>Ga0325410_1001694_pt1 | contig 24422 bp, 11 predicted proteins | sample PopdelMetagenome_16_FD_206182 | JGI IMG/M metagenome (GOLD analysis project Ga0325410, IMG submission 206182) | Populus deltoides microbial communities from Bellville, Georgia, United States - Xylem-PdIQD-R3 | ecosystem: Host-associated > Plants > Phyllosphere > Stem > Wood/Secondary xylem...
AGGGGTTTTGCTGCGAATTTTTTCTTCTTTCATAGAGATTGACAAATTCAGATGAAACCGGTGGGTGTGTATATTGGCTTACATGCAGTGAATACAACTCACGTATAGCTATGGCAAATCACCATCGTTGTTAGTGTGTCACAGCAATGTCATATTGCTGGATTAATGTTTGCAATTAATGCAAATTGCGTAAAAAAGTGCACTTAATTACAATATTAAGCTTATCTAAATTTTATGATGCCAATAAGAGACAAGAAATAACATCACCAAAGTTAATTTTAATTACTCTTTTGCCATGAAGAAAATAATAATTAAAAAAAGGGGGGGGGGGGGAAGGAAAGGAAAAGGGCACATCCATCCGGCCTTGGGCTAGAGAAAGAAGGTCGGATTCATAAAATTAGATAAAAATTAGAGAGTATTTATTTTTTTATTTTAAAAATATTTTTGAAAATAATTTAAAAAAATTCAAATTAATTTTCTTGTGTTTTTAAATTATTTTAATGAGTTGATATTAAAAATAATTTTTAAAAAATTAACAAATTCAAAATAGTAACATGTATTTTATAAAAATACAAAAACTCCTTTGAATATGTATTTTTGAAGAATTTAAATTCAAAATAGTAACATGAAAACAATCTACTTACCACTGTACACCGAGCAAAAAAGATTCTTCCCTTCACTCCATCTAATTCATTTTTTTATTAATGCCTCGCTCATTCACTTTTTTTCTATATATATAAAAAAGAAATTATTGCCTCATATATTAATGTAGCAAATATATTAATGTAGCCAGTTAATTAGGGCATGGGGGGCACCTAATGGATACCTAACTCTCAGGACGTCCTACCTGTAGAAAATGTGGAGATGGTATTATACAGCGTAGAAATTGTGTATTGTAAATCAAATCTTGACATGGAAGACAGAGAGAGGGGGGGAGGGGGGGGGAGAGAGAGAGAGAGAGAGGAAATAAAAGGGAAAGGTGAGGGAGTGAAGAGTGAAAAGACAAGTCAAACGTCAAATCGAGGGTCTTGAAATCATAAGACAGTCAGTGGATGTGTTGTCAATCAATATGATTTCGTTGCTTAATAATAATAATTATAATTATAATTCTTCTTCTTCTTATTATTATTATTATTATTCGAATTTATTAGTTTTACTTGATAAGGTATAGGTATACTTGTAATGTCTTTCAAATATTAATTTAAATTAAATTTCACTTTAAATAATGTTAGGAGATATGAATTCATGAAGACAACATGTGAGCATGCAGAGTTCAATAAATGGTGTTTATGATTACAGTATCAATTAATTTTTAAAGTGTTTTTTTATTTAAAAATATATTAATATAATTATTTTTAATGTTATCATATCAAAACAATTTAAAAATATTAAAAAATTTATTTTTAAAAAAATATTTAAATTTTTATTAAATACCGTTTTGAAACGCAACTCCAAGCACCATCTTCTATTTGAATTGTGTTTATTTTTTGAGTTTAAAATATTTTATACCAGGAAAAAAACATAATTTTAATGAAGAAAATACTTGCACAAAGCGTTACCAAGCACGTATTCTTCTTCCCTTGGCCTACTTTTGTCTACTGGACAACACCAAGCCATGAAGCAACAAATGGTATAGAAAACAAACAACCTTTTTGGTTAGTGCACGTGCCAAGGTCTTGTCTCACGTGCAGTAGGTCTGACCCCTCCTAAAATATTAATTGAACTTGATGTTGCTGGGCACTAGTCCCGATATATGAACATGAACCCTCAAGACCCGGCCGACACGGTTCCCAACGACCCCAATTTCCAGCCCCCTCCCTTTAATTCCCCATTTTTATTTATTTTTTAAGTCCACATTTACAGCTAGTACCGGTACATGGCTACATGCCATGGCCACTTTTTTTTGATGGTGTTTGTTAGTGTAGTTTTGAATGTTTTTTAAATAATTTTTTGTGTTAAAATATATATTAATAATATTTTTTTGTTTTTTAAAAATTATTTTTAACATCATTATATTAAAATGATTTGAAAATACTAAAAACATATTAATTTAAAGTTAATAAAAAATTAAAAAAATTTCAAATTTTATCAAAAACACTTTTAAAACACAGAAATAAACAAACCCTTCTTCTTCTTCTTCTTCAATTATTTTCTATCCTTTTCATTTCTTAGCCATCCCTTTCTTATGGAGTCTTTGTCACTGATACATTTTTGTGTTGATTTTTGTTACAGATTCCCTCGCCCATTATGTAGTAGCTCGTAGAAGTGTTAGTGGTGACAGTGTAATCATGCTGTTTACAGCAGCATTTGGTTGGTAAATAAAAAACTTGAAGGCAATACTTTTTCCTACTAACTACCTTTCTTATTGGGTATCATTATTGATATTAATACTCACTCTTTTTTCTTTTTTTTTTTAGCTTGGATGCTCTATGGACCGCTTGGTTGTTTGGTCCAAGTACCGTGATTTTAAAGATTATTTATTTATTTAAATTTAAATTAATAATTTTTATTGTTTTTATATCATTTTGATGATTTGATATTAAAAATAAAAAAAATGCTTTTTAATTTCAAATTAATAAATTTTTTTAAAGGTATAACATCATTTAATCACAAACCACATTTTCAAGAGGTAAAACAAACATTCTTTTTACCCTAAAAAAAGCACAAATTACCTCCCATCCAAACACATACCGGTCCGGTTATGATTTTTGAATTTTTTTAGTTTTAAATTAATATTTTTTTAGTGTTTTTATATTATTTTGATGTTCTGATATTAAAAATAAAAAAATAATTAAAAAAATAACTTTTATCATATTTCCAAGACAAAACTATAATTAATATTCATTCATCATGTGCATGTCTTTTGAAATATAAATCTTCAAAGTATCTTGCAGCCGATGCTCCTGCACTTTCAGGGCTCCTGTAAATTAATTTGTAGTCATTCATGCATGAATGAAGTTTCTAATAATCATAATAATAATTGGAGCATATATATATGGATGTGTTTGATAATGCAATGCACCACCACTCATGACTTTGAGGTCAAATATAAGAATAAATTATAGTTTCATAAACAATATCAATTTGCTAATGTACTACTGATACATCAAGTAATCATGAATATTATACTAATTAATTAATGTTGTATATATTAATTAGTCTTCTGGCTAGCTTAATTATATATACATGTCCTCTGGCATGGGATAAGAATATGCGTAAACAAGAGTCAATAGATTCGAGGGAGTGAATTTTGCCAATGGGGTGAGCCAAAAACCTCCATATCTCCATACTTTAAAGGCAGATTGACAATGATTAATTGACATACTTTCTTAAGTACCATGCATGACTTGCTAGAACTATTAACCCCAATTGTATATTGATCTAGACAAAGAGGGAGCTGGCGTTTTGATTGATTAATTGATTGATTAGTATAATCTAATTGGGATAATTGATTTTAATTAGAGAATTTGATAATGTGGATAATAGTCGTGTCCCTGCTAGCATCAACGGACTGCGGGGATCAGTGGTATCATCACAGGAGTTTTGGCCAATTAGGACGACATGGGAACAGATTCTTTTTGAAGTTATAAACTTTGTCTTTTGCAGCTTTCTTATTGACTAAGTATGTAATCTGAAAATATTGAGAAAAGATTAAGAAAATTGTAATCCCTGAGGTGTGATTGGCTGAAGTAAAGCCTAAGGCCTCGTATATATAGAAGATAGCACTAGTTTTCTTGAGGACCTACTTTTTTTTTCTTTTTCTTTTTCCTTTTTCCTTTTTGTTTTTTCCTCTTAATCTTAGATCGTACGTATGAATTAACTAAATATTGTTATTTTACACCGTGAATTAATTAATTAATTATATTACCTAGAGCAAGATTGGCCACACAAGGCCAAAAACATTCAGTCATGTACTTCTTTTCGTTGTATTTATTTTATTCTAAATGAGGTACAATTCAGGAGACTATATATTGATTTTTAATTTCTTGCTTTTCAGCTTTATTTTTTATTTGTTTTTAGAAGAGTAAGAGGAACTAAAGCAAGAGCAAAACACGTTCGTAAAATTCCTAATATATATGTCACTCCATGATAAATAAGGAAAATTAAAAAAAATTAAAAAAAAAACCTTCAAATATTCCACTCAAGATAAAGGGGAAAACAGAATCGCTGCATGTTGACCACAGATCAGGAATTTAATTTTTCACTCGATACTTTTTTACCATCTATATATATTTATTATATTTAATTAAGATTAAGAGAAATTAAGTTAAGCCTTGTTATGTGTGATTTAATTAAGATTCTTCAATGAAAAGATTAAACAAATTAATGGGATATATATATAAATGGAAGTTAAGCTACATATATATATATATAGCTCAATATCATCGATCGACTCTTATCTTTCTTTTGATTTAAGCACAAAAAACTTATAAGAAATTAATTAAAGTTTTTAATTAGTTGTAATTAAACTAATTAATTATAAACAGCACACAATTAATTCCTTCATCAACCATATACAAACAAAGTGGTTAAAAATTAATGAATGAACATGAACATGGCCCATTATCCTAGTGGTCAACACCCTTAATAAGTCACCAAGAATAATATCATTTTGCTTCTTCTTTTTTTCAATCAAGACTTCATCTACTCCAAGTTGTATAACCAACCGAGGTCATGGTTAATTCAGGGTCTACACAGATTAACTTTTTTTTAAAAAAAATTAAAATAATATTACCTCAATAAAAAAACATTTCTTCTAAAAAATTAAACTAATTGAAAATTAGATTTTAACCATTTAGTTAATCAAACTGGATTTTAACAAAGTCAGCCAAGTTTTTTCTTTGTTTTTAAACTCAAATTGGTTTAAGTCAAGTAATAAATATCTCATAAATTATTAACAATTCTATTACAATCCCATTATTTATTTATTTATCCATAATTAATTTCTCACCCCTTTTTTTTAAATACCTCTGCCGCCCAGAATAGCCATCCATATTGATTCCCCCCCCCCCCTCTCTAAATATCTAACACCTCCCCCCCCCCTCTCTCTCTCTCTCTCACTCAAGCTCGAGAGAAAAGAATCTCTCTTTCTTTCTCTTTCTAAAACATACAGTAACACAACACACTAACCCACCATCACCACCATCATCCATAGCAAGAAAAAAAAAAAAACCCTCTTCTTATCTTCTCTTCCTCTTGCTAACTGCCCTTTAGCCTCCACTCTTTTTTGTTTCTTTTCTTTGTTTCTTGCTCTTTATTGTATCATATATATATATATATAGCAAGCAAGAAGCAACCCTAGCTAATAAACAAAACCATATAAATAAATATACATATTTTTTGGAGTCATGACTCTTGAAGACTCTCTAAGATCTCTATCTTTAGACTATCTTAACCTTCTTATCAATGGCCAAGCTTTCTCTGATGTAACTTTCAGTGTAGAGGGTCGTTTAGTTCATGCTCACAGGTGTATTTTAGCAGCAAGAAGTTTGTTTTTCAGGAAGTGTTTTTGTGGACCTGATCCACCATCTGGGCTAGACCCATCCGGGTCCAGGATAAACACGGTTGGATCACCAGGTTCGAGGTCTAATGTGATACCAGTTAACTCAGTGGGGTATGAGGTGTTCTTGTTGCTGTTACAGTTCTTGTATAGTGGACAAGTCTCTATTGTGCCACAAAAACATGAGCCAAGGCCTAATTGTGGTGAGAGAGGGTGTTGGCATACACATTGCACCTCAGCCGTTGATCTTGCTCTTGACACACTTGCTGCCGCTAGATGCTTTGGTGTTGAACAGCTTGCAATGCTCACTCAGGTCTTTCTTCCTTGTAGTCAGTCATATATAGCAACTAGTTATGATCATTTCAAGATTTCTTTTCCTTTCTTTTGTGCTCCTCTCTTTGTCTCTCTCTCTTTTCTCTCAAAATCTTGATGAGTGTGTAGAGTATAGTACTCGTATGTTTTTTGGTTGTGGTTTTTGGGAAGTGGGAAGGTATTTTTGTGGTGGGTTTTTAGATTTTTTTCATTTCCTTTTATCTTTTTTTGTTACATGGGAAATTTTATTATCCCATGATGAAGTGGATGAGAGGCTGTTTCATGTTTCATAATCTATGTATCTTTATGTTCAATTGGCCTGTACCTGGCTTCCTAGCTCATTTCAAGCTGTTGAGTTTGATCCCACACTCATTTATAGTACTTTCTTTTCTTGTACTAGGTCACTCAACACTTTCTTTTGTAGATGGTGATTCAATTATTGTTTCAATTTTCTCATAACAGTGTTTGTGAGCTTTTCTTCTTCTTTTCCTCTTACTAGCTTCTGTTCTTTCTGCTTTTGATAGTTATCAAGCACTGTAGCACTAGTCTTGTACAAGTCAAATATAATGTTGATTGCGTCCATGTAAGATAAGAGGTTTTTTTCTTGATTTCATGTATCATTTTTGGTTTCTTGAGTTGGGATCTTCCATCTTTATGCTGTACATGTTAACCAAGACTTTCTAAATTTAGCTCTTCATCTCCAGTCTTTTCTTCCACAGTGTGCTAATTGAATTTATGTGAAACAAGCACTTTCCTCATTTGGGTAAAAGATTGTGAAAAGAGATGGACAAGATGAACAATTTTTTTGCATAAAACATCCCATCATACACTAATGCAATAAAAGGGAATTCTATTTGCAACTAATTCCATTTACCAATGCTAATATATATTCCCTTGTTTTCTGTTCCTCAGAAGCAATTGGCTAACATGGTAGAGAAGGCCTCAATTGAAGATGTGATGAAGGTGCTGATAGCTTCAAGAAAGCAAGATATGCACCAACTTTGGACCACTTGTTCACATCTTGTGGCCAAATCAGGCCTACCACCAGAAGTCCTAGCTAAACACCTTCCAATTGATGTTGTGGCCAAAATTGAAGAACTACGCCTCAAATCATCTATTGCTCGAAGATCACTAATGCCCCACCATCACCACCATCTCCACGATCTTACCTCAGCTGCTGATCTCGAGGACCAAAAAATTCGAAGAATGAAAAGGGCGTTAGATTCATCTGATGTTGAACTAGTCAAGCTTATGGTAATGGGAGAAGGCCTCAATCTTGATGAAGCACTGGCTTTACATTATGCTGTCGAGAATTGTAGCCGGGAAGTGGTCAAAGCCTTGCTGGAGCTTGGTGCAGCTAATGTTAATTATCAGGCAGGGCCGGCAGGGAAAACTCCTCTTCACATTGCAGCAGAAATGGTGTCACCAGATATGGTTGCAGTACTTCTTGACCATCATGCTGACCCTAATGTTAGAACCGTTGATGGAGTCACCCCTCTTGACATTCTTAGAACCCTAACCTCAGATTTCTTGTTCAAGGGGGCTGTCCCGGGTCTAGCCCACATGGAGCCCAACAAGCTTAGGCTGTGTCTTGAGCTCGTTCAATCCGCAGCTATGGTTCTTTCACGCGAAGAAGGAAATGTCAATGCTACTTCAACCCTTATTTATCCATCAATGAGTGATGAACATAATACAAGCAGCAGTGGTAGTAATCTTGCTAACTTGAATCTTGATTCAAGGTTGGTTTATTTGAATCTTGGAGCTGCTGGTTCAGGTCAAATGGGATCAAGGATGGATGAAGAGGACGATAGTAACCACAACAACCAGAGAGATCATCATGCAATGAGTCGACATGATCCAACAATGTACCACCATCACTCTCATGACTTCTAGCTAGTTCCAAGCCTACCTAAGTTCTCTTTTTAAGTTATATAGCCATGACGGAGGATCGGTAGAGATGGGCTTCATGAAAGTTCATGAAGATTATTATTGGATTATATTTATATATATCCTCTCTCTCTCTCTCTCTCTCCCCCTCCCTCCCTCCCTCCCTCCCTCCCTCCCTCCCTCTCTCTCTCTCTCTTGTCATCAATCTTCAATCAGTTCTTTCACTTATTGCCTTTTTTTTGTTCTCCTTTCTCTCTGTTCTGTTTGGGTTGTTTCTTTTGGTTTCTGTAGGGCTTTCAATGACTCATCATATGAGAAGTGCAGTTTCATTGGAGATGGGATAAATCTCTTCTGATTCTCATGGGATGAGACAAGGAGAGTCTGAGTTTTTGCTCTCTTGAGATGAGAGAGAGACGCAGGTCAATCTTTTCAAACCTGGCCTGTCAACTCCTTTGTATTTATTGATAGTATCTAATTTCATGGCCTCTCCATTATGCCCTTTTATTTTCTTTTCTGTCTCCTCCACCCACCTTCCCATCATCTGAACATCAACATAATGCACATAATTAGGTAAATTAAGAAGAAAATATACATATTAACTGACCTTAATGCTAAAATTTAATTAAACAATAATAATCATTTTAAGATATAGCTAGGAAACGTAAATTAGAAGGAACATTTTGGTGTCTAATGATGGTGGGGCTTCTTTGCTTCATTATAGGCTTTGTTTGGACATGGATGATGTAGGGAAATGAGCTGTCTCTTCTCTCTTTCACATTTCTTTTAGCGTTCATGGGCTTTTGAGAAGACTTTGATTGGATGCAGTTTTGTCTTAATTATATTAGAAGAAAATCATGTGGTCATGGGCAATTTGATTGTTTGTCTTGCATGAATGCAAAATACCTCCTTGTTTGGTCTCTTGCAGTAACTCATAGAAACTTAACAGTTAAAACCCTAGATGGTCTTAACATACTACTTTCTAAACCAATGGGTATCTTGGTTCCTTCCTGATCATCATCCTTTATGTATGTACTCTATTTCCTTGCAGACATGGAATTCTCTCCTTTCTAAGCTAGTCTCCATGCTATACACCTTGTGCTTACTGCGGTTTGGCGTACTTCATTGGCAGACCCTCTTTTGAGTACTGTCCACTACTTATTTCAATGTTATTCCTTATACTCCAATGTACTTTGTGTGGTAGATTACCATAAAAGTTAAATCAGCACTAGTTAGCTACACATTTTTTAGTTAGAACAGTCAAAAATCAAAATGCATGTGTCCCAACCATTCAAGATCCATGCTTGTTCTATTCTAATTGGAGTTTTACCCTCCAATTAGAATATTAGTACATTAATTATGTATCTGTAGGCGCATAATCGACCATGTGAAGCAACCTGGTAGAAAAGGAAAATGTTCAGCATTCTTCTTTCAACTACTTCAAATTGGATTTCATAATGTTTTAGCAATATGTGCATGGTACACCTTAGCGTTTCAATGGTCTCAATGGCCAGCTATTAATTAATTACCAGTAGATTTTTGATATCCTGAGGCAGCCTCATGAACATTAATCTATTTTCAATTTGCTGATGATGACAAGCTTCTGAGTGCTCCCTCTTTAGTTGGTAATTAAAGGATCTGGTAACTTTCTTTTCTTAGTTTAATTTTTGATGACCTAGTAGGTGATTTATCAGCATTGACGTTTGTTGTTTAGATAGATAGCCCTAATGAAATTATGTAGAACTTTGAAGGATATGTTTGAGCATGAGGACTGGTCACTTGGTCAAAACATTTAATGTGAATTTATTCATTCAGGAAAATAGGCAAAACAGCCACCTGCCAAACTTCTTATGCTTTGCGTGTCTGCTGAAAGAGTCGTGTAATTTATTGACCATATAAATGCCAGTCCCCAGTCCATACCAGTCTAATGTCTATTGCATTTGGCAGCAGAAATTTTGGATTCAAAAGGGATTAGATGGTGATAATTTTCATGGATATAATATTCCTATGCTGTTTGGTTTGCAAGGGATTGTCAGATTTTCTTTGAAATATGTCAGAGTCCTAATAAAAGAAATCTTGGGTCAAATGTGAACTGTTGTCCTTTTCAACTGTGGAATTTGGTATATGAACTCTCAGGCATCACTTTTCAGCAGTCTCGGAAATCTCACATTCACCTAATTGAAGACTTAGTCTGTTATCTTTGCCTTCTTGCCTCTTAAAATTCTCACAGCATAGAGATCAGCAAGTTTAGTCTGTTATCTTTGCCTTCTTGCCTCTTAAAATTCTCACAGCATAGAGATTATCAAGAATTGTGAATTTCGTAGTATCCAAAACAACATATAATTTATTGCCGAAAATTCGAATGTTAATTTAGCCGCTAACCAATCTTTCCTAAGATATATTAACCAATTGCCTCATCTGTTTGTACGGAGCTTTAATGCTGTTGTTTTCTTTGCATCTGGACATGATTAATTAATAGCCTGCTTGCAATCTCTGGAATTAAATTCAATTCCGAAGTTATATCAAGTCTTGTGTTTAAAATTATTTTAAGGATACTGAATCATGAAAATAAATAAAAATAAATTAAAAGGGAGACCCTTCATTTGCTACAAAATTCCAAATAATAAAAAATACTATATATTTTAAAAATATTCCTACTTCTTTTCTCTCACAAAAACCTTTCTCTTCATGGTCTCCTTTTCTTCTTCAACAAAAGCTTTGGAAAAAGAAACAAACATTGGTGAAACAAGAAACGATCACTGATGAAAATTTTGTTTAGGCACACAATCTTTAAATAGGTCTTCTACTGATAGCTTTTGGTGTTGGAGCAGGTGTATAATTATACATTTTTCGCTTCATTTCTCATCCTTCTCAGACCAGAAAAAGCCACCATATCGCAATCTGCAATTTGACACGAAGAGGCACAAAGGCAAGGGTCATTATTGAGACATACATTTCGGTTGGATGAAAGAGCTTAGGATCGAGAGGGAATTGATGGATGCTGCAAGCATTTTGTTGAGCTAAATGCTAGTTACTAAGAATTATGAACACTTGATAATTGAAAAACAAGCTTGTGGTGTGCATCATCAACATTTGAAATTGTTTGCAATGCTGTGTTGGAATATTTCTAGCTACATCTAATAGTTTAAATCCCAAAAGATTTATTCACATACCATATAAAAGTGATACTGCAAAGCATGGATCGAGGCGGACACTTCAGGACTGCAATGATCGATCAATATGAGCTGCACCAAAAACAAATATAATTTCAGCTTCCAAACAGATTCAATTCCAATCGAAGGGAAATCCAACTCACAACAAATAAAATTGTATCTCAACCCAACTTGCAAATGCATCATGATTTGTTATAAAATAATTATAAAATAATAATGGATTCTATTTTCACATAACAAAAAAAAATGTTTTTTTAACAAAAATAAATGATTTCTAAATCAATGGAAAATACTCAAGATTTTTAATTCAATTTAATTATGTGGTTTATTATTTTATTCCAAACATAAAAATTATAATAAGTTATCAATTGAATCTAAATTATATACGGAATTGATTTATTTGGTTCCAAATTAATAGGCTATATGGTTAATAACTAATCATTCTCCTTTGTGTACAAATTTTTACACAAATGTTCTAGTTGAGTTCTTGTTTCATTGAAATTCAAATTCATAATTTACTCCAATTTATTTATTGTTTAATTCTTTTTTTAGAAATTGAGCTCACCCTTCATTCTATTTTTTTTGGTGTTGGATATAATTTTTTTCCTTTTTCCTCAAAAAAAAAAAAAAAATACATCCCCTTTAATTAAATGTCAACATGTTATCTACATGGTTTTGATTGAGATCATCATTATCATTTGTTATTAGGTCGAGTCTATACTTCGTTTCTTGTCTAATTTTGTGCAATATTAAGAACAATACTATCATACCAAATAGTGCTGGCAACTTTTCAGATCTGGTCGAATTAATGATGGCTCACAAACAACATTGTTGATATTGTGTCGAGTTCAGGCAATCCGGTTGTAAGGATATTGTCATATGAAATGATTGAGTGGATTGATGATCGATGCTTATCATACACTATTGATAATAAAAAATACAAATAGAATCAAAGGGGTGTGCTCCCTCCTTGGCTACTAGGAATTTAGCCGGAGTTGAGAATTAAGACAATAAAATTTTCATGGCATCACCTTGATATATCGATGTGGATGATTTGTCTTTGATTGAAACTGAAAGGATTATTGTAGCCTTTGATTGGTTCAAAATACTATTTATTATGTATTTATTTTTTAAATTAATTCTTGTAATTAAAATGGGCCGTGATGATGAACCATAACACAACATATAACATGAATAAAAACTAGAGTTTTCAGGTTTGGTTTTAAAGATTGTAATTTTAAACTATAAGAAAATAAACAAAGAAAACTCTAATGAATAAAATAATACATCAACTATTTAGATAGAGGTTAAAATCAACATAATTAAAAGAATCCAAAACTAATTAATTAAGAAAATAATTAAAATAAAAAATTAATTAAAAAAATAATTAAAATAACAAAAACATTTCTAAATCTACTTTAAGGATCTTTCAAACCTCGGTTTGTTATACCAAGCTGACCCTATAAAATAAATATATAAAATTATTTGATAAAATTTAAACTCGATCAAATAATTGGATCTAAATTCTACAGAACTATTTTTAGTCAAATTATATATTTGATGCATCCGAATTTCTTCACAAGGTTTACCTTGTTTTTCTCGTATATCTACTCTATAAATGTATTTATATTCTGTATCATATTAATTTTCTAGTTAGTGATGATAGCGATCATAGCATTCAATTTACTAGAAGAGCACTATAATTCTTTATGTTACTTAGTAGTTTAATTACTTTTGGCATTATATTAAAAGAATTACTCGTTGATTATTAATGATGCAAATGCTATTTATAATCTTAAGATAAAGAACTCGTATGCGATGGCATGTATTGTTCGAATAATTGCTAGCTAGAAGTGGGATCGAGGTAAAATAAAAACCGGCACAAATCCAACTATTTATCCACTTTCAACACAGTTGTGCTGCAGGATTTGAGCACATACATCACATATTTCTTTCAATCAATCTGAGTTTACTTTTTAATTGGTTGTTACTCTGTATTAACCATTGTCAGCTAGTTAAATAATTAATTTATATATTATTCTTATATATAAGTCGTATTAATTGTTCCTTTACACTCTTTATCCCGAGTAAAGTAAAAATAATTTTTTGTACGAAAATAATCTATAAACAAACTTTCTACGTTATATTTTCATATAAAAAGACATGTCAAGATCGATATAAATCATAAAATTAATATGAATCTATAAATTATAAACTCATTTATTTGTGTGAAAAAATTTATCTGTATAATCTTACACACACATACACAGATATATATATATATATATATATATATATATATATATATACTGGCATGAAGCTATATTGAAAACCGACAAATGTTTGATCATCATACATGTTGCGTAGCATATCTGGAGACATATATAGTAATGAAAACACCCTTTATAACGTCAAATCTCTAGCCAGCCAGCGTCTTCCTGAATTATTTTCGATTTGATAGAAAATAAAAATAATTTTAGATACATAGTTATCGGTTCCGAGAAGCAAATATAGTGATCAATTAACTGAAGTCTAGTTTTAAACCATTTTTTTATTATTATTATTTAAAGTGATATTATTTTAAAATAAATCTAAGTTAGAGTACTCTCAAATTAATCCAAACAACTTATGACACGAGTTTTAGAAACCAGCTTTACTGTTTTTTGTAATTAAAATTAGATGAATCCAAAGAAAACAATAGGATGCATGATAGACACCTGATTTCATCGATCTTATTTGAAACACCATCTTAACGAGGGTTCATGAAGGGAAAACAGTAGGATCATAAGCAAGTTTGTAGGACACCATGGGGTCCAGGTTTATGTGCTCGAAGGAAGCAATAATGATGCATAAAAGTTGAAGAATAAGAAGAAAAGAAACAGTAATCCGACCGTGTATTGAGTTTTCTAAGGTCCCATTTGTTAGCTCAAGAATCATGGCAAATAATATTCGGATTCATGTTGTATGTATGGCAATTTTTGGAGTTCTTTTTAAGAGAAAACCTTGCCAGATCATGTCTTCTTCCATGTTGAATTAAGGAAAAGGGTTTAATTAATTGAAAGCTAATGCTGGAGGACTAATGACGACTTAATGAAAAATTGACAGAAAGTATATATATTACAGAAAGATACATTCTTCTATTTCAAGAAAGTAAATAAACACTATTTTAATAATATTTTTACGCACATCAAGATTAATTTGTTTTTCCTCATCAAATCTTAAACAACTCATTGAATTCATATTCATATCCATGTATAACAAAAGTATGATCTTGATTATTATTTTTATGGTAATATTTTTTGAATTCAGAAGCAAAATTAATAACGCAGGGAACAAAACTTATTTACCATCGAAACCAAGATTTTAAGGATTGTTAATTAAATAAAATAATACCCTAATTGATTCTCAAGGCAGAATTTTCGAAGCCTTAATGATAGCAGATATATATGATGCTACTTTCTAGAGATTTAGTCCCTGATGGAACATCAGACAAGGAAGATAAAGATAACTGAAAGGCATATGTATCTAGTGAAAGGAAGGCAAAATGAGGGGACAATACTTGAGCAAGTACTCCATTGATGTTGAAAGAGCATAGATTATTTCCAAAACCCATATAAATATTGATCGGGACACATGAACAAACGTTCTTATAAGAGATATGCAACACATGAACAAACGTTCTAATGAGAGATATGCTAGTGCAAGCCTTCACATGGCAAATAGTTAGACTCTAGTTTGTTTTTTAAAAATGACTCTAGTTTGTTTTTTAAAAATTAAATCACCAGTTTAAGTGTTATAATTCTCAGGATTATTAAAAAGTTATATAATTATTAATTTTAAAAGTTCAGAAAATTAATCAAAATGTATATAAGTTAGTCCGGATATCTCTGTTATAAAAAAAACCCTAATATTGTAGCCCTCTTTTGTTTGAGGGCAGTAAGGAAACAAAATTACCAAGCTGACCTACTGAAAAACAGTAGCTAGATTTTTTTCATTAGCATGGGTATCCAAGACGTCTCAAGCTACCACTATGGTGTCGCGACTTGGCTCGAGAAATTCATGCTCGAGGCTTAAACTGACTGGATTTTAATTTGATCAGGATGAGCCAAGCCGGATCAATCCAATTGGTTAACTAGTAATTTGATTTATTGTGTATAATAAATAGTTCAAGGTACATGTTAAAAAATAAAACTCATTACATGCAATGTTTAACAGGACCAATAAAATTAGGATTAATCCATGAATTCCAAACCCATTTAAGGGGTAACTCAAGGTAGACCCAACATTCAAATGATGAAGCTAAGTTGCTCGGCCCAGCTATGAACTAAATATAAAAACAGATAATTTATAACAAGCCTTGAATTCTGTTTGAATAGATGTTTTGTTTTTTCGTTTTTTCAATTAAAATAAAATATTTTCGTTTCAAAGTATTTCAGTATTTCAGTATATGTTTTGAGGTTGTACTATATATATATATATATAATTCAATAAATATAATTTAAATTTAAAATAAATTAATTAAAAATTATACAATACAAACACAAAGTCATACAAATATAATTTCAAAATCTAAAATATTCCTAAATAGTTAAGAGTAAATAAAACTTTAACTTGAAATAATTTAACTTAAACAAAATACCAATTTGATTTAATAGCTTTTCAAGCCTGGAACGGAACATGTGAAATGAAACCGGAACATTCCAGCCAAAATTTATCTGGAAAATCCGGAACAGACCAAGATTTGAAATGAGATTAAAATTGTTCTGTTTTGTTCCGTTTTCTGAATTGATATGAAATGTTTTGGCTATTCCGAACGAAACAGAAAGGAATTAACAACCTTGATAAAATTAAAGCACACGAATGTACATAGAATTAGTATTTAATTCAGTAGGTATCCTACGATTGTTTTGGGGTGGGTTAATTTTTTTATAATATAAAAAAGAGATGTTTGGGTAATAATAGCTTAAGTCAATGTCGGTTAACTTGACTAACTCGAACTGAGGATGACCCTATGGAAAGAAAAATGAAAAATATCATAAAGCTCAAGAGTAAAATGATTTCATAAAAAAACCAAATCAACTCGAGTTAACTTGACTAACTCGCTACCAGGGATATAAGATCTAGATAAACTCACAAAAGAAGAGTGGAACAAATAACAAAGCTTAAGGGCTGATAATTTAATGTCAAAAGATGAATTTGAAAAAAAAAATATAATTCAAAATAATAAAAAAAAAGAAATGAAAAAACCAAATAAAATAAATAATTAGGGGTTATATTGAAAAATAAAATAAATTAAAAAAATAATAATGAAAAGAATGAAGACCAAAATTAGATAAAAAAACTAAAAGAAATAAAATGAAGAGGGGGAAAACCCTAGTTATAAAACCCGGCCTGACCCGGTGGTTCGACTTGGGATCCATTCGACCTGGTGGCTGGACCGGTCCGAGTTTAATAAAAGACTGGCCGGGGCAACAGCTCGGCAAACCCGGTTGACCCGGCGGGTCAACCTATGACTTGGGCAAACCCGGACAAGACATAGTTTTTTTTTTTTTTCAAATGTGAGATTTGAAACTCATTAGTATATATAATCTATATTCACAAGAAAAAAATTATGTTTTTTCAATATGGGATAAAATTTTTTTTGATTTAAATACTTCAACTTAAAGGGATAACATAGTATCTTTTCAATATGGGATTTGAAATTCTTTCATATATATACTCTATGTTTCCATGAAAAAATTTATGTTTTTTCAATGTAGAATTTGAAACCTATTAGTATATATACTATATGTTTTTTAAAAAATTATTTCTTCAATGTGGGATAATTTTTTTTTTAGTTTAAATACTTAACTTAAAAACTTAACATAATATATTTTTAATATGAGATAAAAAAATTTTTAAATATTATTTTAAAAAATATATAGCTTATATTTATATGGATTTTTTCTTAATTTTTTCATATGAAATATTAAAGCTTTAAATATTTTTTTAATTTTTCCGGGTTAACCCGAGTTGACCTAGGTTGACCCATAAAACTCGAGACCCGATCCCTTCACCGGGTCAACCCCCAGACTGGGTTTAATAACTATAGGGAAAACTGAAAAGAGTAAAACATTAAAAAAAAAAAAAACAATCGAAAGAATACAAATGAAATTGGATTAAACACTAAATAAAGTAAAATGTATTGGAATGAAATTGAAAACAATTTAAATTTTAAAAAGCATTAAAAATAATAATAAAAAAAATATAAACTAAAATTAATAAAAATAGAAACCCGAGAACACAAATAATTTTTAGAAAATCTTACATTAATTTCTAGGCTAAGAGAAAGAAAAGTGTGAGTGAAAAAAAAAAGATCACCATCACCGTTGTGAACACGCGATCTACTATCATGAAGACGACAAAGCACGGCTCCAAATATCATCATGGATGACTGATTTTGATAATCAGACAGCCATACGAGCCGTCAAAATGATACCGAGCTATCATGCGTGAGCAACTTTATTTTTTTATTTAATAATTACCAGATAGCCTTTGCAACATTGTCAACACCGTGTGTTCTTTCGGTGTTCTGAATATGAAATAATAGAGAGGAAGAACATATTCTTTGAAGAAAGAATTAGAAGGCTAGTGTAACTGATCCTCATATTCTCTTATGAAACAAGTAAAGAATCCATGGCTTTTTGTTGGAATTGTAATCTCATGAGCTGGAAAAACTTTGTTCCCCATCAATTTAGATGCTTCATCTTTTCATTCAAGCATCCTTTTCTATAGAGTAAACATGTACAGAGTGTAAACATGATAGGAAAAAGGGGGCAATAGTTATCTACTTATCAGGCTCTAAGACAATCCATCTCACAATATGAGGTTCTCCAATATATTCCTAGGCATCAAGGCCTTACTTTATCCACAAAGAAAAGAGTTGGGTTGCGTTGAATTTAATGGATTTGGAATCTTTGATTACTGCCCAAAGAAAAAGCAACATCAGGAATCAATCGTGCCAGCCAAAGTAAGCTTACTTATCTACCCTATTTTACTGCATATGCTGGGCAATGCGTGGGTCTATATATACAACCAACTGTCAAATCTCCATCAAGTATATTTGCACACTCGATACATCAGTTGCTCAAAGAGACAGAACAAGTTCCCTTTGTTTTTGTGTCAAAATGCCTGGCTTAGAGACTCAAGAGAACAAGCCCCCAGCAGGTTTGTCAGCTTTCTTTCTAGATTTCTTTAGACTTGAAATTCTTCAAAACTAACTTCTCGTTCTCATGTTCAAAGGATACCCAATTGACACTCCCACCACTGGGAAGAAATGCTTCCCTCGCACAAAAAAGAAGGGAGAAAGAGGCTTTATCGAGGGATGGTAAGTCATGCAAGCTGATTATGGAAGTGTTCATAAACTTCTCTGTATAAGCAATCTTGCAAACAATTAGATAACTAATGGTTTATAACCATCCCTTAAACAAGAGTAAGAGTAAATTGCTGTTTAGTTCCTAGGTTTTCAACGAGATTATCGCCCGTCATGTTTGAAAACCAATAACATAGTCCCTTGACTTTCCTTGACTATTGTCTTGTTAAAGATCTTTTGGTTTGTTCTTAATCTCAAATGTACCATTTAAAGATATTCCTAGATGAAACTCTAAAGAGTAAGAGTTTAGAGAAAAACCAACCTGACTTTTCAAAAAGGTGAGTGGATGAAAGTCAAGGAACTATGTTATAGGTTTTCAAATATAAAGGACTAAGAACTGTGTTCAAAACTCAGGAACTAGGAATCAGTTTCTCACTGAAGAAAGCACTAACAACTCAGTCAGTCCTCCTAACTTTAAGTCCATCACTAACAACTTCTACTATTTCTAATCCTATTGCTAATCCATTTTTTTTGGGGGGTTCTTATTTGTGCAGCCTCTTCGCTCTATGTTGCTGTTGGATATGTGAAATGTGCTGCTAGATTGTGATCCAAATAGCGAAACTTCTGTACTGGATGTGTTGTCTTTGATTTTCCTGCTTTTCTGTGTGATCATATATTGTAAAAAAAGTGAAAGATTTTATTAAAACGTCTTCAAACAGCCTGTAAGGTATTTCATTATTTGTCTCCTCATACAGTCATATACTCTGCCGTTTTTTCGACTTTTCTACCGATTTTCATTTCGTTCCGTGTTTTTCATCATTTCCACCTACCCTTTGTCTCTAAGAGTGGGTTCTGTAGTCTGGATCAATTCCTAAGAGTGAGAATAGAACCCAAGCAAAGAAGAGTGAGAACACATAGAACTCATGAAGACCAAACCCTCCAAAAGCCATTATTATTATTATTATTATTATTATTATTGCCTAGGGATCAGTAACCTTCCATGGCACCAAGCTCGGAAATGCACTAGTGAAATCTGTCTCAGAAAATAATTGGAGACAAGCAAAAACTACGAGATTAATACTTCAAACCGATTTCTGAGAAGCAGTCCTTATTTGTCTTCCAATTTACCTTTTATGATTTCGGAAAAACATGGTTTTAAGGTAGCAAGAGACCATGCAAATTGCCACCAGGGACTGAAATAAACCTATATGGTGATTTTGATTTAAATCATCTGAGGTTCGAAAACAGTCAACAGCTGTTGCTAAGATTAAGAAGCCGTAATAAAAAAAAATAATACAACATGTAATCTTTATTCCTAAACTTCATTTTCCCATTCGTGAAAGAAAATTCATCATCGATCAGAGGCCAGAAGGCTTTCTTGTAGGGTGAGCTTCATAAATATAACATGTTATTCTATATTGCCAGTTCTCTCAAGTTGGTGTGCAGTCAGGTATTTATGCTGAAGCTCCAAGCAGATTGACTAAAAGACAATACATATGATGTATCCAAAAATAAAAAGGATACGAAAGAATAAAATGACTAACCAACCACCGACGGATGCTTTTCCATTTGTTTCCGAACATGGGATCCAGCATGTTGTTAGAAAGGATCCTGTTGGGGTCCAATTCTTTCCTTGCCTTGTTATATGCATCCACAGGAAAGCGATTTCTTAACCTTGCTTGAAGAGCTGCAAGCTCATCCTTGTCCTTCGGAACCTGCAAATATTTTGTGAGGTTTAAGTAAGGATGCACTGAATTTCAATGAGAATGAATCAGTGAAGAAAAATTTCCATTTGATGCCACCACTCAGAATAAAGCACGAGTACTGTAATGGATAAGTTAAAAAATTGAACATAAGATGAGATGCAAGATATTTATCAGTACCTCAATTTTAGCCCAAAGTTTATAAGCGGAATACTTATCCCACAACTCTGCCTGAGTCAGATGCCTGCAGTGGAAGAACTCATCTGTAATTTCCTTTCTTTGGCGGGCAACCGTTGTAGGAAGATGCATGATTATACCAACCTGAGAGATAAGCAAAAAGTGTTTGAGCATGCTTACAGTGGTGAACCACCAATCAAAGCTGAATACTGAGCACCATAAAAAACAAAACATGGAAACCAAGAACAGATTGATGCATCCGGCCTATGTTTCAAACACAAGTTGACGATTCTTTAGAAGCAGATAAAAATTGAACAAAATTTTAAGAACTGAAGGGACACCAAATTTTTTGTCTTGCAGAATGGATATACATAAGAGGGACGGGCATTTCAAATCAGAACTAAATGAAATTTCCAGATCTCTAGAATTACGTAACTTACAAGTTTGGAGCATGGAAAGTACACCTGGACTTCCTGATTGAAAATTAGATGGACACCACAACGTTTTCACAATATATACCGAATCCAAGGAATTCAATAAAGTGAAAGGTGCACTGATATTACCCACGAGAATATATCATCCTCTGCTGAGCTTGAAGCTGGGCTCATGGAGCTCTGGCTGCAAGCTGTCCATCGCTGCTCCATGGGAGCAGGTGGAGGCATCTCTTCTTTCTCTATGAGCTGCTTCAGCTCCTCTATGAATTCAAGGTCTTTCATGCTTGGCTTGGCAAGGTTACCAACAGGAAAACAAGTTTCTGAGAACCACTGTTGGTCCCCTCAATCAAAGCCCAAAATTTCATCACTCCATCCCACCCTGTATCCTTCTAACGTCCTTCAGGACTCAGCCTCAGCACGACTGACCCTTACAACATGGTCTTTGTTGAGAGGATCAACAGCAAGCAGTTTATCTCTTAACTCTGTGAATGACAGCTCATTTATGCTGGTTCATTATCATCAGATGATTTAGAAGCAGCAATCCTGCAAGTGACAACGTATAATTAACTGACATATGTATCAACAACGTAACAGAAATTGTTAATGAGTGGATAGATTGCAAAAAAGATGACAGAAAATATCATCAATTCCAAAGCTTAAATATACTACACCATAAAAATACCAAAGTAAATTAGAGATTTATAAGCAAGCTAGGAAAATATGACTGCAACATAATGGCTACATCAGTTCAACAAGGCATTTACCTGTACTTTTCAAGTGAGTCCTTGTAGAGGTCACGAGCATGTTGTAGTGCTTCATACACAGTATATTTGGGTTTGGGTGGACCTTTCCATTTCGAGACAGGGTTGCATGTCACAGCCACAACGGCGTCTGCATATGGAATAGGTAGTTTTCTTTTTTTTAAAAAAAAAAAACAAAGTTAGGTTAACCCAAGGCATCCCACCCAATCCAGTCGAGTTGTATAACCATGTGACTAGCTATGCGACTAAGGTTTCCTCAACAATCAACGTTGGCCGTTAAATTCTGGCATTATCATCCCAGCAAAGTATTTGTCGGATCATTATTATATTAGCTTTTCCCTGGACCTGGATGGTCTTTCTTATGGACCATTTTGAACCAAATGCCCCAGTTGATTCTTATCATAGATTTTTTTCCCCTGGAGTGCCAGAAAGCTTGATAATTCATGCCATTTCTGTCACTAGGCAACCATTTGAATTTGCCTATCCTTTCTTTGATGGGGTTAAATCTGTTACCATGCTTCAATGAATCGATGTGAATGTTGCAACCTGATCTACTAGATGGGTACACAAGAAAGATAATCATATCAACAGAGCAATAGACGAGGAAAACTGACTTGCATACCAAGGGTAGAGCTACAAATAGTATACAGTCCTTCACTGCTAAGACATCGCTTAATTTTCCTGTTCAAGCATCTAGTCCAGCTGAACAACAGGAAGCTTGACATAACACAACATTAGATTGTTCTGTACAGTTCTTTCTTTCATATGATAAGTCACCACCAAACAACCTTCAACATAATTAAAAAGGATCGGGGTAATCTCAAGGTGAAACTAAGATGCAAATTCCCTTGATGACCATCTCTCGTCATACCTCCCAAATGAGTAGGCTGTCATAGGCATCTCACTTAAGTGAAAAGGGTCTGGTTCGATGCCATAATCTGTCAGGGGTCTGTTCTCAAGAATATTGTCATGATTTTGCACGAATTCAGGGATCTCAATCTCTCCTTTCTTAATGTCTTCCCAAAGGTACTGAAGGCGGCTCACATACTTGATCTTCCAATATAATCTACAATTAGTGCAAAAAAAAAAAGAGAGAAGAAGCACGTGAATAAATCAGAAGAACAAATTCAGAAATTTATTGCAATTCATACGCTTAAAACCAAACATAAGCCATGGCCAAGTATGGTTGTTGGATAAGAAGTTGCAATATCTTGTCCATATCCTATAGTGACTTTTCATTAACTTTTACATATAGGAATGCTTGCATTACAAAGGAAAGGCATGTGAACTGCAGTTTGTGCAATTGAAAACAACTGCAATGAGGATCTATCAGCAAATGCCCCATTCCATGATGCCAACATTGAATTATGTAATCAAATGAATATATTTTGTCTAACAAGAGATCTTCAACTTAACAACTTATAAAACCACAGCAACTTATGGTATGATTACAAAAGCAACTCTTCAACAACTAATAAACTTGAATTATCCAATATCACTTTAGTACATTGCATATTTAACTCTAAATGCTGCTAGAAGCCACTCTTCAAACTTCTATATATCCTGGTATACTTTTAGACTTTAATGACATCTTCAACAAGGTAGATGAGTTATCTGATTGTTTATGTTTCAGTAAAAGTTATATACCATAGTTGGCCCAAGTATTTTAGTTTATTGCTGCATAGATCTTAATATCAAGAAAGCACTCACCCTCCACTCAAGAAGAATCGACCAAGGGTTGCAAAGACAAGCCTTGAGCGTAGCCCTGGGTGAATGAAGTACACAGTTTGAAGCCTATCCTTGATGTCAGCAGGAAGCTCTTCATAAATCCACCTCAAGATAGTTACACCTGGTGAATTGTCCTCCTTTTGCACAGTACTGTGCATGTAAACAATGCAGAGAGGTCCCTCAGGTAACTCACTACATATTTTATGGAAAATATACTTCTTCAGTCGCTCCCCACTCACAACTTGAGCTGCATACCACAAAAAAGCACATGAAGCAGAATAAAAATGACAATCAAATCAAAATAACATTCTGCGAGAGAGTAAATTTCTCCAGTATAACCCTTATAGAAAAAAATCTGGCTTCCACTAGATATTTAATGTCAATCATGTGAGCCAATATCTCTCAATTCTCTTCTTAAAAACTGAAAGACACTAACTTTGAGCATATTTGAACTTAGCTAACTAAAAAAACCAGTCATTATTGGAGTTACTGACACATTCTGTCCAAAAAACATAACTTTGATGACGAGACTCAAGTAGAGACACACGGTATCATCAAACAAAACCACATCATTCTAGGATAGGCAGAATTAAGGCAAAAAAGAAACAGTGAAGTAGCTGATTACCAGATACCTAGAAGTGAAACTTCCACTACTAATAAGTTGAAACAATACTAGTGAAAACCATCATCTTGCACTTTTACAGTTAGAATAGAAGATATAACCCTCTACATAAAGTTACAAAATTTGCTCATAATAACACAAACAGTAAAAGGGAAACAAAGCCATCAATCAATCTTATAACAACCTCAAACAAAACAAGACAGAACCCATTAACAAAAGACATTAAAAATCACCAAACACTCACAAACAAGCACTCAAAACCAAGAAAATAAACAAACTTTTCAGAAGGGTAAGACAAAGACTGCGTCTTTGTTATCATTACCAGGATAGTACTTGCCAACAATACGAAAGACACGGTTTCCAGACTTATCAGAACCTTGAAGGGTAAAGAACTGCAAGAGATCAAGATCAGAGAAATCTTCATCTGAAATAAAATCCTGACAGCAATCGTGCCAGTTTTCAGGTTCTAGGTTTTCTTGATTTTGTTCCCTTTCTTTGTTTGTGAGGAAGGGTCTAGCATCTATGCCTAAATCTGATGCTAACACAAATACTGAGAAATCGTCGCTTGATGAGGTTGCCATGCCTAAATTGATGACCTACTTGGGTCTTGGAGTGGCTCTGGTTTTGTTGTTTTGGGGTTTGACCCGTTTGGTACTGGAAGAGTGAAAGGATAAGCTACACAGTCTCTTACTTTAGCATTATATATATATATATATATATATATATATATATATATATATATATATATATCTGTGGGATTTGTTGAGTGGTGAAATA
>Ga0325410_1001698_pt1 | contig 24408 bp, 17 predicted proteins | sample PopdelMetagenome_16_FD_206182 | JGI IMG/M metagenome (GOLD analysis project Ga0325410, IMG submission 206182) | Populus deltoides microbial communities from Bellville, Georgia, United States - Xylem-PdIQD-R3 | ecosystem: Host-associated > Plants > Phyllosphere > Stem > Wood/Secondary xylem...
GTTTGTGGTGAAGTTTATTTTTTTAAAATATTTTTTATAGTTTTGATGTAATTATATAAAAAATTAAAAAAATATCATTTTATTATTTTGTAATTAAAAAGCAATATATACTATAATACTAAATACAAGCCTAATATCCCATAAGAGGGCCGTGATTAAGTTAAGTGGATATATGCATTCTCTAATTTAGAATCAATACTATATTATTTCGAAGCATTTTACTATTCAATCTTTAGTGGTACTTTGCTAAAATGTAATGTCCCACATGGTCAACGACTCAATATAATTTAATCCAAACTAGCGTCTCACTCCACTTGCTTGCTACTCTTGTGATAGGGGTGGTATGCGTCACTCGTATGCTTATACATACGTTCAAAATCTTCCTCGTTGACTTTGGAACAACTTCCTTATTAGCTTGTTGCAACTAAAGTCCGGCGTAACGTGATTGCAAAGAGCTTAAGATCTGAATAGCAGATTTCAAGCTCGAATCAAGGTGTGTACTTCTTGTAAAAGCTTGGGACAGTCAGGATTTTACTCGCTCACCTAAACCCACAAAGTGCGCTTTCTGAAGGGTAGGGTTGCCTCGAATCCAAAAAAAAAAATGATTGCAACTAAATTATTATATAAACATCATTTATAACACATTAGAACAATATCATAGGAACTAGGATTTTATGATTGACTGTATCAAAATGAGATTTATTAGGATACATTGATTAGTATAAATTAGTAATGTTGAGAATATAATATTTATTTATTTTTTTTTTTTGGGGGGGGGGGGGGGGGGGGGATATTTTTTCGAAGTAAGCCTTGAATTCTTAAATTCAAGAGTATATTTAAAATCGGAGAATGCTTTACAATTATAGACAACTTTTAATGTATAAAAAATAGATTATGAAAGGACCAATCATTATATTTTTTTTCTCTCTCTTTCAAATTTAATTAGTGCTTTTAATCTTTCCCTTACATTTATTATTTATGAGAAAAACGTACAAATCGGAGATAACACTGTTCCTGTATCGGTTTAGAAGATGGTTTGAATCGGGCATGAATTAGAATCATCTAGGACGGGATTACCCGATAACATATATTGCCAGGGTGTCCATTTGATTTATTCCACGTGCCTCAAACACTTTGCCCGCTTAGATTATAGGTGGATTTTTGCATTATCCATTTCTGCGAAAAATTAAGCCGGGCGTGGTACCCGCTAATCTCGGAGATGGTAAAGTGACCATTTGAATTTGGGCATGATTTAGAATACTGGGACAGGACTACCCGACCCGACAACATATATTGCCGACCACGTGGCCTCCAACACTTCGCCCGATTAGATTACGTGGATTTTTGCATTATTCATTTCTAAGAGAAAATAAGCCGGGCATGATACCCGCTAATCTCGAAATAAAGAATAATTAAGTAATACTCTAAAAAGGGAAAGTGTTATTTTTCTCCCAATCTCTCTAATCTGCCAAACTCCAATTTGTTTTTGGCGTTGTGGGTCTAGCACTATTTTTTGATCTGCTTTGTTCAGTTGTTGAGATGAGTTGTCCTGGAAGACAACACCTGAACGAAACAGATCAGATGCTTAAGAGTATTTTATTAGGATCCCGTGACAGTAATATTGTTCAAATCCAGCAGAGTTTTGTTTTTCTTTTTCTTTTCTTTTTTTCGTTTTTTTTTCCCTTTTAAACAACCCCCCTTATTTTTTTTTAATTATTTTTATCAATTTTTTTTAATATTAAACTAGTTGAGAATTTAGTTCTATAATTTTTTTCTTTAAAACATTATAGATTGTTACAATGTTTCCCTACATGATTTTTTTCTTTCTTTTTATGAATTTTTTTCTTTGTTTTTTTCAAAATGATCTTTATCGATTTTATTTTTTTATATTGACCTGGTTAAGAATTTTGCTTTGTAATTTTTTTCTTTAAAATACTGTGGATTGCTACAATGTTTCCCCACATGGTTTTTGTTTTGTTACAGTGTTTCCCCATGTGTTTTTCTTTCAAAATTATCTTTGTCGAATGTTTTTTTTTTAATTTTGAGCTAGTTGAGAATTTATCTTTAACTTTCCCCACATGTTTTTTTTCTCCTTTTTTTTCTTTTTTTTCTCCTTTTTTTCCCTAAAATTGTCTTCTTCTTTTTTTCATTTTTTTTCAGAATTGTTTTTGTCGATTTTATTTTTTTAATATTGAGCTGGTTGAGAATTTAGCTTTGTAGTTTTTTTTTCCTATGATTTGTTTTGTTTTTTGTTTCCATAATTGTTTTTGTAAATTTTATTTTTTTCATATTGAGCTGGTGGAGAATTGAGCTTCGTAGTTTTTTTATTTAAAACATTGTGGATTGCTATAGTATTCTCCCACATAATTTTTTTTGTTATGATTTTTTTTAAAATTATCTTTATCGATTTTATTATTTTTAATATTGAGCTGGTTGAGAATTACAACTGTAGATTTTCTCATGAAACACTATAGATTGCTACAATGTTTCCCTGCATAGTTTTTTTTTCCTTTTGTTTTTTTTGTTATGATTTTTTCCAAAATTATCTTTATCGATTTTATATTTTTAATATTAAACTGGTTGAGAATTTAGCTTTGTAAATTTTTTTAAAAAAATATTGTGGATTGCAATAATTTTTTTTCATATAATTCTTGTTTTACAATTTTTTTCACAAACTCATGAAAATACATAAATATATTATAAGCTCGCGACATCGTGCGACCATGACATCCAGTAAATAAACTAAAATACGTTGTCAGCGCAATGTTGCTGGCGAAATGAAAAACGTTGATTTTTGACTTTTTGATTCAAGTTTGTTTTTTGTTTTCTTATCTCAAAGAGCAAACAAAGATTTGAACAAAGAGATATGCACAATGCGAAGAATAAAAATTCGGATGCTTTAGCAATGCAAATGCGAAGGGAAAAGTTTTTCTAACAGCGTTCAGAAAGCCCTCTAGCAAAAAAGGAACCAGAAGTTGATAGCTAATTTACTACATATCAAGCATAGGTGAAAATGCAAGGAACATGGATTTCATTTCATTAAGCAAGGACAAACCAAGTTGAACAAATGGTCTAGCAAATTAAGCATCCTGAATGCTTTGCATAAATTACTGTTCTAATCTCATTAAGGCTACTAAATGGGTCTTAGGTCAATTTGCAAATTTTATCAAAAAAATTTCTTAGCATTAGTCTCGTTTTCTTGAGCAAACATGCATGCATGCACTCAGTATATGATCATTATGTCATTGATTCATGCAGGATGGGAATGTTTACCTATATACTTTTCCCTCGATCAGAAGACTTTTTTTTAGGTCACAACCTATAAGATGCTTCCAATGTGTTTTCTATTTATCCCTTACTCTTTTTATTTATAATTGAAAACAAATATTACTTGGAAACCAGACATAAGAATTGTCTATCCATGATACATCGATTATTTAAATAATTTTAATTCCTATTATTAAGTGCTAATTAAGCTAAAAATCATATTGCCAAATAAATCATTTTAATTCCTATTATTGCTAAAATATGTAAAGTCATATGTGGTTCTCAAGAACACATTAGTTGAGAATAATTAGGAGGCTTAGCATTTGGTTTAGCCAATTCTTTTATATTTATATGTGTAGGGCAATATACAATAGTTAAGGTAGAGATTACAACACTAGAGTAGTGCCTATAATATTTCCTATATAATATACATTCTATAATATGTCCTCTCAAGTCGAGGGTAGAGGATCGACTCGAAGCTTGAAACGAAAAGCAGTAAACAAAGCAGTAGGAAGTAGCTTAGTAAAGACATTTGCAAGTTGATCCTGAGAGGAAATAAAATGAATTTGAATCTCCTTCTTCGTCACTCTATCCCGGACAAAATGACAATCAACCTTAACATGTTTTGTGTGAGCATGAAAAACAAGATTTGCAGATAAATAAGTAGTACCAAGATTATCACACCAAATGATAGGAGCAGAAACAGATGGAATCTAAAGATTTGTTAGTAAATACTGAAGCCAGATAACCTTAGTAGTGTCATCTGCTAAGGCTTTGTACTCAGCTTCAATAGAGGAGTGAGCAATTGTACATTGCTTACCTGATTTCAATGAAATTTACATCTGACCAAAAAACACAAGATAACCACCCGTAGATTTTTTATCATCAAGACTACCTGCCCAATCTGCATCTGTAAAGCCATGTAATGTAAAGGAAGAACTACGAGTAATATGAAGGTCATGTGTTGTCGTACCCTTAAGATAATGCAAAATACGTTTAACGGTAGCCCAATAAGAATCTATAGGAGCATGCATAAACTGATAGACTCTATTAATAGCAAATCAAATATTTGGTCTTATAAAAGTGAGATATTGAAAAGCACCCATAATTTGACGAAAACGAGTAGCATCAAAAAAACAAAGAATCCGGTAGTATGATAACTTTGGAGGTAGAGATAGGAGTGTCAACAGGTTTGTAAGATATCATACCAGCTCAAGTGAGGATGTCATGTGTATATATATGTTGTCGTAACATAAGAATCTTACCAATAGACTGAATCTCAATACCCAAAAAATAATGAACAATACCCAAGTCGCAAAGCTTAAATTCTAAGCTCAGCAACTGTATAAGGCGTTTAAGCATAAGAGAGTTGCTACCCATAAGTAGAATATCATCAATATAGACCAAAAGATATAGACCAAAAGATAACAAATATTAGTACCAATAGAGAAGATAAATAATGAGGTATCAACGTTAGAATTGAAAGTATTTGTAGTTACATATTCATTGATGCCAGAATCATGAATATTATAAACAGACCATCAATAACATAATACTATAGAATCTCGGTTGACCAGTTAGGGTTTTTAGTGACCATAATACTATGTGGCAACTATCTAAACAAGATATTTCCCTTTAAAAACCAAGATATCAGATATTTGTTGTTTTTTTTTATTCTAAAGATCATCAGAATGTTGGATACAAAGAATCCAACTACTCTTCAAATATCCGAGAGTCAACAATAAAGCGATGAAGTTGATCTCGATAATTTTTCAGAATAAGCCTTGAATTCTTAAATTCAAGAGTATATTTAAAATCGAAGAATGCTTTGAATGTATAAAGATTAAATTATGAAAGGACCAATCGTTATTTTTTTTTTGTCTCTTTCAAATTTAATCAATGCTATTAATCACCCCAATTAGTTTGAACAGATTTAATCTTATGTGAAAACTGACGCTAAACAAGTGTTTGAAAACGATGAAAAATAGAAAACACATAAGATTTGGCAACAAGAGGGTAATACCATATATGTGTGGTATGCGCATCAATAAATATGACAAAGTAACGAAAGCCATCAGAAGAAAACATAGGGACAGGACCCCAAACATCACTAAATATTAAATCAAGTGGGGCACTAGTTTTATGACCCGTAGGTTGCAACGACAGACGCGACGACTTGCCTAATGGACAAGCTTGACACTAAGCAAGAGAACCCCTAGAAGTATATACTATTTTATTGTTGGAAACTAACAAATTTAAAATGTGAAGGGTAGGATGACCTTAACGACAATGCCACAGATCAACAGTCGCGGAGAGGCAAGGAGACCAAAAAGCTTGAGGAATTGACGTGGCATGTAAACCCTCTGAGCGAAAAATCATAAAATGACTAGTTTTTTGTAAAACAAAAAAAAAATAGAGGAGATAGATGGAGCTGATCAAAGATTATGATTGTATTATTACTATCATCCAGGGAAAGCAAATGTGGTGGCAGATGCTCTGAGTCGGAATAATAAAGCTTTTATTGATGGTTTACTAGTGCGAGGTGATAGAAAACTCTTGGAACTAGGTGTGCTAAATATGCATTTGGATGTGACTTCAGGAGGAATATTACTGGCAACATCAGTGCTACAATCCGATATGAGAGAAAAGATTTGAAAAGCTCAAGGTGAAGATCCTAAAGTGATGAAAGAAATGAATAATGTAAAAGTCGGCCAAGACTCTTTATTTCGAGTGTCAAATGATGGGCTCATAGTTATGGGAAAAAGAATATATTTACCTGATGATAAGGTTTTAAAAAGTGAAGTCTTTAAAGAAGCTGATGAGTCTAAATTGGCTATCCATCCAAGGAGCACGAAAATGTATAGAGATTTTAAGGAGAATTACTGGTGGCCAAAAATGAATAGGGAGATAGCAGAATATGTGCCCAAGTGTGCCATATGTCAGCATGTGAAAGTAGAGCATCAATGACCGGCTGGAGAATTACAATCTCTTTCGATTCCAGAACGAAAATGGGAGAATATCACTATGGATTTTGTATCTAGGTTACCGAGAAGCAGGAAAAGACATGATGCCATATGGGTGATCGTGGATAGACTGACAAAGTCTTTGTTTTTGCTTTGAGATTTCATGACATTATAATTTGAGGATGTTACATGGCAGAAGACTCGAAAAGGATGTAGAGACCATCATTACTATGACCGGAAAGGAGAACTTCCTTGGTGATGAGATCCTTGACATAAAACATAAAAGCATGAAATTTAAAATAAACATGATTATCATGACAGAATTTTTGAACAGATAATAATGGTTTGGTAATATGAGGTACATTAAGAACGTTAGATAATGTAAAAATACTTTTTGGGAAATATAACAAGGTATGTCCAATATGTGATATGTCAAAGCCCTTACTGTCACCAACATACAAATGATCATTACCAAAATAAGTTGCAGAATCGGTAAGAGTTACAAGATCAGGTATGACATGTTGATTTGCATTAGTGTCAGGGAACTATGTTGCAGCAGAAATGTTCCCAACAACAAGGTGAGTATAGGGCTGTTGGCTACTGTCACGAAACTAGGGACAATGAGGAGTTGTATGGCTGAAGTTTAAGCACAATTAGCACCAGATATTCTGTTGTCCAGCCCCTGTGTTACGCCTATTCTGCTGCCAATTGTTTGGCTTCCAGTCTGCAGTAGATTGGAACTTGTTCTAGTGATTGTAGCGGTTGTTGCTGGAACGCCAATTGCCACGAGAACGCCCCTAGTTATGATTGAAATTTGCGTTTTGATGAGACATGGCAAGATGAGCAGAGGGTTGTAGTGTTGGCAGCAGTAGAGGTGAAGACAACAGAGAGGAATTTGCATCAATGGAATGAAGGGAGTTCTTGTGCAGAAATTCATAGGTAAGAAGGTGGCTGTGAAGGTTAGCAAACAACAGTAGTTTTGCCTTTGTTATAAGACTCGTTACCAAGTCTTTGAACTCACCACAAAGGCCACGAAATTCATATAGATTAAAATCTTCAAGAGACATGGTTCGGCCAACAACAACTAGTTCGTCAAATAATGATTTTGCTTGCTACATGTATATACTAACTGATGCGTCACCTTGGTGAAGATCTTGAAAGGAACCATAGAGTTGCATAATGCGAGAATTAGACGAGGACGCAAATTCTTTCTCAAGAGTGCGTGAAACGCATTGTGAGGTATGACAATCTACCACAAGATGCAACACATCCATGGAGAGAGAAAAGAGTAATGCACTAAAAATAAGTTGATCTTGTTGCTTCCAACGAAGAAAAGAAGGGCTGATTGTCAAAGAAGAACCAGCAGAACCGTCAGAAACATGAGATGGGGGACACGGCACTGAGCCGTCAATGAAGTGAAAAACAACTTGACCAAGAAGATAGGGTTTTATTTGCATTTGCCAATAGAGATAATTTGTGTTCGTAAGTTTCAACGAAACAACTTGGTGGGTGTTGGATAGAGCGACGATGACTAGAGTTTGTGTTCCCATAATGTGTAGAGAAATGACATAAACATGTGAGGAGGAGTTATTGACGTGTTCTGCAAGCAAAGGTTGTTGCTGCTGTGGAAGAACACCACCGACAACAGCTTGTAGATGGCTGGTCGGTTGGGCTGCATCACTGGTGTTGAGGGATAAGTCGGCAGCAACAGCAACAATAGAATCCATTTAGGAGAGGAAGAGAAAAAAATCGGTTACAAGAGGGAGAGGGAAGGAAGAGTTTTGATGGTAGAATGCTCTGATACCAAGTTAAGAATAATTAGGAGGCTTAACATTTGGTTTAGCCAATCCTTTCCTATTTATATATATAGAGCAATATACAATAGTTAAAGTAGAGATTAAAACACTAGAGTAGTGCCTATAATATTTCCTATATAGTATATTATATGACTTAGTACATATTGCCAAAGACAAATATGGTGCTAAAAATTATCTTGAAAAAAGTTCTTATTTCTATTATCAATTCTCTCAAAATGGCTAAAAAAAAAGGCAATACATATTGGACTCAAATTTTTATATATGTTTCTTGGCTTGAACCTTGCAAGTGTCATGCCAATTCAAATTTCACAGCTGCAGTATACTTGATGTTTAGTTTTACTGGTATATTTCAGCATGCATCCAGATAAAGAACAATAGAAAGATTAGTATGTTTAGATTGAATTTGAGTTGAGGATCTAGATAAAAAAAAAAAAAAATTCTTGTTACCAATGTTACATTGAAGTAAATGGACTCACACCAAGCCACTGTCTTGAACAATAAAAAATTAATAACACAATTCTCAATTTTTTTTAAAAACAAAATATAAAAATCTTCAATTCAAATTTTACTTGTTCACTGGCGTTAAAGTGAGGAATATTCGTATTCACTAAAGCCAAAACATGAAACAGTCTTGATATTTACTAATGTTAGAGTTAGAAATATTGATACTAGAATTGAAAATTATTTTGAATTGCAATATTCATTGACGCTAAAATTAAGAATATCATACAATTTTTTCATGTAATACTTACCAACGCTAGAATTGAAAGTATTTATAGTTGAATATTCATTAATGCCAGAATTATAAATATTATAAATAGACCATTAATATCATAATACTATAGAATCTCGGTTGATCAATTAGAGTTTCTAATGATTATAATACTAAGCAGCGACTATCTAAACAAGATATTTTTCTTTAAAAAATAAAATGTTAAATATCTATTGTTTTTATTTTTATTTTAAAGATCATCATGAATACAAAAATCCAACTACTCTTCAAACATTTGAGAGTCAACAATAAAGCGACGAAGCCGGTCTCGATAATTTTTGGAAATAAGCCTTGAATTCTTAAATTCAACAGTATATTTAAAGTCGGAGAATGCTTTGAATGTATAAAGATTAAATTATGAAAGGACCAATCATTATATTTTTTTTTTGTCTCTTTCAAATTTAATCAGTGCTATTAATCTTTCCCTTCCATTTATTGTTTTTTCGAAAAACAAATCGGAGATAACAGTGTTCCTGTATCGGTTTAGAAGATGGTTTGAATCGGGGGCATGTATAAAGATTAGGTGGATTTTTCCATTTCTGCGAGGAAGTAAGCCGGGCATGATACCCGCTAATCTCGAAATAAATAATAAATAAACTAAAATGAAAGAGGCTTGGACTGTGCCTTATGCAGCTGGCGAATTAAATTATATCTTCGTCGTACGTACCCGGAAGAAGCAAAAAAGTGACTTTATGGCGCAATTAAGGAATTAAGGCCTCATGTGCCCCTGCAAATTATTAAAAGAAGATGTTCGATACCTTTTGTTCTTAGACAGTGTAATGTAGACAAGGCTCATGTGCTCATGTGATTTATACCTTCTTGTGGTTGTTGCAAAATAATAATAATAATAATAATAATAATAATAATAATAATGTGGTCCTTTTCTTATAAAGGTATCCTTGTTGCCTATCATCACATTACATGTAAGTACTAATGCTTTGTTGCCTCTCAAGACTAGCGTTAGTCTTAATTATCTATCTTAATTTTCCATGTTGCAAAATCACTTGTAAACAGCACTAATGCTTCTGTCTTTTCTTTGGTTTTTACACGTCTGCTTTCATCTTGAGCGTGTGCACCAGCTGGATAAGTCACAGTTGAAACCTCTTTCATTTTAGCTTATTTACTATTACATTGGCACGTGTTTCGCAGCGGCTAAAATAAAAAAAATATATATTAAGAGTAAGAGTACATATATTTGTTTTTTATTCTTTTGATTTATATGTACACAACTCTTCTTAGTACTTCTTTTCTTATTTTATATTAAATACCTAAAAATTGTCTTCGTGTCCAAAAACCAACCTATTCCGACAGCATAAAAACAAAGATAAGCAGAACCTACGAAACTCATTTTCCTTAGCCACGAAGCCCTGTCTGGTATTGTTTTTTAACTCTCTTTTTTTTTTTCCTTTTTTTTTCTTAGAAAGCAAGGTAAAAGGCAACATCATACGGCCTCTCAAAACAAGACTATTTATGTGATATATGCTCCGTCATAAATTAAATATTTTTATTTTTTTATATAAAAATATTTATACAGGTTTTTTATCGTATTAGGATAGTTTAAAAAATATAACAAATCAAGAAGGTTATGCACATATATGTAATTAAATAAATTAAGAATTATGTGTGTTAATAAATCAATAAAAAATCATTAATAACACCTAAAAAAACCTAAAAAATCAAGATACAAATGTAAATCAAGATATTAAATCTTGAAAAATAGGACATTAAATTGATTGAATAAAAAAAAATAACATGTAAGGCTACACATATTAAGAATATCATCTAAATATAAATATTTTTCTATTTTCAAAAACATAGTTTATTTATATAAAAGATAAAACAAAATCATAAATGAACCAAAAAAATCACTCTGAAAAATAAACACATAACAAAACAATCAATATTTTTTAAAAGAGGCCCCTGAACAAAATAAAAAAGAGAAGGATTTATCTATTTTTTTTGTTTTTAGTTTTTTAACCGGTCACGTCACTTTATTTCTTTTCAATTGCATTCTTTAAAGTTACATTTTCATGGCAACCATAGTTTTTAAACCCGGCCTGGGGGTTGACCCAGCCAAGGGGTTGGGTCCCGGGTTAAGTCAACCAGGAAAATTAGAAAAAAAAATATTTGAGGTTTTAATATTTTATATAAAAAAATTAAAAAACAATTCATGTGGATATATGCTATACATGTTGTAAACAATTAAGTTTAAAAAATTATTTCAAAGGGTTTTCCATCTCACATTGGAAAGATACTATCGTATTCTTCTAAGTTAAAGTATTTAAACAAAAAATATTTATTATCCCACATTGAAAAAATGTAACTTTTTTTTTTATGAACATAGAGTATATATATACTAAAAGGTTTCAAATCCTACATTGCAAAAATAAAATATTCTTCTAGTATTTATATAATGAACTTTGAAATGACTTAGTAAGCAATTGGAACACATTAACAAAAAAAAATCTCTGCCAAGTTTTGTCGGGTCATCTAAATTTTGGCATAATTTAAACTATCATGGAAAAAACACATCAATATTTTTCAGTCAAAGTCAATTTTTGTGAGGGCTATTGGCTTAATTTATATATCAAAATCAATATTGTCCCGCTCAAACTATCATAGAAAAAGTATATTAGTAGTTTCTCATCATATATTATTTCTATTATTTTATTACATTATAATTTGAGATGAGTGATGGAACATTATGCTTCAGTGTATTTTATAAATTTGAGAGCTCAGAACTTTTTTAGTATCACCACATTAAAGACTTGACACGTCTTTGTCGCTTGTATTAGGTCGCACAAATCTACTCCTTCAATGACCCATGCTTTATATATCAAAATGGTGTCATGTGAATTTGTTATTAACATAAAGTCGTGGAGTGCAAATGTAAAATCAGGGCTTTGGAAGTACTGATTTTACAAAATCAAACAAACCAGGCATTCCAGCTACTATATTGTCAATCTTAAGCTTCTGAGCAGTGGCTTGACAGCTTTGCAGTGCACGAATCTGCATACCAGCTTCACTTTCTTTAACAATAGAAAGCTCTAGTTCTTTTTGTGTTCTCTGTTCATTTATGGCAATCAGTTGCTCTTCCAGTTGGGCAGCTTGATCTGTCAGTGAGGTAATTTCTGCTTCTAAGTTAGAGCGTAATATAGCAGATTGGGAGATTGCTAAGGCCAATTTCTCGTAATTTAGCAGGGCCACTGTTTCTGGTCGTGAACTAAAAGGGCAACTAGCAATTGCCTCCTTGAGCCTATGTACTTCAGCCAAGAGCTCTCTCGCGGGATGCTTCTCCCATTCGTTACTGGCGGCTTTGATTTCAGCATTTAAAAGGGAGCATAACCTCTCATTTTCAGTAGGAGAAAGCAACACTTGGGGTGACTGAGACAAAAAGCTCCGAAGTTCAGATGCAGCAGAAATAACTGGAAAACCAGAAGTAGTTGCGATAGAAGAAGTTGTGCTTGAATCCAGATCACCATCTGGAACATGGAAAGCAGAAGAAACTTTAACAAAGTACTAGTTAATTTGAAAGAAGAGTTGTACAAGGCTTGTGCTGGATGGAGTTACCTTCTGCAGTAAGCTCCATATTAGTGCATTCAACTTGAGGAACACTTCCAGTACCATCAATGGCCATATTATTGGCTTGTTGGCCAGAACTCTGAGTTTCAGTTGGTAGCGGCCAGTGGAGACGGAACCAGGGGGAGGCGAGCAGGGGCCCGGGCCCCTGCAAAATATTTTAAATTTTTGTATTTTTAGTATTTAAATATAGGATAATATAATATATTTTTATTTTAAATAAATAAATTTCCTAATAATAAATTATATCTTGAGTTTTGGCCCTCCCTATTATATAATTCCAGCTCCGCCCACTAGCGGCTACAGAAAGATTGCTTCAACAACCAATATCGCAAGAAAAAAAAACATAAACAAAGTTGAAAGAGAAAGATGATATCAACAATACCTCAATAATACAGCCAGATACGAGATGATGCTCCTGGTCCTTGAGACCTCTTCCAGGTGTTTCTTTGGCAGTATAATCATCTTGTACTGTTAATTCTTGTACTTGGTCATGAGCAAGACCAGAAACCGCTGCTTGACCGATGCCTGAAACAATAGGATATTCCTCCTCAGCCACAGCAATAGCATTTGTAGCTTCATCAACAAGAAGATACAGAACATTTAGTAAATTCATAAAGGGCATAGTAAGACTAAGAAAGACAAGATTGACAAATTACAGATAACGTAACATACAAGCACTAGAAGTTTCTTCTTCCTCTCTTTCCTCTCCTACTTTAGGTACTAGCTTTCTCCTCTTTGCTTGTGGAGGAGCACCAGCTCCAATCTTTGGTGAAGCCTTGTTTTTTGGGTTTGCTTTAGCACTAGACTCGACATTAGAAACTGACTGTTGTTTTTCATCTTTCTTCCACACTTTAAAACAACCGTGTTTGTGTAGGTTTGTAGTTCCATTCCTGCTTTCAGCACGGAGCTCTTTCTTGCAAACCCGGCATATGGCATGTACCTCGCCATTTTCTTGAACCTTAATGAAAAATTTCCAAACTACAGATGTAGTTTTTCTTGGTTTAGGAGTATACATAGTCTGTTGAGTATCCTTCTTTTCTCGTTTATTAATCCTCTTGCTCTGCTGCGTTTCTCCCACCTGCTTGTTGCCATCAACATCAAGTTCAACTCTAGCATTTTTTTCTCTGACTTACTATCAAAAAATAATCAAGTGATAGTTCATGCAAGCTTCGTGGAATGTATACACCATCACAGCACAGGCAGTAGACATGTAGATAAGGCAGAGGCATCTTCCCATGTTAATGCAAAACATGCCATAATTGATAGAATTATGACCGAGAACAAATGTGTTAGACTTCATGTTAACTTCTCTACACATTTTCCCAACAGCAACCAAGAGTCAATTGAGTATAGTTATTAGCTAGAGCTAGAGATCCGCACTTAAGTCTCAATTTTGCACAAACTGATTTCAAAAGTGTGCAATTCTTTGTTACCAAAAAGAATATAACAAGACATGGTGAAGAAACAAACCAGTTCATTAGGCTCATTTGTTTCCTCTGTGTTCTGCGGAATCGATATATTCAACATGATATTTCTGTTTGAATCTGGTGAGATGTTTGACAACTCTGCTTCCTGAGAACCAACAGAGGACAGAGTCTCGGGTTCAAATAATTCACATTCCGTCACTGTTGCCTAATGAACCAGAAACGAAATAATGGAGAGCTGACAAATTACAAACTGATTTTTGAAGAACGAGAATTATTTTAGCACCAAAACAAAAAAGATACAGTGACAAAGCATACCTGTTCATGAGGCTCATCTGTTTCTACCCTGTTATTTTGGATCTTTTCTTTTAAATTTAAACCAACATTTGAAAAAGCTGAAAAAGAGCTCTTAGAAACAGCCACTGATGGAATGTGTGATGCTTCAACTTCCCCAGACAGGTTGAGCATTAGATCCGCCTGAATTACAACAAAGTAATAACACCGATATAAGATTTTAGAAAAGAAGATGAATTCACCCGCAGATTGAACCTGGACCAAATGCTAAAGCACAGGCAGCATACAAACACAAAGGTCACTGAAGTGCTTTCATAAGAAAAGCATGACACAAATAAAGAGGCACACCTGTTGATAAATTAGTGATTCTATCTGCAACTCCATGGTCTCTGAATCTTCGCAGTTCTTATGCAAACTCAATAAGATTTCATTGATCAAAACATTTTGTTCCGCACTATCTTCCAAGTTTGTGGGGAGAAAAATTTCTGACACAAACTCAATTCTACCAATAGACTTGCACTTTAGCCCGACTGCCATAGCAGCTCGAAGCCCAAATTTTCTCGCATCATTAGCAAATGGATAATCAGCTAAATCAAGCAAAGAAACATCAGGGACTGAGTATTCATGCAACAAGTTAACTGCTTTGCCAGCAACATGCTGACCTTTCTTGAGAGGATTTCCTGCACATGCCGTGAAATATCCTTGCATCGACGAATCATTCACATAGCAAGCAGCTTCCTTAATGTATAAATCATCAAAATCGCAGTGGCTAATCCATGTAAGAGCGAGTGGTAACTTATGAAGCCGACACACAGCTTTCAATATCTCGTGTATCTTTTCATGTGGCTTACGTTCTTCATCTTCAAAGCTGCAACAATTAAAAAGAAAGTATTAAATCATGTGCTCTTTTCACACTGAAGTTTACGACTTCAGTGCTCATCTCGACTCCTTATCCAGTTGGTGTTGTAAAGATAAGCAAGAAAGTGTTAACTCACTAGTACACGCTCCAGTTGAAAGGAGTCCTTGCATACATTGGCACTGGTCTGAATAATTCGGATTCCATATTTCTTCAAAATCTTCTCCGCTCAGAGACTTTCAAACAAGTGTAAAAACCAAAAAAAAAAAGAAAGAAGCATTGGTGCTGTTTACAAGGGATTTGAGTAATTTATTCAACATGGAAAATTAAGTTGATACACTCGAATTAAATTATATCTTCGTCGGAAGTACCCGGAAGAAGCTCAATCGGGTACTACGCCCTTTTGACTTCTTTATGGTCGTGAGTTTGAACAGTCACTGGCGGAATCATTCAAATTTCTTTTTTTATGGATTATGTGGAGTAGGCTGTCAAAGACTATTTAAATAATTTATTTTAATGTTTATGACTTTTCTTTTAGATTTGGAGATACCATAAGAAATGCTGTATGCCATGGATAGAAAGAAAAATAAACGAAAGTGACCCGAGTAGGTTTGTATGGTTCTCATTTTCATTTGATGTCTTTTAGCTATGCTCTTAACGAGGACAGACTTTTGAAGAAGAAAAAAAGCTTCTTACTGTATGTGTGCCAAAAAAATCTTAGTAAAAGTAAGATCGGTGTTCGAAAGAAGAAGTGTAATGTAGCATTTAATTATAAATTTATTTGTAAAACTATTCTTATTGAATAATGTTTTAGTATTAATTTTAGACAATAGAATGATATTCATTTTAGTGTGTCCTCCTCTATTGCTACCAAAAAAATAGCAAAACTCCAGCAAAATATTATGTTAGTATTTAAAGCCAGATCTCATTATAAGTGCAATTACCATCAAAATAGTAGATAGGAAAATATAATCGAAAAACATAGTATCTATAATTTCTATTATGTTCATCATTCCGTTAGAAATATAATTACTAATGGATTTACCGACAGAATTATCAAGTCAAACAAAAAAAATTACTTGTAATAATTCTATTAGTAAACTCATAAGTAATTATGGTATATTACAGGCAAAATTAGTCCGTCAAATAGTTACATTTATATATATGCTACCAACGAAATAAATTGATGATAAATCCATTAGTGATTATATACACATTACCAAAAAAATTATTCCATCAAAGAATTACATTTAACAATGATAAATTCCTATAATTTTTCTCAACTCTCTGAAACTCTCCAAGGAACTTAGTCAGTTACTAATTTCATTGGTATTTCAATTATATTGGTAATCCCATCGGTATTATATGTAATTATTCTAAAAAATCAAAACAAACAATATAATTAAAAAACTAAAACATAATTAAATTAAAATAAAAAAGAAAAAAAATTAAACATAATTAAATAAAAATTTTGAATTATTAATTTAAAAAATATTATTCAATACAATTTATCTATCTAGGTAATATAAGTTGAAAGAGAAGATAAGGGCGAATCTTCACCAGAATTAGAAGGGCAACGAAGTGGAGCAAAGATACCAATGAGAGTTGCCAAAAGTTATTCGATGACATTCAATTTATACTTTAGTTCCACCATCTCAGCCCTAAGTTGGGCCTTAGCTTGAACTTGTTCTAGTATGATCATCTGGATGGCTAACGATTGTTGGCTTGATTCGAATTGCGAGGTCCCAACAATCAAGATTCTACAGCCTGCCCATATATTTTGTATATTCTCAATTGTAGTGTTGGAGATATTGTAAGTAAAATTTATATTCGGTCCGCTTATTTAATCTCCAACCACAAATCAAGATCAAGTTCTAGATGGGTCGAATGATTGTCTATGTATTTCTTATATAATTAGGTGTTATATGTCCTAGAAAAAAATCATTAAATATATAAAAATAATAACTAAAAAATGCTCAAATCATTTTTACCATGAATTTCTTAGTTTGACTATCTACGAGCTACTGCATCCTTTTCTATTCATCCACCTTCTACAAGTGGGTTTCAATAAAAGAAAAACTCCATCGGTCTTGGATCACACCAACGCAGCCTGCAAAATAAAGTTACTATTAATTAAACATTTTTATATAAAATAACAATTTAAAAAATAAATATCATATAAAATAAATGAAAGAAATCCACTAATATGCGTAGTTATGGGATCATGAATCTTTTTATTTGGTTCTCCAAACCAAACTGTGACTGTCTCAGGAAATGCTCTGACAACGGGTGCTAGAGATAAGATTCCCATATACCCTATGTAATGTGCACATGTTTAAAATCACTCCACGCTTTCATGTCTTCATAGTCTCAAAAAGACCTTTATTTTTTACAGATTTCCTTATTGTTTTACCGGGTATCATACTAGAAATCTACCCATCAAAATACACCCAACCAACATAACACACACTATAAACACAACATGGCTAAAAATAGATTTCAACGAGATTATCTTATATGTTGAAATAGCAAAAGCACAATCAATAAAATTAAAGCATAAACACAAATTAAAATCTTCTCAGTCAAATGGCCAAAATCTCGGCAAACAAAGTAATAAATCTGACTGAACTTTATAATCCAAGCAATAAACATATCCGAAGTAACCAGCCGAATTATTAACAAAAAACTCAATGATTAAAGCAAACCAAAAATAAAGACAAAAGGAGATACAAATCACTTGGGGGGGGGGGGGGGGAATTATTTCTAAAAAAGAAGAGGAATTGGACCACCGACACTAAAGCCCCACTAATCAAAAAGAATATTTAAAAAAGGAACAAGAAGAAACATGAATTTACCTGGATAGTGCATTTCAGTGGAGGTGGCTAGATCAGTTCAGTGGTGGTAGCTGTCCCACCACTGAACAGAGAAAGAATAAGAGACTCGGAGTCTTCAGTAGTGGTGGGAAACTTGAAATAAGAAATGGGGATTGGGGGTTTGGTTGACGTAAGGAAAGAAGAAAATGAAAGTTTAGTAACTCTTATAACGGAAATGTTTTGCTTTTATTTTTTTAATTTTAATACTATCAAAGTTTAGGCTGGTTTAACGTACCAACAGTATTATAGAAAGAATATTAAATATTTTATAATTGTTATGGTTTATTGGTAATTTTGTTGGTAATTAATATTGAAATTTCTTTAGAAGCTCTCCACATTTTTCAAATCCACTCTAAAATTTTTCAATGATATTTTGTTCTTTTTATAATAATCAACTTCAAACTCATTAAAAATTATTTTCTTAATACAAACTTCAGATTCAATACATATTGCCAAAGACTAATATGGTTCTAAAAATTATCTTGCTAAAAAATCTTATTTATATTATCAATTCTCTCACAATGGCAAAAACAAAGAGGTAAAAGAAAGTTAGAATTCTCATTAATCTATTTATTCTAAAGTGTTTGTGTTAACCTAAATAGAAAGAGATTATATATAAGTTAAACTGAAAATATTATTCTATTCTTAATAAATAAAACAAGATAAATATATTATTTAACATCTCCTTTCAAACTCACGATATAACAGCTACAAGCACCGAGAATTTGCCATCTAGAAAAGGAAAACGAGAAATGGAATGCGACTTGGTAAAGAAATCTGTAATTTGCAAGGAAGAAGAAAAAAAAGGCAAAATAATAGTGTCATGCTTAAGATGATGACGAGTAAGATGACAATCAATCTTAATGTGTTTAGTTTGCTCTTGAAAAACCGAGTTGTAAATCTGAATAGAACTCTAGTTGTCACAATACATAGAAGTAGGATGAGAAATGAAAACTTCCACATCAGCAAGTAACCAATATAACCAAACAATCTCTTTGGTAGTAAATGTCATAGCACGATATTCTGCTTCGGTTAAGGATTGAGAAACAATAGATTGTTTCTTATTCTTTCAAGAAATAAGAGAATCACATAAAAAGATACAGAAATCGGTAATAGACTTGCAATTTATGGGATCACTACCATGATCAGCATCAGGGGTAGCTCAATTGGTCAGGCCTTGGGTTTGCTCCTCAATGGTAACGAGTTCGAGTCCTCTTAGGATTACTAGAAGCTTACATGGTCATTAACTTCAAGATCCGTGGGATTAGTTGAGGTGCACAAAAGCTGACCCGAACACCCATGTTAATCTAAAAAAAATAGTATGCACGCACCTCCAAGAAAAAGGTGGATAGAAGTAAAAGACTCTAAAAGATTGTACCCCGAAGATATCGTAAAATACAAAGAATAACTGCCTAATGAGCAATAGTAGGAGAAACAACAAACTGACTAACAAAATGAATAGCATATGCAATATCTGGATGAGTAATGATGAGATATACCAAGCTCCCAACAATAGTATGGTATAAAGTAGGATCTGTCAAAGGTAAATCATCAGAAGAATACCTTATGTTACTCAATAAGAGTATCTACAGTCTTGTTATCAATAAGTTTAACCCACTCAAGAATATCTGCAACATATTTTGACTGAGAAAGAAGGTAATCTGTGGGTGGGTAAGCTATCTCAATACCTAAGAAATATCGAAGATAACCCAAATCTTTCATTTCAAACTGTCTAGCCAACTCTGTCTTCAAAACTAAAATACCATTAATGTCATCACTAGTAATAATCATGTCATCAACATATAAAGACAGAATGATATGATCTGTATCAGTGCATTTAATAAAAAGAGCAGAATCATGACTACTAGAAACAAATTAAAAAGACGAGATCATAACAGATAATTTCTCAAACCAATCATAAGGTGCTTGTTTGAGACCATATAAAGCTTTCTTAAGCTTACAAACATATCTAGATTCATGTGAAACACCAGAAATGGATGATATATAAACTTCTTCTTGAAGATCTCTATTCAAGAAAGCATTTTTAACATTAAGTTAAGAGATATGCCATTGACGAATTAACGCTACGACAATAAGAGTATGAATAATAGTCATTTTTGCAACAGGGACAAATGTCTTCTCATAATCTATACCATACTATTGAGAATATTCTTTTGCAACCAACCTAGCTTTATATCACTCAATAGACCCATCAAAATTAGTCTTGTTCTTATACATCGAACGATAACCAACACATTTTTTCCAGGAGGTAGAGGAACCAAATCCCAAGTATTTGTCTTATGCAAAGCAGAAAGTTCCTCATCCATAGCTTGCTACCAAAGAGGATCAAGAATTGCCTTTTTATAGAAAGAGTGTTTAGAGAGACAATGAATATAAGCTAAAAAGAAAGTAAATGATGAAAAATAAAAAGAATAAATAAAATTTAGTAGCTTTGTGGACTTACGAATGCGTATATATTGACGTAGAGGTGGATCCACAATCTCAGATGAAGTTTGAGGGCTATAGATGAGAATGAAGCTTCAGGTGTGCCAGGAAGTTAAGTGTTATTACCTATAGAATAATGAGTATAAATTAGTCGAGCATGGGGAGGAGTATCTGAGGTATTAGGAACATAAGATGATGAAGTATGAAAATCCTCAAAAGAGGGATCTATATGAATAGATTAAATATAAAAGAAATCTATATGCTCGAGAAAGACAACATGACGAGACACATAAAGTTTCTAAGTTATTGGATCAAAATAACGATACTCCTTTTTACCTTCACCATAACACAGAAGGACACAAATAGTAGATCAAGAGGATAACTTAATGCATTCTATATGAGGACGAAAAGCAAAAAAAGTACAACCAAGAACTCTTCTCCCCAAAACTCATTAGGAACAGAAGCAGACAATAAGAGAGAACAAGCAGTTTCGATAATGTGCCTATGTTTTCTTTCAGCAATACCATTATGCACAGTAGTATCTGTATGTGAAGTTTGGTGATTGGTTCTATCTAAGGCAAGCAACTGACAAAATTTATTAGAGGTGTATTCCCCACCCAAATCACATCTAAAGCATTTAATAACAACATAATGTAGGGTTTTGACAAGAGCTTGAAAGACTATATATATCTTAAAGAATTCAGACGGATGTGTCATTCAATAAACCCAATAATAACAAGTTTGATTATCAATAAAAGAAACATAATATCAAGACCCTTATTTGGTGGCAACAGGAAAAGATCCCCATATATTAGAATGAATTAAGTCAAATGAGGAAGAAGAAACATAAATACTTTGATTAAAAGGTAAAGCGAAAAATTTTGTCGGTTTACATTCACTACAATCAGAAATATCACAAGTTTACAAATTTTCTAAAGCTCTTATGGATGCCAAAAATCTCAAGCGAGAAGATGAAATATGACCTTAATGAGAATGCCATAAATAAAAACTAGAAGAGGAAGGACTTAAACTAAAGAAAGACAAATTAACAGTAGTAGTAACAACAACATCAACTAACACTTTTAACTCATCTAAAATATATAGTCCATTCTCCCTACGACCTGTTCTATCAGTTTCTGAGACTGCAGATCCTGTACACAACAAAAAAAAGAGGAAAAAATGACTAAATAATCATCAGAATCACATAATTGACCAACATAAGCAAGATTCAATCTGAGTTTTGGAATAAGATAAACATTAGAGGGAGATAAGTGAGGTGTGACAATAGAACCAACACCTAATAAATGCATAAGAGTGCCATCAACAATCATAACATGAATGGAGGGTGAAGGGGACACAAAGGTAAAAGATGAAGAATTTAGAGACATATAATGTGAAGCACTATAATCCAATAGCCATTCAGAATGTGACATATCTAAGGAATTATAAGGCAACTGACTTACGGAAGGAGAATCATACATTACTTGTGGTTGCAATGAGAGAAATTTATGAAATTGCTTAGCTAGAGTACTAGGGTCGGTGATAGAGCCTGATGAAGCTATTGCTGCAATATTGTGGTGTAGTGGTTTCTAACCCTGAGGTGGTCTATGAGAATTATATTATGATTGGCTGCCTGGCTTCCAAGCTTGATTATGTTGTCTCAACTTAGGACACTAAACCTTTCAATGACCTTTGTGCTTACAGAAACTGCACTCATCGAAGACAACCCTTGTGTAAGGCTTATTTTGATGGTTAGAGAATGACTTAGATGGTACTACTAGTACAAAGGGATTTGAAGCAAATAAGATTCATTTTTTATAATAAGACTGAAGATGTATTTCTTCAGCCAATAGCTCACTAACAACAGAGTCAACAAAAGGCAGTGGAGAATGATGCAAAATTGAACCTCTAAATCCTTCAAAATCACTGTAAAGTGCTATTAAAAACTGTATCAATCGTTGCTACTCTCTACGATCAATATAGATGTCACATGCCTTTAATTATGTTTATTCTGTAACAGTTAATTGATCCCAAAAAACTGTCATAGAAGAATAAAACTCTTGAATACTCATGTTCTTCTGATGAAGAGCTCGTATGTCATTCTCTAATTGATATTGCTTTGCAAAATTTGATTGCGTGAACAACCTTTGTAGATGATCTCAAGCCTCCTTTGTTGTCTCATACTTCGCCAATTGCGTACCTATGGAATGCTTAACATAATTGTTGATCTAAGTAGTAATCTTTGCATTGTTTGCTTTTCATGTATCTATCAAAACAACATCTCCCTTCTCCGTATTCTTGGGTATCACATAAGTTTCACTAACATATTCCCACATCTTTTTACCCTTAAGAAAATTTCTTATTACATAACTCCAATACAAATAATTCTTTCCATCCAACCTCATACTTATAGACTGAAGTGAATTATCTCTTTCAGTAACCAGAATTAACAAACAAAAAAAACCAGGTCGCAAAAGCAACAAAAGATAAAAAACAATATTGTAGAAACTGAATAGATATCGCAGAAACTAAACAATATCTTCTCAAAGTTATACGATTACTCCAAAACAAAAAATTTCAAAAACTAAATGAAATAACAAATTGCAGAAGCTGAAGGGAAGATGAAATACCAGATTTGCAGAACCTAAACAAATATCACTTTAAAAAAACATTTCAGTTGGATTTGCGAAAACTGTGTTTGAGATTAAGCCTTATTTCATAAAATCAGTTCTTATAGCATGTTAAAATAATTCAAATTAAAACAAAAAATACGAATATAAAAGAAAAGGAAGTTATAATTTTTATTAATCTGTTTATTTTAAAGTTCTTGGGTTAATTTAAATACCTAGAGATTATATATAGATTAAATAAAAAATATTATTCTATCTATAATAAATAAAATAAAATAAATATATTATTTTAGAGAAAGTTGCCATCAATGCAATGTTCGCCAGGTACATGTACATATTCTAATCATGTCATTTGCACATTTCCTTGGAACCACTCGGGTAATGCAATGATGAGGGCCCGATTGACTTGGTACCATTACGCAAGTCAAATAATGCGATTGTAGACATCAAATTTCTCTCCGCTATATTTGTTTGCGGTGAAGTTTATTTTTAAAAATATTTTTTATAGTTTTGATGTAATTATGTAAAAAGTTAAAAAAAATATCATTTTATTATTTTGTAATTAAAAAGCAATATATACTATAATACTAAATACACGCCTAATATCCCATACGAGGGCCCCGATTAAGTTAAGTGGATATATGCATTCTCTAATTTAGAATCAATACTATATTATTTCGAAGCATTTTCCTATTCAATTTTTAGTGGTACTTTGCTAAAATGTAATGTCCCACATGGTCAACGACTCAATGTAATTTAATGAACGAAGCCTCGTCCTTTTAATCCAAACGAGCGTCTCGCTCCAGTACTTACTTGCTACTCTTGTGAAAAGGGTGGTATATGCGTCCCTCATATGCTTATACATATGTTCAAAATCTTCCTCGTTGATTTTGGAACAACTTCCTTATTAGCTTGTTGCAACTAAAATCCCGGCGTAACGTGATGACAAAAAATTTAAGATCTGAATAGTAAGTCTCGAGTTCGAATTAGGGTGTGTATCTCTTGTAAGAGCTTGGGATAGCCGGGATTTTACTCGCTCACCTGAGCCCACAAAATGCGCTTTCTGGAGGGTAAGGTTGACTCGAATCCAAAAAAAAAATTGTTGCAACTAAATTGTTATATAAACATCATTTATAACATATTAGAACAACATCATAGGAACTAGGTTTTATGATTATTGTATCAAAATGAGATTTATTAGGATACATTTATTCAATATAGTATAAATTAGTAATGTCGAGAATATAATATTTATTTATTTATTTATTTATTTTTGTCCAAAAAAAAAAAATTGTTGCAACTAAATTGTTATATAAACATCATTTATAACACATTAGAACAATATCATAGGAACTAGGTTTTATGATTGATTGTATCAAAATGAGATTTATTAGGATACATTTATTCAATATAGTATAAATTAGTAATGTCGAGAATATAATATTTATTTTTTTTTTTTTTTGGGGGGGGGGGGGGTGCCTTTAA
>Ga0325410_1001700_pt1 | contig 24391 bp, 29 predicted proteins | sample PopdelMetagenome_16_FD_206182 | JGI IMG/M metagenome (GOLD analysis project Ga0325410, IMG submission 206182) | Populus deltoides microbial communities from Bellville, Georgia, United States - Xylem-PdIQD-R3 | ecosystem: Host-associated > Plants > Phyllosphere > Stem > Wood/Secondary xylem...
GACTTCAACAATTTCCCAGAAAAAAAAGAAAGAAAGAGGTTGTATTCACGGGTTTAACAGAACCATATGGGGAAGATCTTAACCCTGTTGACCGGGAGTTTGTCCACGTCCACTTCGCCCACCACGTGCACCACGTGCACCACGTGCTATTCGACCACGTAGAACTCTTCCACGGCCTCTACCGCTTGGAGGAGAAAGTACTGCAGGAGCTCCACCTCCACCCTGTCTCAGCATAGCCCTCTGCCTAGCTCGCTCTGCTAAATTCACAACAGTAGAGGTGTTACTTGCAGGTGATACCTGTCTAACCTCTTCTGCCTCTGCTCCACTGGAACTAGCTTGTTTTGATACATCCATTTCTGTATTGGCAGTAGCTGTTGTTCTCTCTCCAGCGACTGAAGCAGCCTCGGGACTCTGATCAGTCTCCACAGCTATCTGGTCACCACCATCATTTGACTTGTCGGAACCTTCGCCAATTTCTTCAACTATATCACCCTCATCATTCTTCTCATCAGTGATCATCTCAGGAGAATTAATCTCACCTGACTCCATTCCCACAGGGACCATAGCTTCATCATCAATCCTAGCTGGTGAAGCCACAGGAGTAGTGTCAGGAAGAACTTCCCCAGTTTCCGGGCTCCCTGCCATGTTTGACATATCGGCGCCTTCCTCGACTTCTGCAACTAGTTCCCCCTCTTCCCTCTCATTTTCAAACTCCACAGGTAATTGTTGGTTGTCTTCTGCAGTAGCATGATCCTTTGAACCATCATAAATTTCCATTCCACTTTCACTTGGTTTATCCAAAATCTCTTCAGCAACTTCATTTGTCTCATTCTCTGGTTCAACTTGAGTTGTGTCATCTAATTGTTCAGATTCTTTTGGAGGTTCCGCTTTCTCTCCGGAAGTCTCAACCTCTTCCTTTTCTGCAACAGCTTCCTCTTCACCCTGAGACAAATCAGCGACAGCTGATTCTTCCACCACCGGAGGAGTCACCAGAGTCTCTGATGGAGTGGCAGCTTGTCCTTCACTACCTTCTTGCACGGAATCAGTACCTTTTGGTCTCTTCAAAACAGGTGGTGGAACATCAGAGCTAGTATCTCCTTGATTAAGGGGCTGCTCGTTCAAGTCAGAACTAGATGAAGCAAGGCGCTTGCGGGCTATTGGCTGAGAAAATAGTGTGATATTGTGTTGAGTTTCAGACTCGCTAGCGGGTGTAAGCTTTGCCACACTAGTAGATCCATCCACCTCTGACATCTCAACATCGCTTGGAGGCTCTTCAGGTCTAACAAGCCGGGGTCTTACCAGCTTCCTCCCTGTCTTACGAGTTTCAACATTGGGTTTGGGTACAGGAACTTTTCTCTCCTTCTCTTCGGCCATTTTAGTAGGTAAGTGAGCATGAGGAGCTACTGAGGAAACGATGGTAGCCTGAGAAGGAACTGCCTGACCTGCAACGCAAAATAGAAAGAGAGATGCTCAAACTGAAAACAGGGATAAGCAGGAACGCAACTTGCCACCTTAAAAGTTATCACCAGGTAGTCTAAGGCAAACCAAAGAAGATGATTAGTTGATTACCAGGAGTAACAGTGGCAGAAGCATCTGGAATCAAAGGATTCTCCACTGATTGGACACCAGCTCCAAGTTCAGAGGAAACAGAAAGTGCTACCCTTTCAAAGTTCTCGATAGCTGATACATAGGTGGCAGTTAGATCATCCAAGATGGTCCCAGAAAGAAGCTGAACCACAGAGGTGCCCTGAAGTGAATTGAAGAACGAAATTAAAAAACAAATGCATAAAGTTCTCAACCAATGGACCAATCTTCCCAAAGGGACGAGAAAAGAATGCTAGAACATGTAAGATTTTTCATCCATAAACTCAGCCACTCTCTCTCTCTCTCTCTCTCTCTCTCTCTGTAAACCAAAAAGATATCGCTACTCTCATCGTGGCCACCTGGCATTCTGCAGAATGAAAAAGACTGCAATCTCACTTTCAAGGAATCAGAAATAATTTATAAGCCCAGTAGTGGCATCTCATGGTACATGAGCAAATAGAAAAATCACACGGAACTGATGAATGCAGCACTTTCCATATATCCATTCAAATGCAAAACTTGTAAAGTACAAAAAAAAAAAATAGAAATCAATTTATATTAAAAAAAAATTCACCTCTGGAAGATTGCCTTCTGCATGCTTAAGCTTTTCCAGTTCATCTGATATGCGCTTCAGAACCTGCTTATGCAACTCAAGTTTATCCTCCAACTTTGTCTTTGTCTAAAATTTGTAAAAGAAAGGCGTTAATTAAAAGAAAGAAAAATGGTTTACAGAAGAATTACACCATAGAAAAATTCTGGTCGATAGAACAACTAGAAAATAAAATCATGCTTTTGGGCATTAATAAATTATGATCATTGAGAACAAAATATGCTTTCCAAAATAAAATGGAACGAACTGCAAGCATGCATGTCAAAAAAATTTGTAGTTTAACTGGTTTTCTTGCCATTACTTTGAATATACAACCAAGACATTCCCAACATGTTACAGATATCCCAAAGTCCAATTTTTCATTCTAGCTACAAGCTTGTCACCCTGTTAAACTATCATATCCTGAAATAACTTATTTGCAGAGTAAGAAAATGGTTGTTGAAAGATGAATCCACAAATAACCTGCTCAACATTTTTGTAGGAATCTAAAACAGCCTTCTCTGTAACCTGACGCTTTGATTTCTCGGTCCGAAGATCCTCTTTCTCCCTTTTCAACTCCTCTCTTAGCCTCTCGACAGTTTTCTCCAGAATCTGGAAGATCATTACATGAAAGGTCAAAACAAGCAATATGAGAAATAGGGGGGAATAGAAAACAAGTTGGTGGGTCTGAAAACCTGTATTCTGTGTTCTTTTTCCTCCTTTTCCTTCAAGACCTGCTCGCCAGTAACATTTCCCAGCAATCTTTTACCTATTTGAAGAGTTAAAGAATAAAATTAGGCAAATGTAATGGCCAGACAACACTACCACATTACAGTTTTATGAGAAAAGAAATACCTTGTTTCAAGTCCTCAATCTGTTTGATGAGTGCTTGTTTTTCTTTGCTAAATTCTTCCTTCTCCTTTGATAAGATTTCAGATTTTTTCTACAATACAACAGAATGGTGCGAACATTTTATTGATCATACAACAATTTCTTTTTGAACAAAACTACTAATAGCAAACAGCAGAGTAGTCCCAAATAATGTTCACAATTCATAATTCAGTCAGTCTTTGCAAGATGATTTTCATATAACTTCACAACCTTCCACTGAACAGACAGCTTCTTCTGCTTCTCCAGCTCAGATCTGAGACTAGCCTGCATGTAAAACAATGAGAGCATTGTGTGATGATTTGGGAATGCACACAGCAAGATCTACAACTAGTGCTACAAATCATGTGGTGCACAAACCTCTGTTTGCAAAATGTCACTTATCCTTCTCTCTCTTTGGTTCAATTCTGATTCACTCTTGGCAAGGTCTTGCTCCAATTTCAGTATTTTTTCCTGCTGTTCAGATACAAGATTCTTAATTCCCTCCATCTCAGCATCCTTCTCTCTCAATTTTTCCTGGTAAAAAAAGAAGTGGATATATAAGACACGATGACAAATGCAATGATGTTTAAATTATAGAGAAGAAGAAATATTCTAGGACTACAAAAGCTATTTATATCTATAGAGCGCTAACACAGAACAATACAGAAACTGGATCAGAGGCACGAAATAGGCATTGCTCAAGAGGTGCCAAGAACAAGTAGAATCATATGAACAGTTTCTGGAAGATTCTATGATTCCTGAAAATTTATAAAACAGAATAGTTCAACTCTAAAAAGGAAAAAAAAATGAGCATCTTGCTGCCAGCAAGCTAATCCATAAATGGAGCAAGTTGTTTACTAAAATAAATAGCACAACCCCGACTTGCACTGTAAGATAAAAGAGCTTTCACATGTTTCCTGACTGCCAGAAAACCTCATGATGAGGCATTAATTCATCACTCCAAATTCCATTACAACGATTGCACTCCTATGCTATATTGAAGATTCACCATCACTTACTGCCCCTTTCTTGAGGAACAGTATGCAGACAAAGATCAAAGTACAGTTTGGACTAGCACAATTACATATTCTGTTTAATTATGTAGCCCAGTAAATGCAACTTCTTATGCTGCATTAGCATCAAACGTGCCATTTCAAAATGATTTATCCGGGCTACTCACATAACAACGATCAAAAAACAAAAAGGCAACTCCTGTAGTTCGACAAGGCCCAAGAGAAAACAAAGAAAAGCATGATTCTTCTAATGATCCTATTTGACAAGGTAAGACTACCAATGTGATTGTTTAGACATCCACCACCTTTTCTTTCAACACTTTCCAAGGATAAAAGTGAACATGCATAGCTAACAGCCAAGACACTGATCCTTGAAACATCAGCAGTTCTAATCATTAGCTAACAACTAAGATCACCACACCATACTTAAGGGTGAATACAAGCCACCAATTAATTGAAATCATTTCAAGCCCGTTTGGTAACGTGGTGCAGGGTGTTTTTCAATTGAAAATACATTAAAATGATGTTTTTTCAAAAAAAACAAATTTGAAATTTTGACAGGAGCACATCAAAACCATCAATTTGATGCCTTTTCATGTGAATAGCAATTTGAAAAGCACTTAAAATGCAGAAGTTGATGCCAAACGAGCACTTCAACAAAGACTACAAACCATGATAACATTTGTCAGTAGATGGTGTCTCAATTAAATCCAAGCTTGAAGAGCCATAAACAATACCAAATAAGCACAAAATACTTTATTTACCTCCATCTGTCGAAGATCATCCTTCATCCTATTGTAATCTTCCACGTCAATATTTCTACATCTCTCAAGTAGCTTTTAAAAAAAATACCATGTCAGAATATTCAAATGAGGAAATTTGGCATCAAAAGCCAATTAAAGTTGCCGTACCTCGGACATTCTCTTTTCCAAGTTATCTTTCTCCGCCTTGTCCATTTCAATTTCCTTCTTACAAGCTTCAACCTCAATTTGCCTCTCCCTCAATAGAGATTCTAGCTTGTCAGACTGTGCTTTAGTATTTTGTGCTACTTCACGCAATTTCTAACAGTTTGGGAAAAAAGAGTGTCAAATTAGTGAATGCCATCAATAAACTATATAAAATATATAGGAATTAACACAGAGACGCAAATGATCAACTCAAAAGTCCATCTGGAGCAATACCTGGCATTCCTCAAAGTTGTGCTTGTTTTCCTCTCTCAATTGGATGTTGCTTTCACGAAGCAAGGTCAATTCTCTAACCTGGAAAGAAATTTCAGAGAGACCAGTTGAAGGAGTTAGTTTTTTGAAGTTAATGTTTCAAAACCAGAAGACAGAAATTTAAAAACAAGTCTGCAAACAAATAAAGACCTGAAAAGTTTTGAGTTCTGAGCGAAACTGCTAAAATGAAGAGCAACAACAGGCTCAAAACACAGAATATTCATTTCATCTGAAGGATTACCTGAAGTTGAAGGGATTTTATCTCTTCCTCTGAGAACAATAATGTCCTTGAATTTGCACGCTCAGTATGAAGGGAAGCCTGGGCAGTTTCTGCAGCCTTCAGAGCACCATCAAGCTATAACAGTGAAAGCAAAAAATTAATCAAAACAGATTCCCTGAGCGCAAAGGCATGTAGGGAGCAAAATACCTAGATTTTTACCCAATACCAAAGCTATGCATGCACAGAGAAAGCAATCACTGGCATTCTAATCCAAAAATCTCCTAAATGAAATACTATTTGAGAAACCACTGTGTCTAATTGTTGACATGATTAGTGGAGCATATTGACAACCAAAACAACCAAATTTGTAAATTGTACATTTTCCCATTTTGGTATGAACTTCGTGTCACTCAGGCAAACAAAAAAGATGTTATTAGAGTAGAACATCCCCTTCTTTCATTGATGCTAGCACCGACATATACAAGAGTATATTCCCAAGATATCTACATGCATGTGTAATCGTCCAAAAAGCAAAGACAAGCATTGGTCCAGTGTAGTACATATAAGGGTACCTCTAACAATCAGTATTAGTTCTAACATAAAAAAATTGGTAAATATTAAGTCTTAACATGGAGCTTGTTAACAAAAAGCATTCCTAGCTAATATTTACCCAAAGTTACAAATGATAACTACATAAATGTGTCAAGCAAACTGCATGTACGGTGTACAAATACTAGAAAGAAATAGTGAATATACAGTTCACAAGTAGCATCCTCATAAGGTAGTCAAAACTCACAAGCATTTTCAAGAAGAAAGATTAATATCTATACTGATCGAGCCAAGAGGAAATTAGCTCAATCAAGACAACGATTACTGGTCGAGAAGATTTTAGATGCCTAAGACATAAATAGCTTAAAAGTAAAACACAAAAGTGTTTGTTAACAAAATATCAACTGGACTAGAGGCACATATATCAATGCAATTCTTACGGGAACTTATGTTTTGTCTAGATTCCTTCAGGATTATTCAGTTTCGTCCCAAAAGATCCATTCTTAAAAGATGTGGAACCACCTACCATATTGGCACAGGTGAGACCAGTCCAGTTATTTAAAACCAAAATCAATCACCCGAGCATCAGTAATCAATTAGAAAAAGCAATTGCATAGGTAAAAGAGAATCAAATCTTTTTGCAAATTACTAATCTGGTATAAAGCACAAACATGCAAAAAGTGAGACCAACTCAAGTTGGGGCTGTGGACCATTGAAGCACCAATAAGAAGAAGAACAAAAAAAAATTGCCCAGAAAGTTTTGACAGCATAGGAAAATCAGTTAACATTTGATATAACATAGCTCCATGTGTGCCTGATGCTGCACTATGACATTTTCAGACCACCACAATATAATAAAAGAAACTGGAGAAGATGTACTTGTGATTGCAGTCGAAGCTTTTCCTGTTTTAGCAAAGAAATCTCTGTTTCTGCCTGTTGATGGGATAGGAAGTTAGAGAAGTCCTGCTTTGCTTCAGAGCACAAGAAGAATAATACTTGAACTGAAAGAAACTTACTATTTCCTTTGACCTTCGAAGATAGTTAACCACATTCTGCAACCCAGCATCGCTGCCTAATCCTGGAGCATTGCTTCCAGAAGAAATTCCAGCAGCATTTCGATCCTTCTCAGCCAATTGAATGTGAATAGCCTCAAGCCGGCTATGCAGCAATTTGTTCTACAGTATGATGATGGGGGCATAAATAAGTAACATGACAACAAGAACCATAAAATTATAATATACACAAAATACAAAATACTCAAAATTACCCAGAGGTTTCTATTTTTATACAAAGAATGGAAAAGTAAACATCAAAGCAATTTTGTCATCCAACAGCCAAGCAAAATCAAAGCTACCGGTATTATATTGCAAAACAATTAATAATAATCTCACAGAGAAGTGGTCTTATATTTCCTAATAGTTAAAATTACTGGACATTATAAAGCAAGAAAGCAAGACAGAATAGATTAGAGCAATGGAAAATGAGAAAAGACCTGTTCGTTCAGTTCATCATATTTCTTCTCTGCTTGATTTTTTGATTCTTCAATCATTGATTTCTCTACCTCCCACTTAGACTTAAGCTCGTCCTGCAAATTATAAAAGCAGCCTGTGAAGTCTATCAATTAAAACGTAAGAATTTAAAAAAGAAGCAAGAGAACCCAAGGCATGATTGGCTATCCCACACACCATGAAATATTGATATATAAACCCTCTCACAACTAGCAATCACATACAGAGCATGTGCAGACAACTAATTGAAATCTCAAGTTTGTCAAACAAAAAGCATGTTGTTTAAGAACGATAAATAAAATCAAAAGAAACTTCACAAAATGGCACAAACACAACTTCCTCAAGCGAATTTTGATACTCAAGATACTCTCTCAGTTTCATTTAACAACTCTCTTTCAAATTCAAGCCCAAGAACCCATGTGCAGTCAGTAAATTTAGAACAGAAAGCATACGCTACAGTGAAGTCTCACTGAACTCCAATCTGAACCACCACACCCCATTCACAAAAAAATGCTTCCACATAATAAATATTGTTTCTCCATCTCTACAGTCACCATTTTGGCAATCATTGCGACACATTTATCACCCAACAAGGTTTGCTAGCACATCCTATTCCAAATATTGCATGGAATGAATACTAAACACTCTTATTCTTTGTTATTAGATGGGAAGTTACATCTACAAGGATATAATCCTTAAAAGCTTTTACTGCACTCGCAGCTTAGATAAGATACTTCAGCCAAATGAACCAGCACACATCATTGTAACAATGATCCAAAAGCTACCAGGTATCATAAGCTCTAGGCTAATTGAAAATCATCCAAAACAAAATTAATTCAGAAAACAGCCAAAAAGGCACAATACAAAATAGAAAGATTACATTTGCACTTTTCTGTGCATCCACCAATTTACGAAGGTCAGACGCTTCTTGTTGTAGCAAGGATAAAGCTTGTGATGTCTTTGTCAACTCCTGAATTGTCTCAGATTGTAGAATAACCTAGAAAAACAAAAGTATAAAAAACACCAGGAAAAAAGAGAATTTCAGTCGGATCCATCACCTGATCATAATAGGCATGGCTGTTATAACTAATTTTATTAAATAGAAACACTTTCCAAAAATTAAGAGATACGCAAATTCAACAAAACCCAAATTCTACACTACAATTGGGGATAGAACTCACGTCCTTTATGCACAAATTCAAATACTAAAAATAAGAATAAACCAGCAAATCAACCTGTCTTTCATAATTGGCTTGAGCAGCACGCCAACGTTCATGCTCCTTTTCCAAATCCTCTTTCAAAGCAGAAATTTGAGATTCCAACACTACAATTTGAGAGCTGCAGGCAAATGGCCTAATGAGAGATGTCTTAAGGACTACAAAAAAAACACAGACAAATGCAATGGAGTATATCTCACGTTTTACTACAGTTTTCTTCCTTCAAACAGGTAATTTCTGCCAAAGCAGAAGCAAAAGCCTCAGCTTTTCCTACAGCTGCAGAGGCCACCTCTTCAGACTTCTTACTAAATTCGCTGTCGAGTTCTGAGATCCTCCCCCGCAGAGAAAGAAGTTCATTTTCTAGCGATTCCTTTAACTTCTCTGACTGGTGGATGTTAGAAAAGCACCATTTTTAGAGAGGATGTATTTGGGTACTTGATATTGCTGAGAAACTCAACACTTAGGCCTCGCGTAACAATGACATACCTCTTTCTTGAAGTTTTCATGGGCATCTTCCATTTGCTTTAGAGCAGTTTCATTCACCTGTGCTATACTCTTATACTGCAATGAAATATGTAAGGTGCAATTACTAACCTTCTTGAAAAAATATTGACTTGTTATGCGAAGTGAATTGTTATAGGTGTCATCAGGTGTTTACCTGTAGCATGTGCTCCTTGCTAGCCCGAGCTTCCTCTTTTAATTTTTGTATCTCGTCCTTTGCCATAAGCAAATCCGTAACAACCTTGCACACATTTGGAAAAAAAAAAAAACAAAATTAGACTAAACAATACTCTAGAACTTTCCAAAAAAATAGTTAATTATCAACAAATAACACATTTAATTAGAATATGGCAGTGGGCCTCCAAAAGGAACATGCAATGCACATACCAAAACCATATTGGCACTGATAACACAGAAATATCCAAATGAAATGATTCCACCCTAAACTTGTATTCAAAAGGTATGTAACCCATTAAGCATCACTATAAACTTGTACAGCATATTGAACTTGACATGTTCATACAGAAATTTTATTTGAAAATTACACAATTTATAGAAAAATGCAATAAATTGATCAAAGAGGGATGGGATCATGATAACATTCCAACTCTCTTTAATATTATTCAGCTGGTGTTTTATTTCTATATCTGTATATTGTTCCATGGATTCAAAACTTAATCGAACAAATACAAGCTATAAGGAAGAGAATTTCACATCAAAACATGAAGCCATCCAAAAATAAAATAAAAGGACTCTAAAATTGTGACAGAAGAAAATTGAAGTAGACAATGATGTGTTTTAGTCCAAAGCTAATATATGTTAATCAATCCTCTAAAACCTTCTTCTAAAGTGGAACATGACAAACTATTGGCTATCAAATTATCATGCACGAGCACAAGCAAAAAGTCAAATAGGAACTATCAAAAATTAACTCCACCGACCTCAGTAGCCGAAATAGAAGAAGATATGCCACTGTCATTCATACTGGCAGCCTGAATCAACATGAAGTGAAAGGTGGGATGAGAAAAACAATTGGATTTAAAGGCATATGAAAAATGCACAACTATAAAATAATACCACTGACAGTCTTACTCAATCATTTTGATATCGTATTGAATAAAACAAGAATATTTTATTGAGAGAGAACAGATCCTTGATCAGAGAATAAATGATTGACAACATTGCAGAAAAGTGACAAATCAATGAAGAACTATTGTATTCAACAAAGACACTTGCAATAAAAAAAAATTCTAAACAACAAAACAACTAGAATCTGGGGAAGGCATACCTTAGCATCCGAAACTTTCATCTTCTTCTCCAGCTCGGAGAGTTTGGTCTGATAAATATCAAGAAAAGGGACAATCAGATGATGCTCCATTAGATTAAAAGAAACACGTGAATATTTGAGCTTACAGTACAGAAATGAAAAACGAGTACTGAGGCATCAAGTTGCAAAGCAATAAATACCTCAGCAACAGCAGCCCTAGTTTCAGCAGCAGAAACAGCATGCAATGTATTAGCCAATTCCTTCCCCATGTCATCAATTTGCCTCATGGCATTCTTCAACGTCTGTTCACGGTCAGATGTGAGAGCTCTAACATTGTCCCGCTCCTGTTGCAGCTCTTTCTTGGCCTCAGTCCATTCCCTCTGCAAGAATAATATTTAAGCAAAACATCCAATTAAATCATTTTATCTAGCACGATACAGCACTATACGACTACTTTATTGATATTAAGTTATATGAAAAATAAATATGCATCGGTGTTTGTCAAAGAGTGGTCTGAGCAATGATTTAGCAGACAGCTTATGTTCACCCAAGCAATTCCATATAAAATCAAAGAACTCTGAAGAAAAATTAGCAACCTGGGAGACAAAATAAAAGCGGCACAATTTTCAGTAATAAAAAGCTGTTTGCTAGGAAATTTTGCGAAAACAAGAAGCAGACACATCTTTTGCAAAAATAAACCTTTGATCAATTGCAAACTAAACACACCTCAATTTTTTTTACATACTCCTCTTGTTTCCTCTTCTCAGCAGCTCTTGCTTCCTATAGTTTCCAGGAAGAAAATCAGGTGTGATAACACTCAAACCAATTCAAAATACAAGAACACATGATGCACAATTAAGACAACCAACCTCACGAGCCTCCTCGGCACTCTGAATAGTGTCCAAAGTAGCCTGCACACATTCAAAAAGATTAGAACACAAACACCAATTGTTAGAATCGAAAGTTGGACTGTTACTTTTCAGACAGACCTGAAGGCGATAAACCCTCTCCGACAAACTACGAACTTCATCACATGCTCTCTTTTCAGCATTTGATAAAATCTCCTTTTCAAGCTTTAGAACAGACACCTGTCAAGAAAGAACATGTAATTACTCAAAATTACTCAATATTATCAAAATCAACAATGTTGGGATGAAAAATCTCGAACCTCCATATTTAACTTCCGAGAAAGTTCCTCAGATGCAACCAAATTTTCTGAACTTTCACGCAACTTTCTTTGATGGTCAACTATCAACTGTGAAAACTCCACATTTCTTGATAAAACACCATTCATTTCATTTCTCTGTCACATAGAAAATGCAATCAGAACTATATAAAATAAACACTTTAACATGTGTCCTAATTAGGATAGATAGCATATCTGAAAGCACTAGTATAGAGGAGTTGACAGTAAAATTTAAAAGTTCACCTGATGTTCAAATTCTTTCATATAACTATCAAGTCTTTCTCTAGCGAATTTAGCATCCAGAGTCATCTTGTCACGTTCTGATCGTAGTAATATAATATCACTCCTGTCACAGATAACATATACAGAATAATGCGGCAAGTAATACAGAAGGACATAGCAGGGTAAAGTTAGAAAAACTCACAAACAACACATTCAACACGAAGCAAACACCCTTTAGGAGTTATGTAAAAAAAAGGATTGTTTCAACAATAATCTATTGTGTTTCTAAGAAAGGGAGGAAAGAAAGAGAGAGTGTGTAACTTGAGAACGAGCATAAAAGATGAGATAGACATATTGGTTTTTACACTAATAAAAACTATCAATGAGAACAGCAATATTGGCTATTAAATAATGATAAAAAAGTATCTGGTAAATACACCAAAATCCAGGGCCATGGTCTTCAAATATAAGCAAAAGCCATACGAATAGGCAAGAATTAAACACAACATAAAACTTCAGTTATTGATGCAAATACAAGCAGAGAATTTCCAGTATGCACAACCAACAAAGAAACCCAGAAAAGCAGGAATGTGAAATGCTGGCAATGTTAAACGCATATGTCAACTATAATCAATTGAGAATAATGAGCATCGCCATCAACATTTTTTCAGATCCATTCAAGTGCTTTTTATTTACAGGTAACAAGCTTAAAAAATTCAAAAGGTGTTGCATTTGAGTAAATTGGAAGTACACAATGGCAAACAAATTTTATTTTACAAGCAGAAGTCTGTAAAAGAAAAGGATATGAACTTTACTTAGATTTCGCCAAATCTTCCTCAAGAGATCTTAATCGCTCAGCAGCCTTTTCCTGGGCCTTCTTAGTAGCTTCCTGTATTTTAATCATATGGAATACATTCAGAAGAATGATTAACATGACACTGGCTATCTTAAAAACTTCAGTATTAGCTGCACCTGAGAATCTTCAAGCAGAAGTAAACGGTTCCTTCTTCCATCCTCTTCAACTGCATTGTTATCATTGAATCAATGCATGTAAATCAGATGAGCATTTGGAGAGCACAATAACATCATGTGACAAATAGATAAGAGAAGATCAAGTTGTAATGCAAAAATTATCCTAGGTTGAAATGTTTCAGGGCTACAAACATTAACATGACCAGTTAAGCAGTAACCATAACATGCATATCTGTTAACACATATATTTGTGTTTAATGAAAGTAGGACATACAAGGAAACTATTACAAAAAGAGGATATTAACAAAGTTGGAGACAGCATTTGAATGCTATGGAGCATGAATCGAGAAAGGATACAAGGTACTCAACAGAAATCAACTGTGGTATGATGGATTGCCTTCCTCAAAACATTATAATGGAACATGATAAGTTGTTTTATCTTTTCCTGCCTTGTATAGATTATTAAAATTTGGGTGATTGGTTTTAATCCTGTTGCTGGATGCATTACCATTTCAGTTAATGTTTTGGAAAAGAGGAACACTTTTTTCCAAGGGTCTGGAAAACAAAATTCCAGAATACAACTCTTTTAATGTTATCACGTCACTCAAAATATTCCCTTAGTAGAAACCAAAATTGCAAAAACCACAAATGGCAAAGGATCCATGCACAAAACCATAAACGTAGATGAAGCAAGGTTCAGCTAAATAAGTGGGATGCCTCCATCTCCTTGAAAGTTTCATAAACTTTCCACTTCATTATCATCCAGCACATCAATCTATTGTTTGTTGTTCCTATGTATGAGCCACTCACACTAATACACTGTTGTTCAGAACAGAATGCAACAAGTGTCTTGGGGCACAAAGCACAAGCATATGACTGGAAAAACTAAAGACACATATTAAAACATGATGAAATTTTATTTCAAAAGTAATATCAGAAACATACAACAGAAAAGGTCAAGAAAATACAGAATACCAAGTATTTTAGCCTACTGGTGGGAAAGATTATAACGATTTGAAATATCAAGAATACTGCAAGTTAAAACGTACTTAGGATATTTATTTTTCATAAACGTTGGACATCACAATGAACAATTCTCAATCAATAAGACTATGATTATCTAAACACATATGATGACTAGCAAGATGTATATGAGTGCAAAGCCATAGAAAATATCTGCTCATGCTCCTAGCAAGATGAATATGAGTGCAAAGCTATAGAAAAATTTATCAAAACGCACCAAAGCAGAAAAATATTTAAACAAAAAGACTTTTGTTCTGTTATTTGAGATCCTAAAGATGTATAAATAAATGCAAAAGTCTCCTATAAGAATTACGGAACACAGTAAGAGTTACATGAGTCATCAGTGGTGAAAAAGGTTGATCAATAACCAAAGAATAGCAAAGCCACAAAAAGTTTTTAATAGGAAATAATAGTGTGCTTCTGAGTGCAAGATACTTTAAAGAAAAGGGAACAGTTTTTGAAGCATGAACAGGCAGTCAAACTGTAACGGCACTTTGCAATTTTTTGAGAAGTAGTTTTAACAATAACATCCAGCCATCAGTTCTAATAAAGACAGCTACAGAAAACTTCAGTATAGAGATGTCAAACATGCAATAAACATAAGTAAGATAAGATGGAAAACCTGGAGCTGCATCTGAAGAGTGGGAATAAGATGAGCGAAGTTTGTGTTCCTCTTCATACAACCTTTTGTACATTGCAACCTATGCATTTGAGGAAAAAAAGAAATTGTGATGTTAATGGAAAGAGAACAGAAGTACAATTGAAGCAAAATATGTTAGTCCTCCGAAGCTTACAGAAGTGTGGAGTGATTCAATCATGTGACCCTGCTCTTCAGCTCTTTGTAACACAGCAGCAACTTTGGAGGCAGCTTCATCAGTGTGTTTTTTGAGTTCCATTTCAATTTTCTCCTGCAATCCATGCACCATAAACTGTTAGATACCCAAGCTCCTCTATAAGCAATACCTACTTCAATTAAAATTCTTCTGAGGTACCTTGAACACCGTCTCCCTATCTTCAATCTGATCTGAAAGATTACGCACAAGGCTCCTGAGCTGAACATTCTGCTCAACTAACCCATTTATATCCTTGAAGGTCTTAATATACAGTCCGAACCAAACAAGAAATCAATGATTGATCAGTTTTGCCAAAAGAAAAAAGTTCATGTGGATGAGTCTTCCAGAAAAAGTTAAGAAGTGAACTTACAAGGCGTTCCAAGATTGCATTTTCAGGATCAGACTCTACGTCCATTCCGACAGGAGCAATTGCTTTACTATCATCAACTTGGTCATGCCCAGAAGATCCACACCGAAGTTGTATATCACGACATTCCTTTAGAAGAACTGTCACCTAAAACATCATAAACAATGCTAAGGACGAGTAGGAGACTGCTTATGATGTGCGGAGGAAAAAAAAAGAAAACCATTCATTATAAACATCAAAAGTGACATTAAAGAATAAAAAATATACTTAAAGAATCTTATCAAGTCCTTCCAATTAGAACCAAGATAAGAAGACAACAAGCTTTCCATAAAACTAATTGATGATGGAGGCAAAAAGTCTGATCCCTACCTGTTTCTGAAGATCAACAATTTCCTTTTGAGCAAAACTGTAACCACGTTCATGCCTCCTCAAATCTGCCTGGAAAGCAAATGTATCAACTAATCAGCAAAAAATAGCCACAGAAACAAACTACATAACAGAGTTAGATAAGTTGCAAACCTTTAATTCTTGGATTGTTTTCTCTAGGTTTGCCTGTTCAGAAAATGAGTGCTGCAATTTTTGGTTGATGACAGAGTATGATTCTACCATTCTCTCATATTCAACTGCAGAACAGCAATTCCATCAGCAAAACAAAATTTCATGCCTCAAGAGCAAACATATGTGAATAGATTGATCTTATCCAGCATTTGCTGTACTAATAACTTAAAAGGTAAAGGTGACTAGCTTATGATCTGGATGATGGGAATGATGGATATTCAAGCACCGGTTCATTGTTTGCTCAAGTGCCTTATCTTCTAAATGGCATCAGCCTTGAGCATCATAGAGTCACCTCTATGTATGTCAGTATGTCTTCAGAGGGCTCAATCTTTTTCAAGAAATCATTCAACTGAATAAACACCCTTAATGTTGCTAGCCTATTTATAATGGCAACAAACATATATTCCTCTTAGACCAAAAGCATAAATGCATGAACTAATCAAGAAGAGTCATGAAATTTCCACGCATCAAAAAACAAATTTGGCAAGAATTTAAAAGAGAAAAAATTGGGAGAGAATCCATTAGCTTGTCAAATTTCTTTATTCACAATTTAATGTCTTTACCTCTTTCATCCAAAATTACACCTGCTTTCTCCTCTAGTTCACACAAAACCTGCAAAAAGAAAACCAGCGTGCTTAAGTAAAGTTGACGGAACAACCTGCAGAACTTAGAAAATATTTTCCAACAAAATGAAAGACTATCACAATCTGAGAAAACAAGGAGCGGGCAGAGGACAGGGGAAAGGACATCCAAAAAAGATGAAGCAAAAGGCATCTAATTTAGAATGGCATGTTATCACTGGACCAGATTACCACATAAAATCATAGGTACAAGTGTAGAGCATACCCGTTGCAGTACTGCCTCAGATTCCTTCCTTCCCAATTGCTCATGGCGAAGAGCATCAACCGCTTCTTGGTACTTTGCATACATTTTAGCCAGCTAGTAGCCAAGAAAAGTAGAGAATACAAAATCAAAATTACAATAGATGTGCCAGCTAGTAGCCATGAAAAAATGAAAATACAAAATCAAAACTGCACTACATGTGTGCGAGTGTAAGTCTACATTGAATAAGTATATTTGCATCAACTCACACTCCAACCATCACGGAGCAGAGAAGCTGCTAATGCAGTTCCTGAAACACCAACTGGGATCTTGGAGACAACCATGCTGTTACCATCAGCACGATCATCATTATTGAGTGGATCCATCCATCTGCGATAAAAGAAAGAACTGAATAATGCAAATAGCAATTGAAAATTTAATAGCAAATTCCCATGTTATAATCAATTACGGGAGGGTGCCTCCATAAAACAAATCTTAGCCTATAAAATTGAATAGGTTCTGTGCTTAACCACAAATCATCATAAAAATTTGATGCCCACCCCCTCCACTCCAAAAATAAATAAATAAATAAAAAATCCCGTTTTCTTCCTTCCCTCTGAATCAACCATAAGAAAACATCATTCCTCCAAATCAACAATAAGAAAACAACAGGAAGTAAACCCAAGACTTATTCTTTAAAAGGGAAAAGGCATTCCATTCCATTGAAATCTATATTAGAGCAAATGTACCAAGGTTGGCACTTTGTAAAATTCAAAAAGAAAAAAATGAAAACAATATAGACAAAGAAAAAGGCCAGTCCTCTTTAAAACATGACACATTGGTTAGCTTTGACACAATGCGATGAAAAAACCCGTCATGTTATGAGCATCGTATATAAATGCATATAAGATTAGCCTTGGGACTAGGTACAAGTACGAGTAGGATGAACCAGAGAAGACCTACAAAATTATCAGGGTTAAAACGTTATGGCATGAATATCACATAATTCCACAAGTATATGATTAGCATCAGGAAGAGTGGAATAATGAGTAAGATAAACAAGAAAAGATTTACAGGTTAAATCTCCATAAATCAACTTCTTTAAAAAGTTGGATAAGTCCCAAAAAGTTACAACCCCATTAAATTGGAAACGTATTGAATGATTCCCATAATCACTAATAATAAAAAAAAAATACAAATCCAAATCCAAAATGAACTTTAAACAATACAAATGAGAGCTTTGAATCAAAGGTAGCAGTTTTTCTTATAACACAAAAGGAATAGAAGAATAAATACAAACCTTTTTCATAAGATAAATAAGCCCATGTGAGGAGACTAGAAATTCATCCATGAATAGCAACAGTATAGACATGCAATAGCCATGATTTAAAAAAAGAATCACAACATACCTTTCTGTAGTGTAACTGTTGAGAGGAAGAAGACTCAGTTCATTAGTTTTCCTGCTACTTTCAATATCAGCTTCGCACCTTTCAAGTTTGTCTTTCAAATCCCCCGCCTCCTATAACAAACAAAAGAAAAACCCATATAATGAAAATAAAAGCACTCAAACAACTCACCCCACATGAGTTATCTTTTCTGCAAAAAAGAATGGATGGTGAACAAGAACTGATCATATTAACAGAACAAATGGTAATTACTGAGAAGACAAATGGAGTTGATTCATGCCCAAAATGAAAAAACTTCTCTCAGCCAGGTAAAGTTGATATAACTGATGTTTCATTCCCAAAATATTTGTCCAAAAGAACTAATAAAATTAAAACTCCATAACTAGCTACAACTAGCTGCATATTTCTGAACCATGGCCAATCCTCACAGTCCAAGTTTTTAATCCAAAGCTGTGTTGAAATTCTCAAAGAACAAGAAGCAAAGAAAGAGAGTCCACAGCATGCTTAACAGCAAAAGGTAACAAAATAACAACAAAAGAAAAATAAAGCGGATAATGGGAATCAACTGCCATGAAGATTTATTAAAAAAGAATGGATCTATTTGAAGAGAGAGAGCATCTAATTGACAATTCCAGACAAACAGAATGGAAACCCTACTAAGCTGATCCAAAAAACAAATCCTGGTCAGAAAGCGAGGTAACAGACGCCAGCAGACCTTCTCTAATTGTTTTCGAGCAGATATTTCCTTCTCCAATCTCTCTTTGTAGTCATTTTCAACTTGACTCAAATGTGTCTGCTTGCAAAAGCAACAAAAATTAGCATACAGAATCAATGCAAATGTCATTAGTTCATATGATCAAATTCAACAAATCTACAGGAATAAAAATCTCACTTCTAGAGCTTTGATCACACCCTCGAGCTCTCCTGCCTTTTGAGACCATTCCTCAGAGCTTTCTTTGTACAATTCAACAAGCTTATTTACCTAAATGGTTGGGAAATAATTATTAAAAAATTAAGATTTGGTACATTATAGGCAAAATTTTCTCCATTTCACAAGTCATTATCGAATGCAAGACATAATAATGAATACTGATTGAACCGAAATTGTCAATGTAACTAGAAGGGTTGAGGCAGTCATGAAATAACCTAAACAAAACATTGGAAGCTTAGAGTTTAAGAAGTCAAAGCGAGTAGACATTAATCAACTCTATTTATAAAATCCTTGACCAAATCGACTTATAATTAATTGGATTTTTCACTACACTGCTGTTTGAAATAATGCTCTTTCTTTTCTTTAATATAAAATTCAGTGAGATAACAGCCAAAGGAAATTATCCAAACTAGAAAATAAGCATATAAAGAGAAGTGCCTACAAAAATAACTTTTCACAACCAGAAAGACAATTGACTGGACAGATAACAGAGGAATTAAAGTAGCAGCACTTATAAGGTATTTGCATATTTGCCTCCATAGAGTAAAGAATGGAAGGGCCAGACACTAAAAAAGCAAACAAGGAGTATATCCTAAAAAACAAAAAGAAAAGAACACTTGAAAGAAAAAGGGGGAAAGAAAAAAAAAAGCCAAACTACAAAATGAAATGGCTCGAATTGAATCCCGATGAACTACCAAGATATCCACAATTGATACATCGGCAGCAAAAATCAACTCAACCTCCTCCTCACTGTGAATTCAGTCTCTCGTCAACTTAAAACAAGATAATGAAAGCCAGTAATTTTTTTTCACCCAGTATTCCATATGAACAAAGCCATAAAAGGAAAGAAAGTGGTTGGGATAACCATTTCCTGTTAAAATTGTACCAACAAATCATCATGTCACAGCTAAACAGTCATGATGAAAACCCCAAACAAGGTCTTAAAGCTACCAAATCTTGTACAACTACATGTGCTGAACCCCAATGCATTTCCCCAACACATTCAGCATTCACACAGATTGACATCTGCACAACATTGCCAACACCACCACTCTCCACTTGCAGCTCACATCCCCCCAAGGCCTTTGCATCTTATATCCCTAACAACTCTTCCACAGCATCTGCAGCAAAATACCCTGCTCCTTATCCTAGCCCCCAATCCTTGTAACAAAATACAGCAATTGAAAGCAGGTAAAGCAACGTAAAAAATTTTAATGTCTCTATTTTTAGTCGTAGACTTGAAAAGATTCAAGCACATACTCTTTCGAACGCAAACAGATGCGGAGCTCAACCATTCTACACACACCCCCGGTGCCAAAAAGAAGAAGAAGAAATACAATCGATATCAAATAATTATAACACTTACAGTTGAGAGTTCAGCAGACAATCGCTCTTCATTGGCTGCAGCAGCATCTCTAGAGGAGTATAATTCCTTCACAAGTGGCAAAAGACAGTTCATGAGCCAGCTGCCACCAAAGCAATTACATGTAACCCATTTTTTTTATGAAAATTTTGAACTATTTTACCTCCTGCACGGATGTCAATTTCAGTTCTAACTCCTTCACCCTTTCCATGCTTCTCTTCGATGAACTAGAGCTTTCATTGAACCGTCTCTCTGCCTGAAGAGTTTAAAATCATTCAATGATATTAGATACAGCAAAGAAAATTACTGGAAAATATTAAGAACAAAGAACTAGAAAGAACATATAAAAGTCAATTACATCTGCAAGCTTGGTAGATACATCCTCCTCAAGATCAGCATGCCTTCGGCGTAACTCCATGAGAGTGTCAACTTTGGCAGTCAATTCATCATTTAGCCATGCATTATGCCTCTCAATAAGTTCTTTCTCCTGGTCACATCCAGACTTTAAACATTAAACACCATGCCACTCTAGACAGACCGAACGTAAGACAATTGTACACATAATCAATATATATGAACAGAAAGCCAGTAACATTAACATTAGTAGTAAATGGGTATTAATCCTTGCAAAATGAATGAAATATATGTGCATATCAAGCTGCTGCACAGAACAAGAGGAGAGGATATCCAAACAAAACCCGTGCACTATCTATTATGGCTGTGCCAATTTGCCCCAGCAGTGGAAAGGTTAGCCAATTTGTATGCGTATGACGTACAGATATGCATACACGTATAAATCCATGCATGCATTCACGCAAAACCAACCTGCAAAAGACGAGTACAAGTAGCCTGGGAACGGGCCAGCTCTGCCTCAAGTTCGCTTATTCGAGCCTCCCTATTTGCTGCTCTATCAGTCAAATTGACCTTCACATCCATTAGAAAATAAGCTAAGGCGAAGTTATTCCAGCATAATCAAAAAGCCAAAGCGAATAACAACCAGAAGCAACTTACAATCTTGTCAAGATAGCCATTGAAAGTAGCATTCTTCTCACTAATCTCCAAATCCTTCTGCTCCACTAACTCAATCAACTGCCTCTTCGACTTGTGCAATTCCGAAACCTCCATCGTCAACCTTTCTATCTCCCCATCCTTTCCAATCTACAAAAAGATAAACAATCAACAACCCTAAAAGGTTGAAAAAAAGGCATATAGGCATTGCAAAGAAACTGAAACTGAAAATAGGAATGCTTACAGATTGCAAGTGAAGCTGATGCTTCTGTGCCTGTGCCTGAGCAAGTTCTGAGAGGCGATCATCGAGAGAGGACTGAAGCTGTGCGTTTTGAGACTCGAGCTTCGAGAATTCGGTAGAAAGAGCCAAGAACTTCTGTTCGAGAAGCGAACAGGTTTGTTCCGCGGTGATCGACGCCGCATCGGCCGCAGCCCTCACATTTTCGAGTTCGCTCTGCAATCCTCTGATGAACTCGTCGGCCTTCGCGGCCACATACGACGCGTCGTTTGAGTGCCGCGCGAGGTCATCGTCGGTGATGAAGATGTGCATGGCTATGCACTAGTTGAAAACAGAAACGCACTTTATTTCGATTTTTTTATGATTTTGTGGAAGGGTTTTGATTCAAATGTGTATGGAGAGAGTAGAAAATGGGAGTGGAAGGGAAGGGAAGGGAATCGATCGTTTAGGAAGAAAAGAAAGCCCTATGTAAAGTAGCGTCTTGGTCTCTCTCTACATGCTACTCAGCGGGCTGTGGATTTCAGATGGGCGTGGGTTGTAAGCATTTTCTTTCCGGCTTCTTCTAAGTTGGGCCAGAAAGTAAGGAACCTAAACGTTAACCCAATTTGATTTGCTTCGATGTTGCTGGGTTTACATGCCATTAAATTTTTGCCTTTTTTTTTTCTTTACATGCCAACTCCTTTCCTGTGAAATATACCCATTTCCTATGAAGTATTAAAAAGTAAAAATAAAACTTAAGGGGACGTGAAGTGTTAGTGTCCATTATGATAACTTCTAATTTTTAAAATACTTTTCATTTTAAAAAGTAATAAATTGATGATTTTGTAGGTATTTTTCAATGATTTTCATGTACTGATATTAAAAATTAAAGAAAAAACATAGAAATTGAGTGTTAGTGTCTGTATTGTAGTATTTTTTGCTTTTCGAATTATTTTCTCTTAAAAGGTATCAAATTTTGATAATATTAATATGTTAATATTAAAAATTATTTTATAAAATACATCGCCCAATGTTATTAAAGACACATTTAGTGCCTGCAGACACCAAAACCATGGAAAGTCATCAGAATCCTTAACACCGTATCTCTGAAAAAGTTATAGGCAAAAGTATTGTCATCCTGCAAGAGAGGCAATTCACACAAAGGTTATTGACTTATTTTCATGTTTTTGTTAGTATGTTTTTAACAATCTCTCTATGGTATGGTCTCGGGGTGTTTTCAAACGGAAATGTTGATTTCATAAAAAAAGACGAAAGCCCAAGATGCTATGAGCTAGAGTACGAGGATGTTTATTTATGTGGTTGAAAGAAACTACAGAAAAATTAGTGTTTGATAAAGTGTAAAATATGATTTACTGTTTGTGGGGCTGGGTATTCTTTGTCTTTAAGAGTGTGTTTGGTATTGTGGTGGCGGTTATGGCGATTTAAAAAAAATAATTTTATAAAAAATACTTTTAGTTGTGATTGATTTAGAAAAATATATATTTAATAAAAACTGTAATTAAAATTAAAATTAAATAAAAAAACAGTTTAATGTGCAATGAAGGCACAATAATTGGAGCATCCCATTAAAGGCAAGAGAAGTCAAATTCCCGCCCACTCTCTTGATGTCCAATGAAAATCCTTAAGAGCATGCTTCTTTTGTAGCATCAACAATAAGTAATATAGCTCAGGCCATAAAGATGAGCAACGAAGGTAAGGCCAGCAGTCTTGTACTTCTAGCCGACTGCTCTATGGCGGGCTTCCTTATTTCATGGCGATACAAAAAAAAAAAAAAAAAAAGGATCTCTCCGGACCTGCACTGCCTTCGCCAATCGAGAAAGATCTTCGAGAAATGCTTGAAAAAAACTAAATTCCGGCGAGGGCTTTCGGCGACCAGCTCCTCCGTAAGAGGCCCTAATAGCGAGATACCTTTCTATGATATGACTTAGAGCGCATGAAAAGGACAGGGGGGCACATGGAGAAGATATCTCATGCATGGTTTAAAATCATAAAAGGAAGTATTTTAAGGAAAGCACTTCAGAAGCACATGACAAGTGCAATAAACAACACTAAGAAATGGCACACCAAATCCAAGATACATTTCACATCTGGGGTATAATATTCTCCCAAAAGCTACAAGGTTAGAAAATACAGGAGAATTACAAACTCAAAACACAAAACAACTAAAGAGAAGGAGAGGGAGACGGAGGTGATAGTAGGCGGTCCTACCCTCCTTCAACAAGCATCTCACACAGCCTGTAAAAGGAAAACCCCTCAAATAATGCAAGTGTGATAGGTCACATGGAATAAAAAGCAACTGGCACCCCACACATGCCATTGCCTCCCGGTCGCACATGCTACCTGTCTCCTCCACCACAACACTACGCCACCCTTTCTTCTCCCTAATCTATTTCAACACACTCAAACTGTAATAGAGAGAAAAAAATCTCGGGGAATCTCAGAAAGTCACAAACCCTTTTAATTTCTCCTCCTATCTAACAACACACACAACCATTCCAAGTTAGAAAATGGGCTTAACTATATATGCGTTTTAGCGTACTTTCTTTATGTCTTGTTAATTCTTCTGTCCTTTTTTAATGTCAATTTGAGTCTATTGAGCTTGTGCCTCGGTAGGCCTGCGGGCGGCTGCCATTAAGGTGCATGGAAGGTGCCTGTGGCAAGTGATCAAGTGGTCATTGGTTAACCCTGCTGCTTGCATGAACGAGTGAACCATGGTCGGACCAACAAACCTAAACCCCCTCCTAACCATGTCTTTGCTTATAGTCTCTGATTTTGATGTCTTCACTGGAATCTTGTGTCCAAATTTGTACGAGGTGGAGATAGGCTTGTTATTGACAAATGTCCACATGTATCTGTCAAATGACCCGAACTCCTTTTTGATCTGCAATATTGTCACAGATATTATCACTCACACACACACACACACA
>Ga0325410_1001703_pt1 | contig 24371 bp, 8 predicted proteins | sample PopdelMetagenome_16_FD_206182 | JGI IMG/M metagenome (GOLD analysis project Ga0325410, IMG submission 206182) | Populus deltoides microbial communities from Bellville, Georgia, United States - Xylem-PdIQD-R3 | ecosystem: Host-associated > Plants > Phyllosphere > Stem > Wood/Secondary xylem...
ATAAGATTAAGAAAGAAAATAAAACTTAATGTAATTCAGAGGTAAATAAAAAATATTTTGGAAGCAAAAAAAATGAATATCTAGTTTATACTTTCATGAAAATATAAAATTAAAATACAACTATAATTAAACACTATATCAGTAAAATATGCAGTCCTATTGATTTCCTAGGCAAAATATTCATTTCAAGATATGACTAGATGGCATTATAATAACAGTTTTCTAGGTATACTTTCCGAATTGATTAGAAACAAACCATTTATGAAGAATCTAAAATAAATCATGCAAAATGACTTTACTTCTCTCGTATTTGTTTCGATAAACAATACAAAATATTGCTTTTTATCCTATCTGTAGATGCGACCATTGTTATTGTTAGGGTATGAATAAAAAATTATGTACCTTTAAACTCTATTTAAAATGAAGTCGTGCAAGTTTATATTTTTTTATTTTAAAAGTTACTTGAAAATTGAAAATTAACTATGTTCATAAAAAGAAACAATTCTAAGATGGTTTTGATAATGAAATTTTTTTTAATTTTTCTAAAACTCTTTTACATTCTTTCGGTCAAAAAGTTTTAGAGAGTACCATATAATATATGGTTCCTATTTATTTTTTTGTTGTGCTACCAAGAATAAAAGATTGAGTAAGATATTGCAATCACACTGCCACCACCAGAAAGAGCAAGCAATAAATTATTTTAAGGCTAAATGATTGATCCTTACATCAATCTATTTCTTCAAGCTTATTTTTTGTCAGTAGATACTAGCAGATATTGTAAATTGATTTTTCTTTTCGTCATTAATTTATATGCATATTTTATGTTTTGTAAAAACCAAATCATTAGAGTAAAGATAAACAACAATCTTAAGAACTATTTACAACAAAGTTATTAAACCCAGCCCGAAGTTGACTCGGTTAAGGGGCTGGGTCACACGGATTGACCCAGGTTAACCTGGAAAAAATAAAAAAAATCAAGGTTTTAATATCGCACATGAAAAGGTTAAGAAATATTTCATGTGGATATATGCTATATATAACTATCTCACATGGAAAAGTTAAGAAACATTACATGTGTGTGTAGTCTATATATATAGTTATTCCATAAAGAAAAATTAAAAAAAAAATCCATTTGAATAGAGAGTATATATAAAGTTATCCTACATAAAAATGTTCAACAACATTTCATGTAAATGAAAGCTATATATATATATATATATATATATATATATATATATATATATATATATATATATATATCCCACGTGCAAAAGTTAAGAAGCATTTCGTGTGGATATAGACTATAAATATAGTTATCCCACATGTAAAAGTTAAGAAATATTTCATAAATATAATTATCTCACATGGAAAAGTTAAGAACATTTCATAGGGATGTAGACTATATAAAAATATGTGAGGCCAAGTATTCACAAATTAATTTTATATTTTTTGAGTTTTTTAAAAAATATAAAAAAGCTGTGTCACTCGGGTTTGATCGGGCTAATTGCAAGCTCGAGTTTTGATCATTTGAAACCCGACCAACGCCCTGGATCCTGGGTTGACTCGTCGGGTTGGGCCAGGTTTTATATTTATGATTTAAAGTGTTCCAACAACCAATAGTGAAAAACTAGTTATGTGACCCGCGCTTCGCTGCGGGTTAAATATTTTTATTTCCTATAAAAAAATTATATATGAAGGTTTTTTTAACGCATTTTTGTAGCTTAAAAAATCTAAGTTCAAATAATTTTTTTTATGATTACATGTAATTAAATAAATCACGAACTATGTGTGCGAATGAATAAATAAAAAATCATCAACGATACCTAAAAATAAAACTTTAAAAATCAAGAGACATGTATAGATCAAAATATTTAATCTTGAAAGACGAGACATTTATTCAATTGTGTTTGCTAAATTTATTTATTTAAGCAAATGATAATAGAAGTGGAGACACAAAGTAAATTGATCAAAAAAATTAAAAGGGGGAAAAACATCATGCAAAACTGCATATATTAGAAATATTATCTGAAAATAATTTTCTTTTTATTTTGAATCAGAAATTTTTTTCAAATTTAAATGCATAATTAAAAAAATAATTTTCATTTAAAAGAGGCTCTCCAAACAAAATGAAAGAGAGAAGGGGTACTAATTTAAATATAAATTAAAAAAGATTAGAGAAAAAATCATAAAAAAGAATAATTAATTTTAATAAAGAAATAGAAAAAAAAAAGAGCAAAGGTCAAGCCAGCTCGCTTGGCTTATTTTGTCAAGGCTCGCATGATTGGACCTTTAAACTTTTTTTGTTTGCAACTGGAGCGGATGACATGTCATTTGTCCCAATTTTTCTTGAAAACAAATCAAACAACGCGTTGCCTGATAAGGTAAACATCACATGGTCTACTTGCTCAAATTCCAACCATTATAGTGAAGAGCGTGCCCATCATGATGCTCATTTCTAAGAAGGATTGGAGTCTCTAAAGGTTAACAAGGCCTGCATCACTAGCTTACTCGAGTAAACACTTAGTTTATTTCCACACCATAGATGAGATCCCTGCAATAGCTTTCGTAAGGAGGCTGACCGAAAGAAAGGTGTAGTAGAATTAGAAGATGGAACCTGCTCCTATTGTGTTCAAAAAGTAATTGCTTTTATTTAATCATGTATGCAAAAGTGTTTTGACTTTGTCATGTTTAACCTATTTTAGTCTTGTTGGCAATCTGGTTCATAATGTCACAAGATTTTTTCTGTTAAATAGGCTCTTCTTTTTAATGATATCATGCATTTTCTTATGTTCATGATCGTCTTCATTCTTACACTTTGAGGAATCCTGAAAGTTCCATCTATTCACAAACTAACCATACCAAGAATTCTTTGGTGTGTTTCCCATTTCTTCAAAAACTATGCATGATCACATGTTTTCTTAAAGGTGACCAAACACCTAGAAAAAATGAAAGTTTTAGTACAAAAATAGAAATCAAATTGGTGTTTGTTCTAGCAGACATGTTCTAGCAATTTAAGTGATCTCCTAGAAAGATGACCAAACACCTAGAAAAAATGAAAACAACCCAAACAACATGAGATGACTTCAATGTTAAGTTTTAGCTGAATGAATAATGAAAAACCATTTCGTACGATCACATGAAAAAAGCAAAGCTTACCGATCTTAAATGCATGTGTTTGAAATGAGAAAAGACCATTTTCTATAAATCCTTTCAGAAGACTTTAATACACCTTTTGCAGTTCCCATTGAACCTAGTAAGTTTTTCTTAAAAAAAATAACCCTGGCTAAAATCACACCCCACACTAGGGGTAAGTGCGAGAAATATGCAAAAATCCTCAATGATTAAATGTGTTCATACAAAGCTGGGAGAATGAAAGAATCCAAAGAGTCTAGAAGGTTTGAGCATACAAAAAAAAGCTAATATGATGATGATGCTCAAAATCAAATGAAGAAAACAAATAAAAAGCCCAAGCTCGACACTAGGGGGCATGATGAACCCATTTGCAAGGTCTAGAAATTCATGGATAAAAAAGGTCTGGAAACAAGCACTAATGATGGTTAATCTTGAAATCCTTTAAACACCCTTTGAGCTTATAAATATTATTTTTCTTCATAACCAAAAGCCAAAACTTATGTTACGTGTCTAATCAAGCCCTTTCTATTCAAAGATAGGCAATCCTGATCGACAGACAATGTTGTTCCATGTGAAACAAGCTCTATTATTTATACAAATAAAATGAATGCTTTGAAGACGTGTTCTCTGAAATCCTCAAATTAAAACCCTATTAACCAAACACAAAATAAAAAATCACTTCACATTTTTACAAAAACTTTCAAACATGCCTATAGGAATCACTTGATTTTTTTCAGAACACGTTTGCTTAAAATTGACATCAAAATGGTTTCTGTGTTTGGAATAACTTTGTAATTCCAAGTATTCTCCATAAAATAACTCTTTGTAAATAATCAAATCTTCTTTCACACAACTTCATCCCCAAAGAAAACTAGAATTGAACATTTGAGGGCATGATTAGGTTGGGGGGCAATAAAAAAACACGTAACAGGGCTGGCTCCATGATTCCCTTTCTAAAAAAATAGAAAATATATGACAGAGTTAGCAATATTTGTGATAAAGGTTTGTAGGCAAAATAGAATGCTGATATCATGCCATTCACAGATATCAATATTACAAATTGTGACTCAAGTAAGTAAAAGCAAAAAAGCCATGAAAACTTGCCTACAGAGACTTAAACTTTTTAAAAGGAAAAAAGTCCATGAAGAAAGGGGACCTATATTTTTTAGGTAAGTATAAATACATATTGATTATACAACATTATACTTGATCTTTGACAAACTAATGTTTTACCAACAAATCTCTTTTGAACACTTCTTTGAGCACTCCTTTGAGCCCTCATCTCTTAGATAGTGTGCCTTCAGGCCCTATCCTTTTCTTTTGAGCGCATCTTTAAGCCTTCAACTCTCAGATAGTGTGCTTTCGAGCTTTATCTCTTTTCCCTTTAAGTGCTTATTTGAGCTCTCATCTCTTAGTGCGCCTTTAAATCCTATCTCTTTTCCATTTAAGCTCTCATCTCCTAGATAGTAAACCTTCAAGCCTTATCTTGTAATCCCTTCAAGACATCTCTGGCCAAATTCTTTTGCCAGGTAAATCGGATTTTTCACATAGGCAGGTCACCTATTATAATGAGACTATTTTAAAAAAATCTTTTCATTTTTCATATAGACAGGTCGCCCATTACAATGAGATCATTTGTAAAAACCTTTGTATTCTTCGTCTGCGCAGGTCACTTATGACAATTTGACCATTTTAATTTTTTTTTTGAAATTTACCAATAAACAAGTTGCCTAGTACAACTATACCACTTCAAAAAAAAAAATCTTAGTTTTTCACAAAGATCATTTTTTCTTTACAAATCCTACCTCTTTTCTTTTGCATAGTGCGCTTTCTAGCCCTTGTCGTGGGGTCGCGCCACGATGTTGTCGGTGACGGCGGATGCTTTTATCGTGCGTCCTTATGAGGTGTTGTGTTAGAAAGGTTTTTGAATTTAATCACAAAATTATGATTAATATTCAGGAGTCACCACCTAGTATTATAGTCACTAGGAACCTATGGTCTGTGAGAGTCTGACTAAGGGACTCCTTGTGCAAGGGGAAAACGCATCATCCCCAGTGTACCCTACATAAGGTAAGCTGCATTGTTGTTTGATTGTTTTTCTAGGTCGGGTTTCTATTCATTGGTATTTTCTAAGGTTTATGGTAGATCTCTCTTCATGAAAGAGCCTCTACCTCATCAGGTTTAATCCTCACCATTCTAAAGTCTGAATTTTAGCATCGTATTTATTTATACTTTGTACTTTAATACCTGAGGTGTACTTTATCGTGTAATTTTACACCCCATAAATATTAAAGTCTATACCTGGATTCTAAAAACAAAGGATTGGAAAAAGGTTTTTTTGATATTTTAGGCAAACCCTAATGGATGATAATAAATTGGTTATAATATCCAATTTTGGATTTTTAAAACATGACAAAGATGCAATTTTTTAATGAAAATATGCTTGGAAATTTTTTAGGATTTGGCCGTATGTATGAAAATAAAATATTTTTTTTTATTTTCGAAAAGGAAATTAATTTAAAAGTTTTTGAGATTTTTTTTTTTGAAAATGTTTTCATTTTTTTTTGAAATATTTCAGAGAAAACCAGGTGTTTTAATACCTGATTTGTATTTTACAGTGTAAATATACAACCCGATATTATGCAAAATTGGTAGAAAAATATTTGAGAAAATCATAATTTTTTTGAAAATTTTGGATTTTTTTAAATATTATAATATATATTATTATAAATAAATATATATTAAATATACATGGGCTGGGCTGGGCCGGCCTAACTGGCTGGGTCAAGCTCAGGAATGTTGGATTGGGCCAATATCGGCCTAATAGATTTTTTCCTTTCCTTTTGGGGTCGGGCCGAGTCTGGCTCATATAGTTAGGTTGGGCTAGAAGTGGCCCAACACGGTGTTCACTACATGAACAGTGACCGTGAATTATAATTAACGCCTACTATTCAAGCGTGAACAATAAAACATGAATTATAATTGACGTATATTCTTCACTTGTGAACAGAGGCAGTGAAGAAGAAGAAGAAAGCTACCTGGCGCGGTGGCGGTCTGGCCGTGGAGGACGACGTGCGGTGGTGGTTGAGGCTATGGCAGAGGTGGTGGCTGGTCTTAGCCGCCAGTAGAGGAAGAAGAAGAAGTTGCAGAGGAAAAAGAGAGTTGGTGTAACCACCACATGAGGTAGTCAGACGGTTGCTTATGGTAGAGAGGATGGTTGTCAATCCGACAGTGATAGTGATGGTGGCTGAAAGCCTCGACAGAGAAGAAAGAAGAGAAAACTCGTTGCAGAGAAAAAACACTGAGGAGAAGGAGGCTGGTTTTTATGATTTTTGGACAGGATTTTCTTCCTGCTCAGGCCATGAAATCCACCCGTATTTATAGGGGGTGGAAAAGGGTAATCTTGTCTCCATAGGGCAAAAATTTCAGCCCTTGATTCGGTTGGTAAGGATCCCAACCGTTGGTTCAAAGTAAGCACCATAAACTATAAAATCTGACAGTTCAAGGTTGTTTGAGTTGGCTAATTTAGGCCGGTGTCGGGGTCTTTTTGATTATAATATGCCTGAACGGACCATACTCGAGGATAAAGGGATGTTAGGTGACTATTTTGGTTCATGTGTTGTCAATTTTGGTGGATATATGAGGCATTAAATGCACCTAAAAAGTAGCCACCCAGGCAGCAATCTCGGGCAAAATCGGGGAAGACAATGAACAGTGATTAAACGACATGTAGTCTGGTCCTCTCTCTTTTTGTTTTTCTAAATGCAAAAAACGATGCCATTTTGGGTAAAATAAGGGATTTTTGTCAAACTTCAATTGAGGCCTTCAGCTTTCACATTAGTTCAATTGCACCCCTAATTAACCCTAAACCTTTGAATTAGTGCAATTTAGCCCTTGTCGAACTCAATTTGAACCCCGAATTTCAGTGTTTTTTGCACTTTGGTCCTTGGACTCGGATTTATGCAATCTAACTCCTAATTGACCATTAAACTTTTAATTTTTTCAATTTCACCCCCGGTTTCAACAAATAAAGCCCCTAAAGTTCGCCGCCTTTTACAATCAAGTCCTTAACTGCGAAAATCTTCAATTTGACCCCTAATTGACCCCAAAACTTTAATTTTCTTGCGATTTACCCCTGATTTCAATTAATTAACTTGATAAAAATTAAATTTGGTCTCTTAAAATTCCAATTATAAAAGTCGAGCTTTTACACCAATCTTCTCAATTAAGCCTAAATTGAGCCCCCAAACTTAATTGTTTACCAATTAGGCCCAAAATAAAATTAATTTGACCCATTTAAAGTGTAATTAAGTCCTTGTACTTAATTAAATCATTCAATTGAACTTAAATTAATTCTTAAATATAATTAAATTTTAATTTGGCTCATGATTAAATCAAATTGGCATATTAAAATTTAATTATGTCATTGGACTTAATTGTTTTGCAAAAACGTCCAATAAACATTTAATTTGACCTGAAATTTTCATTGTTTCTCCATTTTTTTTCATAATAGGGTATAATTAGGCTTTGAATTTTCTCCAAAATTGCAGATGTATTCCCTAGCCTACTTTCTCCATGTTGCTAGCCTTTATTTTATTATTTTATTTTTATTTTTTAAGTGAATTTTTGGGGAATAAACCAGAATTAGGTTATGATAGCCCTCATATACCAGATAGTGCACTTTCTAGCCCTATCTTTTTTTTCCCCTCTGAGTGCGCTTTCTAGCCCTCGCATACTGGATAATGCACTTTCTAAGCCTTATCTCTCTCTTTTCATCTTTGTACCCTTATCCCGGATAGTGCGCTTCCTAGCTCTATCTCCTTTTCCTTTAAGTGCGCTTTCTAGTCCTCACTTCAAACACTTCCAGAAGGATTGACCATTTCTTGATCTGGTGAGTCCGTTATCTCTTATTTATTTTTCTTCATTACAAAGCTTACTATCAAAAGTCTTTTAGGAGACTTTTTTGTCTCAAGCATTGTTAAGAAGGGGACAACTGTCATAACTTATTTTTGGGTTATTCCCTAAATTTTACCCCTTTTCCCTTTAAAATAAATAATAAATAATAATGATAAGAAGACTAGCAATTTGGAAGAAAAACAAGCTGGGAGAATTTCAAAAATAGAGGAAGATCGAGCTACAATTTTGAATGCATTGGAAACCTAATTGTACCTCATTATACCTAAAATTAAAGAGATAATGCGGATTCAAGGTCAAATTAAAATATTATTGGATGAATTTGCATAAATATTAAGCCCAAACATAAAATTAGATTTTTAATAAGCCAATTTGATGTAATCATGGGCCAAATTAAAAGTTTAATTATGTTTAAGAATTAACTTGGGTCAAATTAAAGGATTTTATTGAATTTAAGGACTCAATTATACTTCTATTAGGGGCTTAATTCATGAAAATTAAGTTTAGGAGCTCAATTTGGGCTTAATTGAGAAGATTGAAATTTTAGAGGACCAAACTTAATTTTTATAAAATCAATTCATTAAAATCGAGAGTAAAATCACAAGAAAATTAACATTTTAAGGTCAATTAGGGGCTAAATTAAAAAAAATTACAGCCAAGGACCTTTTTAAAAGAGGTGCCGCAATCTGGGGATTTAATTGGCTGAAATCAGGGGTGAAATTGAAGAAAATTAAAAGTTTAATGGTCAATTAAGGGTTAAATTTAAGAAATCTAAAACCAAGGACCACAATAAAAAAAGGCGTTGAAATTCAGGGCTGATGTTGAAGTTTGACATGGGAAAAATTACATAAAATTAAAAGTTCCAGGCCACTTAGGGGTGTAATTAAAAGAAATAAAAAACCAAAGGACTAAATTGAACTTTGGCTAAATCCCTAAATTAAAACATTGTAATCTAAAACGACATCATTTTGACCAAAACGACGTGATTTTTCACCCAAATAGTAAAAAAAAAAAAAACAAAGGAACCAGATGAAATGTTGTATGGTTCCTGTTCATCATCTTCTTTTCTTTTTGTCAGAAAAGTTACCCGGGTTGACTAGCTCTCAACTACATTTAATGTTTCATTTCTCTACCAAATTAGACAAACCATACACCATCATGATAACGTGACATTTGACTACATCCCAATATGGTTTTTTGTGGCTGATTGACACCACAACTGCTGCAGAGATGCCTCATAGAGGCCAACTCATACTGCCTTTAACCGTCAAAATTTGACAGTTCATGATAGTCATTTTGAGTCCATGGTTGATGTCCTTCTAAGCTGAATCAAGGGTCAAGATTTGTCCTCAAAAAGACAAAATATCTCTCTTCCACCCCCTATAAATATGATGGATTCCATGCATTGAGGGAGGAGAAATCAATGGTTAAAGTTGGGAAAAAATTAGGAGTGATCATTTTCGATTCAGTTCGGTTTTTATCAAAAAAAAGTAACCAAACCACAATTTAAAAAAAAAAACCGAAACTAAACCAAAACCGGTTCAAACTGACCGGTTTTGGTTTGATTTGGTTTTTTAGGACAAATACCAGTTCAAACCGGTTTGGCTCAGTTTTTTCAGTTTGGCTCGATTTTTGCTCGGTTTTTTCCTGTTTGACTCGGTTTGTTTTCTGTTTGGGTTCCGTTCAGTTCGGTTTTTTCGGTTTCAAGCTTATAAAACTGAAACCGAACCGAACCGGTCGGTTTTTTCAAAATTTTAATCGGTTTTTTTCACGGTTCGATTTATTCAATTATTTTTTTCTGGTTTTCTCAGTTTAATCGGTTTTTTGGTTTTTTTGCTCACCCCTAGAAAAATCATTTTCTCTTACCATTGATACTCTTCCCTCTCTCTCCATCGTGTTCTCAGCCACTACAACCTCACCCATTATGTGACCATTGATACCCCAACCTTTTCCACCAGCTCATCTTATCACTGGTAACAGTAATAATCGCCGCCACCGCCAATTTCTTCATTTCCACTACAGGCTTCTTCTCTTCCAACAACTAACATCTCCAACCAACAACGTGTGCCATCAGCCAAACTTCCACCAACATCTCCAGCCAACACCATACGCCACCAGCCGGACCTCCAACCTGCAACACCGTCATCCCAGGTAAACTCATTTATCCTTTCTCTCTTACACCCCATTTCTTCTTCTTTCCTATGTCTTGCATGCAGGACATGAAGTAATTCACCTCCTGCAATTGCTGGCTTTTACCAACAATTATAAGGATGGGCTGCACCCGTTCCAACCTAGCCTATATGGATGCACCAGGTCTAGCCCAATGTAAAAAAAAGAGAGGATGTTGGGTTGATAGTCGACCTAACCCCATTGAGTCAAGTTGGGCTGAGTCCAGCCCAATATGTTAAATCAATAATTTAGGTTTAATAGTAATATAATAATATTAAAATATTAGAAAAAAATTCAATTCTAAAAGGGGTTTTAAAAATATTTATGGGCCCGTCGCATGTTTTTTCAATTATTTTGCATAATATCAAGTTGTAAACTTACATTGTAATATACAAATTTGGTATTAAAAATTCCAAAAAAAAAAATTAAAAATAAATTTTCATTTAAAAAAACAAAAAACAATTGTTTTGTTCTCGTGCATACAACCAAATCCTAAAAGTTTTCTAAGCATATTTTTATAAAAATAAAAATGCTTCTTTCTTATTTTTTAAAATGTGAAATGGATATCGTGACTAGTTTATGATTATCTGTTAAGGTTTAGCTAAAATATTAAAAACCCTTCACCAATTATTTTGTTCACTTTATTTTTAAACTGTTAGGGTTTAGCAATATAATTTAATATTTAGGGGTTTGAAATTACACAATAGAGCATACACTCAGGTATTAAAGATACAAAGCAATAAATGCGATGATAAAATTCAGACCTTAAAATGGTTAGAATTTAACCCGAGAAGGTAGAGACTTCCTTACAGAGGGAGATCTTCCTTAGACTTTAGAAAAAAAAATGATACAATCCAGGTAAAGTCAAATTCGGATTTTGATGTAAAATGTGCAATTATCCAGTTTTACGGCAACAGTCATAATTCTCAATCCGACTGTTGGATCGAGCTGAATTTTACTCTCCTGACATATTGTCCTACCTTGGTTAAAATTTTAGATCAATCGGAGTTCAGGAAGGCATTACAATACGTGTTAACAAAGGCTGTATGAATTTTGTTATTTACTTCCTTTTGACTTATGGACTTCCTATTTGGTAAGGATCCTTTTCCTACAAAGATATGACAGTTTGTTTTGGGAATCTCCTAACTCTACAAGGATCTTTAATGGGCTACAATATAGTTTCCAAGTGTGGCAAGGATTCATAAATGTTTCAAAATCCTTTTCTTACAAGAATTCCTTATTCATCCTAGCAACAACAAGGAAAGAAAGTCAACAACTTATTCTCCTAATCCAGTAAGCAAGTTGGCCATATCTTATTCTTAAAAAGGGGAGGATTATTTAATACTTTCCCTAACTTAGAAAGGAAAGTAATTAAATCAGTAACAAAGGAGGAAATTTGTTTTCTTATTTTTCCAAGTTAAACAAGAAAATCCAAGCTAATCAAGGACATCACATGGGGAAGCAACACAAATTTTCCAAATCAGATTTCTTCTAGTTTATTTGGGACTTCTTAAGGGTGAAAAATCAGATTCTAGCATATCTAGGATGGTAATTTTTGGATTTTTATTATTTTCTTCTTAGTCTTTAGGTTATTATTACTTATTGGAGTCAATTGTAAGTGGACTTCATATAAGTCCACCAAAGGGGGGGTCCATTAGGGTTTCTTTAAGTTTAGAGTCGGTTTAAATATAGGTATAACCAAACATGTAAGGGTACGCAATTCAGATTAATAAAACTTTTTATTTGCTGCACTTTGTGTGTGTGTATGTGTGTGAGTGTGTGTGTGTTGATGAGATAATCTCCCTTCCATGATTTTGTAAAAAACTGAAAAACGACTTATCGAAAAACAACTGTTTTTCTGGAGTCATCCTTTTACTTCTTGTTCGCAAATCAATATTCGTTGGGTGGGGGTTTCTGTTTCTAATAGTGATGGTGCCTAGGTACAAGTTATCTTTGTATCACACTCCTATCAAATCTGATTTACTTGGCTTTCTGGGAATTGGTGTCTTTGTGTGTGGGTTGCGTGATCACGTGATCACGAGATTTGCATAAAAAGACCAATGAATAGAAACACAACCTAGAAAAACAATCAAACAACAATGCAACTTATCTTAGGTAAGGTGCACTTAGGGTGATACGTCTTCCCCTTGCATAACCAATCCCTTACCCGGACTCTCGCAGACCATAGTTTTCCTAGTAACCATAATACTAAGTGGTGAATCTTGAACTTCATAATCATAATTTTATGATTAAACTCAAAACCTCATTCTCAACACACACTCAAGAAGCAGACCTGTCATTCGACGTCATGCGCGTCACAACAAAAACATTACATCAAAAATCAATTATTTCAAATTTGTTTTTGCTTTCCTAGAAAATTCAAAGACTAGAAATTTAAATTTGATCAAAGGATACTCCATTCATACTTACCACATCAATGCATTGATTCGAGGAAAGCAAGCACATCTCGTGCATCTTTTACAAGATGTTTTTTTACAATTACAAAATCCTATTTTACAAAAAAAACAAGAATTTCATAATTTCAAAACGAGATAAAAAAATTGTTTTGATTTATCAAATGCCTTTTGGAAGAGAAAACAACATGTTATTGATCTTTCTTATGATAATAGTTGTAATGAAAAGCAAATTCCTACATAGCAAGACGTATTCAAATGAATGATGAATTAGAACAACATTGTCGACTCGAAATCAAAGATTTAGAATCTAAAAATCTTATACAAAAGTCTAGATTACCTTGGTCATGTGCAACCTTTTATATTAACAAAAATTCTAAGATTGAACAAGGCACATAAAGGCTTGTCATAAATTATAAACCTTTGAATAAAACTTTGAAATGGATTAGATGTCCAATTCCAAACAAAAAGGATTTGTTAAAAAACTACATTTTGCATTCATAATTTTAAAGTTTGATGTGAAGTCAGGATTTTGGCAAATTCAAATTAATTCAAAAGATCGTTACAAAACTACATTTATAGTTCTATTTGGTCAACATGAGTGGAATGTCATGAAATTTTGATTAAAAAATGCTCATTTTAAATTTCAAGGAATCATGAATGATATTTTCAATTCATATTCAAAATTGTGAATAATATACATTGATAATGTTCTTATATTTTCAAATTCAATAGAACAACATTTACAAACACTCTTTATATCGCAAAGAAAAATAGGTTAGTTGTTTTAAAAATAAGTATTTCTCTTTTCCAAACTCGTATTCATTTTCTTGGTCATTATATCTCTTAAGTAACCATTACACCTATTGAGAGATCCCTTACATTTGCTAGTAAATTTTCTGACAAAATTCTAGATGAAACCCAACTATAAAAGTCTTTAGGAAGTCTTAGTTATGTTTTAGATTTTTACCATAATATGAGCAGAATAGCGAAACTCCTATATGATAGGTTAAGAAAGAACCATGTTTCATGGTCTAATGAACATGCTAGGATTATTCAATTAAAAAACAAGTTCAATAAATTCTTGCTTATATATTAATAATCCCTTAGCTCCTAAAATAGTTGAGAAAAATGTTTTTGAGTTGGGGAACGAGGTTATTCTTAAACAAGTATAAAATAACAAAAAATAAAATTTTCAATTTACATCTACACATTGGAATGATTATTAAAAGAATTATTCTAGTATCAAAAAAAAAATTCTTTCCATTGTATTATGCATTACAAAATTTCAAAGTGATTTATTAAATCAAAAATTTCTTTTACGTATTGATTGCAAATCCGCTAAAGAAATTTTACAAAAAAATGTTTAAAATATTACTTCAAAATAGATTTTTACCCGATGGCAAGTTATATCAAGTACCTTTTATTTTGATATAGAATATATAAAAGGAGATACAATTTCAATTCTTGATTTCCTAACTAAGGTCCTCCAAAACAGATCTTGATGCCTCCCAAATCCAGAGGTAAAGGCAAAGTCCCATAGATAAAAGCTAAATCTCCAGAATCTCAAAATTCACAAAACCCTACAAAACTCTTTGCCTCAACCATTTCTTATACAAAACCAATCAAATCCTGGTATGAAACAATAATTGAAGATAAGAAAGCAGAACACTCTTCACAAGTACAAAATTGGATAGAATCCTTATCCAATTCACCATAAATACTTTTGGCTTTACAAACTATAGCTAGAAGTCCTCACAGGAAGAGAAGTCTTCGTAGATTGGTAAATCCTTCAAACCAATTTTCAAAATAGAAGTAGGTTTTTCCTCACAAAAACTCCACTTTTTTTTTAATCCAAACTTTCCATTTGAACTATCTCAAAATCTTTCAAAAGAAAAATCTGATTAGATTGAGAAACTAAAATTTTAAAATATTTTAGCTATTGAAAAGGAATTTTTCTATTTTGACCTTTCCATTGCAACTACAAAAGTCTTCCCTCCATACTAGTATTTCAAACCTTAGGATTTATCAAACTCTAGTCTTACTATTGATAATACTTGAGATAATAGGTTTTGCCAATTTCAAGCATTTCAAACTTCAACAAAACCATTCTCAATACGCCTACTCCACATATATCATTTAAAATATCATTCATGCTTTTGATTGGAAACAACCCCTTTACCAAGCAATCCAATTTCCAATTAGTTACAATGTCAAATTTGCTAATTTCATTGTCCATTCTTATTCTTATCCAGATTATCAATAGGTGTGGTTCAATACCTTTTTTCCTTCAAAACTCTAAGGGTTGCCACTCTTGGCTATTCTATCTTAATAATTCCATCAAGACTTTAAATTTACTCAACTGTTTTCTTCAATTGTGGGGATTGCTTTAGTTGTATTTATAAAGTAATAAAACATCACCCTTTAGTTGAAATCGGTTACATTTACTTCAAACAAAATTTTAAACCCTTTGAAACTGAGAAAAAATTCCCACCAATTCTCTCTTTCTGTTTCAATTTTTTTATCCCTTGGGTCTATTCATGGTATTTTGACTACAATACCTAGCATGGATATCTTATCCTCATCAGAAGATACAAAGTAAAATAGCTGGACTGCTTTGCAGTAGAAACCAAAAGTTCCAAACATGTTGTCATAGAATGGTTAAAGCAACACTAAACTACTTAGATTATAGACTCAAATCCTTAGTCCAAATTCCTAGCATATAGATCTCATGCTTTTTCTTTTCTTGCCTCAACAAAATTTGAAGAAGAATATTTCAAAATCATGAAGCAACTCCTACAAAAGCATCAATGACAATGATCCCTCTCCATCTTCATCATCCTCGGGTTCTATCATCAGCCTAACAGATGACAATAAAGATGACTGTTATGGTATCCTTTCTCATATACAAAAATCATAAGAAGTCTCTACCTCTATAAAAAAAAAAAAAAGTATTTTAATAGGCCCAAGAATATTTTGACCCATTTTATTTCTTAGTTAAGATCCTTCAAACCATCAGGCTCGTCTTCTCTTGTCGGCACAAATGGTTAAAACAGCTAGCTACTAGTTTAACTTTTCAAAAAGTTGATCCTCTACTTGTATAAACAACAAACAACTTTTGATGGTAATTGACAGACAACTTTTTCAACTTTTTAAAAAACAAATCATTTGCTTTACAAAATTTTAAAAAAAGACAATATTGTTCTACTCTATATAAAGAGACTTCTCCCAAGCTTTGAGGGAAGAACTTTATAGAAGAGTTTCTTTGCAGAAGGCATCGAACACTTATGCTCTTGTAACATATTCAATTTCCTTGTAACCTTCTATATTAACATCTCTTATCTTATAAAAAGATCCATACTTATTGGATCTGAACCTCTAAGATTAATATCTCCTATACTGGTTTCAATTTAAATTCAAGTAAGATTCTTTTAAATCTTACTTTCAATATATATCATGTTTAAATTTCTACATTTACATTTCTGTAAACTTAATTACGTTCAATGTTTGTTAGAGGATCTTGTTATTATTAGACATGCCTCTTCATTCACATTAAAAATTTGTATGTTTTACATTCTGTTTTAAAATCAAGTATATTGGCTCGAAACCTCTGACCAGATATTAAGATCATTTTTAGGTATAACAACGTCATATACTTGTTTATTGTGTTTTATATTCTATTTTAAAATCAAATATATTGATTGAAAACCTGTAACTAAATCTTAATATCATTCTCAAGTATAACAACACCACATACTTGTTTATTTATTTTGATTATATATATATATATATATAACAACCCTTTTCTTGGAAATATTTATATAATTGTAAGCAATATTTATTCAATACATTGAGAACAATTAAGCAAATACAAAGATAAAAGGATGAATCCTATATCTATAACTGTTGATTAAAGAGCTCTTACTCCAACAAGTCCCACTCTAAATGCGTCTCCTATACATCCAATGATAAAACTCGGCACAATATTTGACTATTACGTACATGCATACACACTTCATTCCACCAACAACCTTTTTATCTAAATTAAGGACTATATTCAGTTTTATCCATACTTTTGGTGTTTAAATATGATATGTGAAACACTTTCTCATTTTTATTTCTTTTATTCAATTACTTTCTTTTCCCAATCAACTTAGCCCATTAAATGCCAAATAAATCAAATTCCAAACTTTTCATTATTCAATATGTATATATATGTACTTAATTATTTTAAGTACACATTTAGTGAAATATATCAAAATAACCAAGTACATCACAAACATTTTTAGCATCATTAAACATTAAGCACCATGTAATTATGCTTCTTTTCAAAAACCTTTAATTTTTTTTCTCATGGCTGACACTAACATTTAGGTTACATGTTTATGACATATTCTTCCACCAACTAATCATTCATTCAATCATCAGATCCCTTAAGTAAATCATAACTTCATACAAATGGACATTTTTCATTCAATTATTTCTTATAAACCTTAAAATTAAAAAAAAAATTAGGCCTTTTTGAATTTGTAAGTGTAAATCACCAAGTTAACCATTTCCTTGTTATTTTCATAATCAAATTTCACCTAAGAAATAAAAATTTCCACATTCCATATAATATGAACATAACCTCTCTAAAATTCAAGAAATTAAATTTTCTAATTTCTATGAGATTAACCCAAATAAAGCATAATTGACTTTTATTTCCTACTAGTTAATCCTTAATTCATGCTATAACATCATAAATATATCAATTACTAAAATCCCTAAAATTAACACAAACCCTAAATTTCTTAATATTGATATTTTCTGATTTCTAGCACAAATAAAGAAAAGAACACAATTAAGCCATATAAAGACACGTTACTAGTGAGTTTCAATCCAACCTTTCAAGCCCTTTATGCTTCTTTTTAGAATTTCACTCTTTCCTCTTTAATTGAGCCAACTTTCTTTCTTTAGTTCTTCCACCCAAACTCTCATTAACTAAGGCTTTATCTTAAGTGAACCTTACTAATCAAACTCTTGTAAGGAAAAGGAGGGAGGAGAAGCAATTTTTTAAAATTTTCTTCCCACTTTGCCACTCCATATAATATCTATAAGTTAATTCATTTTTCTTGTACAATTATTTCCTTTATTCCCTTGGAAGTTGCACACTAATATTTTAGGAAATTTTACCTCAATAAAGTGTTTTTTTTATTTTTACTTATTTATTTTTCCCAGGTAAAGCTTTACGCAAATTATCACGGGGCTTATATAATTAATTACCCGACCATCAATTTTGTTCATGTGTCAATTTATTTATTTTTTATTTTGTTCAGGATTTTATGCTAAATTACTAAGGACTTTCATCTCAAATCATAAAAAAGTTCCTTTAAATTTATTATTCTCCGGTCCCGGATTTACATCATTTAACATTGGTTTAAGATTTTTGGTCGGAGGTTTACATAAATACTCCTTGAACCACCTAGATAAAAGATTCATGATTTTCATACACACATACTATTTTCTTACAAAACATTCATTTCATACCAAAACAAGAATAATTTTGTTTTTAGAATTTAATGTTTTTCAACATATTTATCACTCTTTTTGTTTAAAATTACTAATTTAAATATCTGAGGGTCCCCAAATCCATTCAAAGGGGACTTTTTATAGGATTCAGGATTCTTTTATCAAGATATTATCTTCTTTTATTATGGAGAGTGGATTTAATTGAATGAACATTTAATTAACCCATAATCTAACTACTAAAAAACTATAGTCCTAAGGATCTGGATTTTAGAATATCATCAAACTCATTTTAATATTTTAATTAATTACTTAATCAAATAAATATGTATGATAAGTATATGATATGAATTTGTAGTTAGATTCTTTTAAAGATTTTTAAAATCACTTAAAAAGAAATAAAGAATATTGTTATTCAATCAATAAATTAAAATCTCATAAAGATCAAATAATAAGATTTAGCATTAAGTTGGAAGTTGCACACTGAAATGATTGATTCATCATGAGCTTAATGAAAATATTAATCATCATCATTTATTTATTTATTTATTTTAAAAGTGGAGGGAGGAGGAATTTATGTCATTCAAGCTAACCAATAATTATAGCATCATGATATAAATTGATATAAGAAGAAGAAAGAAATAAGAGAAAAGAATTCTTATTATTTTTTTATGATACTGAAAGTGATTTTCTCTTTCTATTTTTTATGTCTATATATAAATATTGGTTATTATTGTGTCTTCATATATATATATATATATATATATATATATATTCTCTAAAATGAAAAGATGAGAGACAGGATTATAACTCATAGTGTACAGAATAATTTATTTTTCTAAAATGTTTATTTTGATGGTAACTGATTTGATTTCAGTGGCATTTAGATAATAAAAAGTTTCTAAGAAACAAATTTGTGAGCATAATTTTCTAATCCAATTAGTACAAACTAGGAATTGGTTTACTCTTCATTACAATCGGATAAAAAAATTTTTAATGATTTTTTAAAAGTTATTTTTTAACGAATTACTAATATAATTTTCTATTTACACGTAAAATTTTAATTATGAACTCAAAATTTAATATGTACAACGTAAAATTTTTAAATATCCAAACAATGATATTTTTTACCGATTCAGGTCTACCCGAGTTGACATACCTAACTCGTGACTAGAATCATGGACCCGACAAGACTTAATCTAAAATATATATTTAATTAATTTAAAATATTTAAAATAATTATTTTAAAAAAATAAATTAAATTAAAAGAAAAAACAAAAACAAGCTAGCTCACACTTCTTGAATTAATAAAAAAAAACTCCCAAGCCCACGCCTACTTTTTATTTTTATTTTTGCCTCTTGTCACTAGCCTTTTTTTTTTTTAATGAAGTGAGCGACAAGTCATTTGCAGCGGAAAATAATCTATAGCATGCTAGGTTGTTGGCTGGAATCGCACAACCATTATGGTGGTTGAAGGGTAATTCATTTTTCTACTAGTTTTCACATGTAAAAAGAACTCAAAACCCTATATAAATTATCTAATGACCTAAAAACATTCCAAAATTACAAAAATACAAACATAAAAATTAGTCAAAAAAAATTAAAATTAAACCTGGTATACCTTTTCTGTCATGCATAAAGAAAAAACTATCTTCATTAAATTCCTTTGAAAAAAGGAACCTATTAATACAAATATTCTCCTTTTAGTAGTTGAATTGTGGGCAAACAACAAGTTTATAATTTTTTAATGAATTTCTCTTTTTTTTTTTCTAATTCTATGATTGAAAAATGAATAAAATAAATTTTTGAACCAAAATAAAAAAAATCTTAAAACTTTGAAATTGGTTATTTATTTTATTTTATTATATTATATTTTATATTGTAGTTTTCTCACTTTAAATTCTGTTTTTCTAAATCAATTGTAAACTTTATCTTGTGGAATTAGGTTCAAGAAGTATCAAATCAAAAAAAAAAAAAAAGATGAAATATCATAACACCTTTATGCATGATGGTCGCATGTCGTCTATTTGGTGGGGGCCTACAGACCATCCAGACAGACCCATTTCACTACAATCGAAAATGCCGTCCATGAATTCCTCATCTAGAATTATAACGACAGGAACCCTTCTGGTGGGACCTGCTCTTATCTGTTTGTATTTTCCTACACCTTTGACGTGAGAACAAATTTTCAACACTGGAAGTTTGACCTTTCTTAATCCAACCAGTCAATGGTTTGATTGTAATTGCGGAGTCAGCAGGTTTCCCACGAGTCCCCTGCTGGCGGTTTCCTTCTGAAAACGTGTGGTTGATATTATGATAAATGATATTTTTTAAATATATTTTTTTTATTTTTGATATTAATATATTAAAATTATAAAAAAATATTAAAAAATAATTTAATGTTTTTTTTTTAAAAAAAATTCAAATAGACTTCTAAAACACATTCAAAGACTAATTTAATGCTAATGACAAACAGCTTGTAGGAATATGCTAATGTCAAAGACTTCTAGAACATTGATGACTGTTTCCAACAACAGAATCAATAAATGACACGAAGCATAAACATCTTAGGATCTTTCCTTTCCTCCTAATCTTGAAAGGAGTTTGAGGGGTAAAAAAACTGAAAAATTGAGAAAATTAAAAAAAAATAACAAAAAAAAAATCGAATTGTAAAAAAAAAAATGATAAATTTTTTTAAAAATCGAACCCAAATAAAAAAATCCGAGTCAAACCGGAAAAACCCGAACCAAAACCAAGTCAAACAGAAAAAATTGAGCTAAACCGGTTTAAACCGGTTTTATCTAAGAAAAATCGAACCGAACCGAACCGAAACCGGTCTTTGAACCGGTTTTGGTTTTTTTAAAATTAGTTTGATTACTTTTTTTTATAAAAATCAAACCGAATAAAAAATAATCACCTCTAATTTACAAGACTTTGAGAACCTACAAAAATAATTGTTGGCCTTCCATTGAAAAATAAATAAATTAGATACACAAAATGAATTTATTATTTAAAAAATAAAAATAAATAAAAAAAACCATGAACTCGAAAGAATTTATAGTGCAAAATATTCTTTTTAAGTAATGATTAGATTACATTCTCATAAAACAAAACAAAGAACATAGCTCCGGATTTATACTGGGTGATGTATTCAATACTATACAAGAAAACTTTTAAGGGTATATTTATTATTGTGATAGCTTGTATTTTTACTTAACCACAACCCCAAAAGAAAAAGTAACTTGGTTATTAAAAAAAATTTGTTTTTAAAAGCATTTTATATTTTGTTTTTGTAAAAACTAAAATAATCTATTTTTTACTCATGAAAACACGTTTTTTTTTATTTATTTTACATATAAAAATTTATCTTAGAGTAATTTTAACTAAGTATATTTTTAACAACCACGACTAATAATATTTTTAAAATACATATATTTTTAAATTATAAACACAAGAAACTATCTCGATATTAATTACACACTAAGGCCTCGAATCCAAACTTAAACTTACGAGAGTGGGTACACGGCAGCGACCTCTGTTCTGTGTTTCAGTGCCAAAGCCACGAACAGTAGGCCGCGTGTATCTATCAACCGTGACATAACCAACCACGTCACTTGAAAAAAAGCCCCATCTTTGTCACCAAAACAACCCTCCAAAATATCCCCAGGTGCCATAATTGCTTTCAAAGCCCGCGTGTACTAAGTGTTCCAGCTGGTTTGCCATGTCACCACCCCATCTTATATGTACTCCTCCGCTCTCTTTCTTTCTCCAAAAACAAAAAAAAACACAAACTTGCAGCAGAGCAGAAGACCAAACCAGGAGAAAACATTTGACCCCGCGAAGAGAAGTACGAAGCAATTTCAAGAATGCAAAGACCCTCGAAGAGATCCAAAATAGGCGAAGCTCCGGCAGCGACCCTCTTTTCACCGCCGGAAATTCCACCGATGAGATTGACCCATGATCAGGAGTCGGCTGTAATGGTTGCTGCTCTCAGGAACGTAGTTTCTGGCACCAGCTCAACTGATTTTTCAAGGGAGTTCAATAGTCTTAATGTGCCGATCACCACTTCATATTCACAATTTGGAAGTAGAAGCAGTAACGGGAATGGTTTTTGCATCTCAATATGGCCTCCATCGTCAGATCTTGACACGTGTGCTGTTTGCAAGATCAAAGGCTGTTTAGGATGCAACTTTTTCCCGCCAAATCAAGAAGATAAAAAAGACGACAAGAAAGGGAAAAGAAAGAGAGTAAAGAAAAATTACAGAGGTGTAAGGCAACGGCCATGGGGGAAATGGGCGGCAGAAATAAGAGATCCGCGGCGGGCTGTAAGGGTTTGGTTAGGGACGTTCAGCACAGCGGAGGAGGCGGCAAGGGCCTATGACAAGGCAGCCATTGATTTTAGAGGGCCAAGAGCTAAGCTCAATTTTCCATTCCCTGACAGTGGTATTTCTAGTTTCGAAGAGAGTAAAGAAAAGCAAGAAGAACAAGCCAAGCAGCAAGAAATAAGCGAGAAGAAAAGTGGATTTGATGCGGAAATGGGGAAAGAGAGTGAGTTCTGGGATAAGATTGGGGATGATGAGATACATGAATGGATGATGATGATGTTGGATTTTAGCAATGGGGATTCTTCAGATTCTACTGGCACTGCAAGTGCTGCTACTATCGGGATTTGATTACTTTTTCCTAGTTTCTTGATTTTAATTTTAGTTTCCTAAGAATGGTAATTGTAAGAAAATTCTTTTTGTTCTTTAGTTTTTTCAAGAAAGAATCCTCAAGTAGTTGTTCACAGAGCGTTAACCTGTACAACTCTTACCATACAATTTATGTAGTATTGTACTAATTTCTTGCTCCTAGCAGCACAGAGAATTGATGAGACAAACAGTTCTTCTGTAGACACGAGTCCCTCTGTTTTTATGTTCTGTTCTCCCTCTGCGAAAATCTAGAAGGCAACAGGGACCCACGTCAGGTATAAATTAACAGTAAATCTCACGCGATGAAAAAGGCGACCGTGGCCCTGTGGGTTCCACCCAGCTGAAGCGATAATATCATAGTTCTGCTTGTACAAGCATCAACTAAACTACATATCATCACGTGGGTTTTCTCTGTGGACGAGAAATCAATTTTAAACCATGTTGAACGTGCCCTTATTTATCATCACGTGTGAATATGAAGTAAAAAATAAGAAATAAAAGATGAGCAAACTGAAAAGAAAAGAAAGATAGTGGCGAGGATAAGAATATGCACAGCGTGAGGGGGAGATTAAATTAAGTTTTTAAGTGGTTGATATGGTGGGAATTACTCGGCTTACACTGAGACTTCGTCTGCTGACGCACTAGGGTCCTGCCAATAAATAATTGAGTTCTCATATAAGCACGTGGTTAAAATGGTAAGTGAACAGCACTGTGGGTCCAGAGGGGTGATTGTGGCAAAAGAATTTAGTCTTTAGATCCTGTCTCCTCTCGTCCATTGTGGGCTAGTGGTTTTTTTTTTTTTTTTTAATGAAGTTGCGGTAAACAATCACTCTCATGAGTAGATTAATTGAGAAATAATTAACGTTCTATTTATTTTTATATTTTAAAAATGTTTTTTTTTAATTATTATTTTTATTTTAAATTAATATTTTTAAATCATTTTAATAAGCTAATATCAAAATTAATTTTTTTAATAAAAAATATTGTTTAATTTTAAAAAATACCTCCAACAACATTCTTAAACACTCTTTGAAAAAGCTACTGGCCTTCATTTCCTTGTGAAACGAATAACTGTCAAAGCGTGCAGATTCTATAACTGTCAAAGTGTGCATATTATTTTTTTCTGTTTGTTTAGTAGTGTTGGTGTTTTTATAGTTGTGATTTTAAAAAAATAGTTTAATAAAAAATATTTTTTATAAGGTTTGTTTTAAAATTTAATATGTTTGATTAAAATTATAGTTGAAATTATAATTAAAAAAATAATTTTTTATGTTTGATTAATATATTTTTTTATAAAATTTAATTATAAAATTAACTAAAAGAACATACATCTATCTCTATATATATATATAAAGAGCCTTTCACTATCTAGGCTTTTCTTGTCTGCATTTCTGTTTTGCCATGGCTCCTACAACCTCGATGCTCCTACTTCCCTGCCATAACAAAATCTTCGTCTCCACCATCTCCTCTGTCTTCAACACCCTCACCTACTTCTTTTTCTGGGGCTAAGTTCTCTGTAATGACATGGGTTCGGCAAGACAAA
>Ga0325410_1001705_pt1 | contig 24363 bp, 10 predicted proteins | sample PopdelMetagenome_16_FD_206182 | JGI IMG/M metagenome (GOLD analysis project Ga0325410, IMG submission 206182) | Populus deltoides microbial communities from Bellville, Georgia, United States - Xylem-PdIQD-R3 | ecosystem: Host-associated > Plants > Phyllosphere > Stem > Wood/Secondary xylem...
GGATCTTACAAGTGAAATTCTGTCCATCTTTTTTTATTTACTTCAATTTTCTCTGAATTTAGGCAGACAAATTTTGTGTATATAAAAACAAGAAAGTTAAAGATTTTTTGTTCGTTTCTTTATATTCTATTTCTAATTTTAGCTTTCAAACAAAGAAAAGAGGCTTATTATTATTTATTTTATTTACACAACTCTTCTTTCTATTTCATTTATCTCAAAACATACTATAAATCTTCGAGATCACATTTAAATTAAATGATTTAAGATTGAAACTTTGAACAATAAATATAAAACAAATCCAGTACTTATCAAGAAGTTAAATCTCTACAGAGGATAGCTATTTTCTTATATATTTAATATTAATGTGAATCTAATTAAATTAATAACAATGACTTATATATTCATAATCCTACTGTTTGGTTGGTTTTTGGAGGTTTGTGATAAAGGCTTAGGTTTATTACCACAATCTTTATATTTACTAACGGAATTTTCCATCAGTATTTGCACTATCATTCCATTGGTAAATATTAATTTACCAATAAAATTACCAACGAAAATGCTCCGTCGGTGAATCTTTCATCAATAATTTTTTGTTCGTCGGTAAGTCCATTAGTAATAAAAAAATTATTTTACTGATAAATTTACCGATGGAAAAAGTCTGCAAAAAAAAAATTATCCGCTTCATTCTGTCGGTAATTATTTAAAAATATTTTTTAAAAAATCTATTTTACAAAACTATAAAATAATTAAATTAATATAAATTAACACTCTATAATACTCAAAACACTTAAAAAAAGAAAAAAAATCAACTCAAACAAATTTACAACAAATAAATAACAAGAAAAAATAAATTCAACTAAAAAGTTGCAATTGCTAAAAATTTAAAAATTCTATAAATAAATCAACTAAAAATTGATCTCATATGGAAAAACAAATTCTACAACAACATTCATACAATTATTAAGAACAAAAAAAATTAAAAACAAAATAAGAAAGCAAATATAGTGAAAAAAAAACACGAAAAAAGAAGAAAAAAATCTTACTTTAATGTAGTTGCAAGTGAAGCCAAGAAGAGAAAAAAAATCATAAAGTATGGAGGAGAAGAGAAGGAGTTAAGGATAAAAGAGAAGAGAAAGAAATGGATATTGATATTTTTTACATATGGGGAAGAAGAAGAAGAAGAAAGGAGACTTGTTTGTTGTGAAATTGGGGATTCTAGACTTTTTATTGGGATGTTTTACCGATAGTTTTATCGACGGATAATTAAATATTAATATTTTTAAATATTACATCGGTGATGCCGTCAGTAATATTTAATTTAATAAAAAAATTTCAGAAACTGTCAAATATCATCGACAGCTTTTCAATCAGTCGGTGATTCCGTCTGTAATATTTAATTTAAAATTTCAATTTAATCAAAACTTTTTAGAAACCCGCCAAATAACACCGATGGCTTTTTAATCCGTCGGTGATTTTGTCTTTAAAAAACAATAACTAACAGTGCAATTGGGGAGTGAACAGTTCTAGAGCTCTCTGGAAAATATCGACAGAATTTTCCGTTGGTGATTCCGTCTCTAATTAACATGATAAACAATGTTAACAATTTACCAACGAAATTACTGACGGAATTTACCAACGGAATTTATTGCGTTGGTAAAAAATGACACGTCATTGTTTTTTGTTTTTGCTTTGTTTAAATTGTTTTCCCCACTGTAATTCCCTCGGTATATACCGAGGGTACATGTCCGTCGGTAAAATCAATCGGAAAGTTACTGACGAAAATATTCCCTTAGTATTTTCGTTTGTATTTATCGATTTTCTGATAGTGGCTGTACAATCAAATCAAGAAATTAATGGTAGTATTTAGTAGTCTATTACTGTAGAGAATCGAGAATACATAAAGTAGTGAAGTCGCAAAAACTATAGGTAGCTAGATTTAGAAATTAAATTGTCACTACCCTTACATAGTAAATCAATGGATACTTCTTTTTCATAGTAATTGAAATAGTATCATTAGTGGATCTTCTAACCTTGACAACTGTTTTTATTATTGTTTGATCTTCACATTAATCTTACATCTCAAAGTCCTCCTCTTATTATTATTATTATTGTTATTGTTATTGTTATTGTTGTTGTTGTTATTATTATTATTATTTGTAATTCATATAGTTCACATCCCTGTGGTTCGATCCTAGTTTTGTCGGGTTATTTATTACTTCGACACTCCTACATTTGGAAGAAGACGTCAATCTTTTGATCGTGTCAGTGGTCACAACATCTGTGTTCTGATTTATTATGGATTTTATCATTTTTTGTAAGTAAATCTAACTTTTTTAATTTTAACATTTAAATGTCAATTTTATTGTTTTTGTAGTATATGTATTTTGTTAGTGTATATACATGTTTTAAACTCATTATTACAAACAAACTTGTAGTATAAATGTATAATTAATTTTGTACTTGTTATGGTTTGTTTTAGATTTTAAAAAATTATATTTATTTGTAAATTATTGAAACTTTGTTGAATTACTGAATTGCATATGTTGTGATGAAATAATTAATAGTTTGTTTAACGGGTTCGTTTTAATTTTTATCAATGTTGTCGCACATGTGCGGCGTTGCGATGATTGTCCACCACCCTCAGGTGTCGAGTGTCTATCTAGCAGATATGGGGGACAAGGAATTCTTGTTTTTTTCATGGAAAAAGGGAATGGGAGTTGCCAGCTACTATTTTGGTCACTAGGAACCCTAACTGGTCTCATAGATCGGGTACAGAGATTGGTTACGTAAAGGAAATGTATTAGACTGGTTACGTCTTACCTAAGGTAAACTGCATTGTTTTATTGTCTGATAAAAATCTAAGGTCTTGTTATATTTTCTTATTATTGGTCTGTTTATGGTTTAAGAAAAGTTCTCCTCGGCAAGGAGGTCTTTATCTTATCAGGTTAAAACCTAATCGTTCTAACATCAATAAAAAAACTACCTTTTTAATATCAAGAGGATGTTTTACGTATAAATTTGTAATCTCGAATATTAAAAGAAAACAAAATATTTTTTAGGTGTTTTTAAAATATTGGCCTAGTTCTCGTGACTTTAATAAACTGGTTATTAAAGCCAACATGCATGCTAATATATTTTTTTTTGAATTTTTTATTATATGAAAATATGATGTGATTTTTTTATTTGAGATACTTGGCCATAAGCATGAAAACAAAAACATTTTTTTTTAAGGTTTTGACAAAAACTAGGTATTTTAATACCGGATTTGTATCTTTACTGTATAAAAATACAAATCAATATTAAGTGAAATTCCATAACAAACTACGTGGGGAAATCATAAATTTTTTCAGACAATGTTTTTAAATTTTTTTTGGGATTGGCTCCGACTCGGCCCAAAAAATCTTGGCTGAATCCCATTGCTGCATGAACAATGGACATGAATTATAATTCACGCCCACTGTTCATGCATGAATAGAAGGCGTGAATTAATTCACTCCTACTATTCACACAGTGAACAACGGGAAAGAAGAAGAAAAAGAAGGGGGAGGAAGGCTAACCTGTGATGGCGGTGGTATGGCAGGCGTGAAGGGCAGCGTGGTGCAAGCGATGGCTGAGGCAGGAAGAAAGAAGGAGAAGAAAATTTGTAGGGGGAGAAAGAGTGAGGGTAGTGGTGGCTCCTGGTAGCTGAACGACTTACTGCGATGGGGTTGGTGGTGGCCGAAGGCCATGGTGGAGAGAGAGGAGCAGCTGCTGCGAACCCGAGAAAGATGATTTTTTCCTAACTTTGGATATCAATCTCTCCTCTCTCAGGTCATGAAATCCACCTCTATTTATAGGCGGTGGAAGAGGACAATCTTGTCTATATTGGGGAAAACATTCAGCCCTTGATTCAGTTGGGAAAGATCCCAACCGTTGGCTCAAAGTAGTCATGGTGCACTATCAAATCTGCACCTACAGGTTGCCTGAGTTGGTCTTTTTAGGCCGGCGCTGGGGCCACTGTGTTGTCATTCGGTCTGAATAGACGATACCCAGAGGTAGAGGGATGTTAGGTGATCACTTGCGTGTAAGTTTTGTCAAATTTGATGGAGGGTACAGGCATTAAATGCACCTACAAAGTAGGTAACCTAAACAACATTTTCAGAGAAATTTGAAGAAGAAAATGAACAGTAACCAAAACGGTGCCGTTTTGGTGAAGTTCATTTCGGTCCCTTGATTTCTAATTTGTCTCCTGTACACCCCTGATTAGTTTCAAATGTTTAATGTTATGCAATTGAGTCCTAGGATAAACATCAATTGTAACCTTGAAGTTACGCGCCTTTTGCATTTTGGTCTTTGATTTCAGATTTATGCAATTTAACCCTCAATTGACTATTAAACTTTCAATTTCTTCAATTTTAACCCCGGTTTGTGTCATTTGGTCCCTCATAGTCTGCCGTGTTTTGTAAAATGGTCATTGACTGCAAAATTTTTCAATTTAACCCCTAATTGACCCCGAAACTTTAATTTTCTTGCAATTTTGCCCATCATTTCAATCAATTAACTTGGTAAAAATTAAATTTGGTCCTCAATTAAGCCCAAATTGGGCCCTCAAACTTAATTTTTCACCAATTAAGCTGTTAATAAAATTAATTTGACCTATTTAAAGTATAATAAAGTCGTTGCACTTCATTAAATCCTTCAATTAGACCCAAATTAATTCTTAAACATAATTAAAATTCAATTTGGCCTATGATTAAATCAAATTGGCCTATTAAAAAATTAATTATGTCCTTGAACTTAATTCTTATGCAAATTCATCCAATAATAATTTAATTTGACTTTGAATTTGTATTGTTTCTCCATTTTTAGGGGGACAATTAGGTCTTTAATTTTGTCCACAAAGTGCAGCTTGGTTTTTCCATATTTTTATAGTCCTCCTTAATCTGCTTTCTCTGCATTGCCAGCTTTTATTTTATTTTTTGATTTTTATTTTTTGAGAAAAAGTAAGTTTTTGGGAATAACCTAGAATTAGGTTATGATAGTTGCCCTCCTCTTTACAATGCTTACAATAGGAAGTCTTGTAAGAGACTTTAGATAATAAGTGTTGTAAAGAAGAAAAAAGAAGAATGAGATGACGATGGGCTCACCATATTAAGAAATGATGAATCTTTTGAGGGCTAGAAAGTGCACTTAGAGTAAAAATTGGAAGACTTATCTTTTGAAATTTGAAAGATTTTAAAATGGTGAAATTATCATGGGTGACCTTCCCAAGGAAAAAAATGAAAAAGAGTTTTTGAGGTGGTCTCATCGTAATGAGTGACCTACCCAAGTAGAAAAAAGGAAGAGTGGTCTCATTGTAATGGGTGACGTACTAGGTGAAAGAATGGTCTCATTGTAATGGGTGAGAAAAAAATGAAAAGTGATCTCATTGTAATGGGTGATCTACCCAAGTAAAAAAACATGGAGAATTGGTCTCATTATAATTGGTGACCTACCTAGAAAAATGATGGTGAGGGCTCAAAGACACACTCGAAAGGAAGTAGGGTTAGAAAACACACTACCTAAAAGGAAGTGAGGGCTCAAAGTCGCACTCGGAAGGAGGTAGGGTTAGAAAACGCACTATCCAAGAGGTGAGGGCTCAAAGTCGCACTCGGAAGGAGGCAGGGTTAGAAAATGCACTACCTAAAAGGTGAGGGCTCAAAGACGCATTTAAAAGGAGGTAAGGTTAGAAAACACACTACCCAAGAGGTGAGGGCTCAAAGACGCACTCGAAAGGAGGTGGGGTTAGAAAATGCACTACCCAAGAAATGATGGCTCAAAGGCACACTCGAAAGGAGGTGAGGGCTCAAAGGCGCTCTCCAAAAGAGATGAGGGCCCAAAACGTGCTCAAAAGAAAGTGAGGGCTCAATGACGTGCTCAAATAGAAGTGAGGGCTCGAAAGTGAACTAAAAAAGAAGTGAGGGCTCAAAGGCACACTTGAAAAGAGGTAGGGTAGAAAACGCACTACCCAAAAGTTGATGGTGAAACATCAACCTGTCAATGTTGAAAACAATGCATTATGATTAATATGCATGTATACTTACCTGAGAAATATAGGTCATCCTTTTCTTTATGGAGTCTTTCTTTTCTCAAAAGTTTGAGTCTTGATAGCAAACTTCGATGGCCTTTTCGCTCCTGCTTACTCGAGTCATATTTTGTGATCTTGACCTCTGGGAAGGGTTTGATATCATCGTACTTTTTTATCCTCAAACCTTTATCTCAAGGGTCATCAGCTCTGCCCAACATTTTGTTTTCTTAGAAAGAGAATCATGGAGCCAATCTTATTACATGTTTTTGGATTGCCCCCCAGCTTGATCATGTCCCACAAGTGTTCAAATTGGGTTTTATTTGAGGATGAGATTGTGATAAAAGGTTTGACAAGGAGTTGTTTTCATGCATAAATTTTGGACTTTCAAAGCTATTCCAGACACAAAAATCATTTTGACATCAATTCAAAGCAAACTCGTTATGAAGAAATTCAAGAGATTCCTATAGACATGTTTTTAGAAGTGATAAAAACTTTTGTTTTGCTTTTGGTGAAAATATGAAGTGATATTTTGTTGGTCAAGAGGTTCAAACTTTAATTTAAAGGTTACAGAGAATCGATTTCCAAAGCATTCATTTTATTTGCATGAATAATGATTTGGTTTGCGTGGGAAAGCATTGCCTACCGATCCAGATTACTTGTCTTTGATCAGAAAGGGCTTGATTAGGCATGTAATGTAGGCTTAAGCTCTTGGTTATGAAGAATAGGATATTTGCAGCTCAAAAGGTGTTTAAGGGATTTCAAAACTAAAGATCATAAGTGCTTGTTTCTTGTCCTTTTGTCTTTGAAATTTCTTTCCAAAATGGTTTGTCGTGCCCCCCAGTATTGGGTTTGGGCTCTTTATTTGTTTTTTTCTTTCTTCACTTGGTTGAGCATCATCATATTAGTTATTTTTTTTCTTTCTTCATTTTCGGGCAAACTAGGGGACAATTAGGTCTTTAATTTTGTCCAAAAACTGCAGCTTGATTTTTCCATATTTTTGTAGTCCTCCTTAATCTGCTTTCTCCACATTGCTAGCCTTTATTTTATTTTTTTATTTTTATTTTTATTTTTTTGAAAAAAAGTAAGTTTTCTGGAATAACCCAGAATTGGGTTGTAACAAATGCTATTGCAGAGTTGTAATTTATGTAAATTTATATATATATATAAATTTGTATGAAGGTTGATAATTGATTATGAGTATTTATGAGAAGTTTTAATTACTTTGTTGGTAATCTTGAGATAAACCAATATTTTTACAAATTTATTTACCTAACATAACATAGTTAATTATTACATGTTGTCATCATAATTTTATAAAGGTTCGATAGAAGTCATGGATGATCGTTCATGGATGTATTGAGATTTACCTCAAGGATTGCGGAGGATGGATTATTGTAATGGGGTTCGGGGTTTTATTAATTTCACAACATCTATTCCCATAAATTTTACTAGAGGCAATATTAGGTGTCCATACTGGAAGTGTCAAAATAAAACGTATATGCATCAAGATGTTGTCATGATGCATCTTCTACACAAAAGGGTTTGTGGAGGATTACCTATGTTGATATGCACACGGAGAACTATTTGTTTGTAATGAGAGCATGGGAGAAAGGGTACTAATGACAACAATAATCCTTACATGAATATGATTATGAATGCAATGATAATAATTACACAAATATTGCAAAATCTTATATACAACCTAACACTTATAGAAAATCAACATCTATATATTTTCAACTAACATCTATACAAATTCATAAATACAAATAAAATTAATCGAAATAATAAAAAACATAACAAGCAATAATATAATAAAATTAAGATAAACTAATTAAATTTAATTCTATATTTCAATTAACATTTTAAAGGTAAATTCAACAATAAAAATTCAAATTTAACAAAATTTTCAATTATTATGGCAACACAAACAATAAAATAAATTGAAAAAATAAAAAGAAAAAACTAAAGACTTTGGCAATGAAAAATGTTTACCTTAATAGTGTGTTACTTTCAAGATTTTATCTACAAACAATACACAAAACAAAAAACACAACAAAAATAATCATAACTAAAATAAATAAAAGTAAACAAATACAAAGTTAAAGAAAGGAGAATGATACCTTTTAATATTGTTGAAAACTACAATCAAAACAATAAAAAAACTTTTCAAGGAAGCAAAGGAGAAGAGAAGATGAATGAGAGGAGTCGAGAAAAAATAAACCGTGGTGGGGGGGTTGGTTTTATATTGCATTTTTATTGACGGATTTCTCGATGGAACTTGAAATAATATTTTCTTGGGCGGTGGCATTAAATTCTGTCGGTATTTTTTTGAATTTCACACTAAAATTTTGAAAATCCCTCTAGATTTTTCAAAGTTTGTCGGCACATCTGTCGGTAAATAGGTGTCAGAGCACATGCGCATTGGATTTGCTGCTTTCGTCGGTGATTCCGTCGGTAAATGTGCCGACCAACCTGGTAGTCTAACAGTCACACACATTGGAATTTGCACTATCCGTCGGTGATTTCATCGGGAAACGCGTCGATGATTGTGGCATGGTCTGTAATTTGTTTGCAACTCTTGTTAAAATACTGACGGGACAAATGTCATCGGTATGGCTGTCGATGATTGTGGTAAAATACTGTAATTTTTTTGCAAATCTCGGTAAAATACCGATGGGACACATTTCGTCAATATATCCGTCGGTAATTGTGGCAAAATGCTGTAATCTTTTTGCAACTCTCGGTAAAATACTGTTGGTATACCCGCCGGTGATTGTGCCACATCACTGTATGGAGATCCCGATTTGAATCCCTCGGTCATTCCATCGGTAAAATCATCTGAAAAAATCCACGTCATCACACCGCTGCAACATTTCAAAAATCTATATATTCCGTAGGCAATATGGTCAGTATATACATGTTTTTTTTTTTATGAAAACAAAATAATTTTTTAAAATAAAAGCTTAGCATCACATGAGAATCAAATTTCAATAAAAAAAATACTATCAAGAATTTTTTTATAAAAAAGTATAAAGAATTAATTAAAAAAAACTAATTTCATAAAAATATATATATAAAAACTAACATAGTTTGTATTGTAGCCACTATTATAAAACTTGAACCAAATTGCTGGTCAACACAGAACTGGCTAGGGTTGATTTGAAATCTAGACTGGTCTGATAAAAAAACAAAAGAAGAAATTGAGTCAGTCAAAAACCTGAATTGATTCACGAACAAACTTGTCGTTACCTCTCAATCAAACCTAAAATTTCAATGTATCAATAACTGTTCACGTGCGATAGAGACTTGTCGCTACCTCTCATTCAAGACTTCATACCCTCTCATTCAAGACTTCATACATGCTTCATTGAATGTTCAATGTGAGTTAGCTACTCATATGAGGGAGTCACTATATGCTTCATTCAAGGCCTCACAAACTCTTAAATTACAATTATATTGTAGAGAGAATTGTGATTTAAAGATTCTGAAATGTTAACAATTGTTTGTCAATAGATAAGTTAAATTAACCTAACTAATTAAATCAAAATTAAGTAGATATTTAAAAACTAATAAGAAAAATAAAAAGAATTAATAATGAAACAACAACTTCAAAATTGAATTAATTTGGATATAAAAAAAGACCTTAATTCATTACAGTGAGCTAATTTTTTACAGAATTGGATTTGTAAAACGTGCTCATACAATCTTATCTCGATTACAATTGAATTAAAAGTACTTATGCTAATTTCAACTAGCAAATTTGTTTTACTCATGCAAGCTTCTTATAAAATAATTTAGACATGCCGGTGTGCCACATGAACATATATGCTAGACTTTTTACATTTCAAATTTACTAACTATGCAGTTGACAACATTATCTGTCGATCTGAAAAAACCGAAGCCGAGTCTTCGCTCGAGCAACCGAGTCTTCGCTTGAGCGACACGCAGAGAGGAATATATTGTTTCCTAGGTGTGATTCTATCTACTTTCTAGTGGTCCTTGGTGGTCCATGTTCTTAATTAATTGAAAACTCAATATTATTGCCACAAATTTCTTCCATGTGTTCCACATTAAACAGACATGGTCATGGAATGAATAAGGGCTCCTGGAAATTGCCTAGTTTTTCCACAGCTATTACGTATACTGACATGGATAGCTTTTAACCAGTCTTTGTGTTTTTTTTTTTAAGCAATGAGGACATGATTGTGGCAGCTTTTACAGGTAATTTATGATCTTATTAGTTATTTAAAGGAAAATTCTCTAAAAATAATTACAGGGAGTACCTAATCATTTTTTAATTTAGATAATGAATTTTATATTGATTCTTGTCGTCTTTATGTTTATTTCTTTCTTTAAAAAAAATCATATAGAGTAACTAATACAGTGTTGTTAGTTATTTTTTAAACACTATAATTTGTTTATTTTTTACACAAAGAATAAGTATCTTTTTAACATATTTTAAAGAAATCATTTACATTCAAAATATATAAATAAATTAATGATCCATATAGCAAATAAAAATATGTTAAGGGATATAAAAGATACTAAAATAAGGAAAATGATGTCTTGTTTGTTTAGATATACTGATTGAAAAAAAAATATAATTACAATTTTTTTACTTCAATTTTTTATTCAAAATATATAAATAAATTAATGATGTTTTGTCCATTTTTTTATTTACTTCAATTTTCTCTGAATTTAGGCAGACAGATTTTGTGTATATAAAAACAAGAAAGTTAAAGATTTATGTTCGTTTCTTTATATTCTATTTCTAATTTTAGCTTTCAAACAAAGAAAATTAAGAGGCTTATTATTATTTATTTTATTTACACAACTCTTCTTTCTATTTCATTTATCTCAAAACATACTATAAATCTTCGAGATCACATTTAAATTAAATGATTTAAGATTGAAACTTTGAACAATAAATATAAAACAAATCCAGTACTTATCAAGAAGTTAAATCTCTACAGAGGATAGCTATTTTCTTATATTTTTAATATTAATGTGAATCTAATTAAGTTAATAACAATGACTTATAAATTCATAATCCTACTGTTTGGTTGGTTCTTGGAGGTTTGTGATAAAGGCTTAGGTTGTACAATCAAATCAAGAAATTAATGGTAGTATTTTGTAGTCTATTAATGTAGAGAAAATCGAGAATACATAAAGTAGTGAAGTCGCGAAAACTATAGCTAGCTAGATTTAGAAATTAAATTGTCAATACTCTTAGTATCTTGAAATAGTATCTTGTATCGCCTGTTTTTTTTGTTCATTTAATGTCTTCAATATTATATTCATTAATTTACGAGTAGATAACCCAGAAATTATACTCTGGAATTCTTACTTCAATTTCTAAAACAATTGAAATAAAGTTTAGATTCGAGGAGGACATGTACTTACTGCCTGTCATGGACATGCTAAAGGTCTAATGTAGCTTCCAATAATCAGTAAAAGAGTTCAAATTTGATCATAGTTTCAAGATTTTCATAACATAGGATAAAAGAAAGCTCCTTTAACAAGTTTGAGTTATGATAGTGAAATCATGACCATTGTGATAGGGAACCCTTTCAATAGGATTAAATTTGGTTTGGGTTTAGAAATTCAGTATTTAAAATCTAATTTAATTAAATTTTTAATTGAATTGGACAAAATATTAATATAGTCAAATCCATTTGATCTAATAAAAATTTTAGTGACTGATTAACTTAATTAAATTGTATCCAAACCCCCATATGTTAATATTTAATTAAGAACAAATATAGGGTGAAAAAAATAGGATTTAGAGTCCAATTTAAGTCGGGTTTTTTACTAAACTAGATAAATAATTAATTTGGTTAAATTTATTTGATCTAATTGAATATTTAAATTTAATTAAACCAAATCCAACCCCTACTATCTTGATTATTTTATTAAAAATAAGAATAAAATATTTTCTGTTTAATAAAAATAACTAATGAGTAATTAATTAACTTATAAATAGGAAGTAATACAGTCATTTTATGAGATAAATTGTCAAAACACCAAATCGCAGCTTCACTTTATCTCTATAGAACCCTAGCTATAGGTAACCCTTTTGACTTCTAAATTAAGTCTATCACAGGAAGACCAATCTATTTTGAACTTGTGTGGTAATCGATGGCTCACAAAACTGATCTATCCAAGAACACACTCTTTCTTATACAGCTCGGGTAGGAATCGCTAAACATGGTGATGTGTCGTGGGCCACTGACACATGGTAGACTGACAAAACTGATCTATCCAAGAACACACTCTTTCTTATACAGCTCGGGTAGGAATCGCTAAACATGGTGATGTGTCGTGGGCCACTGACACATGGTAGACTGACAAAACTGATCTATCCAAGAGCATACTCTTATACAGCTACGCTAGGAATTGATCGATGTTTTGTTATGGTAATCTGACACTTCAAAACGCGTACAACAAGTTAGTGACCACCACTACTAATAAAACTAACTACAACAACTCTTGTATCTCCTGCAAAGGAATGGAACAAGTACATCTCTTCACGAAGAAGCTAAAACCAACCCATATAAGCCATACTCTTTCAGTTCCAACCCATGTCCTTCAGGCTTTTCCATTTCCTGAAGGAGTCCATATGATGAATTTTGAAGCAGTTGATGCTACTGATAATGCATGGAGGTTTTGCTTGTCAACCCGTCTGACTGGAGCATACCCAAAACCCGTTCTTCTACGCTCTTCTTGGCATCGTTTTGTAGAGCAGAAAGGCCTTGCTCCCGAAGACAGGGTTGTCTTCTTCATGGAGAGAGATGAAGCTAATGACATGGTCAGGAGGTACAAGGTTAGAGCTCAACGAAAAGTGATGATCTTGATGGGGCAAGATGTTTGGGTCGATGTCGAGGATCTTCCCCCACATGGTCTTTGAAGACTTTGGCCTATAAGCTGTAGCTACGAAAAGAGCCCTTCCCCCTCCACCGGTAGTTATTCCACCCATATATCCTATCTAGAGCCGTTTGGAAAGGTGGTTGCACTATTTTGAAAAACGATACTGCTCGGTGCAACCGCATTTCCAAACTTGCTCGGATATAATAATGTTGATACAATAGATAACTGAGAATAGAATTCTGTTAAATAATTTGCTTAGCAATCAAAGTCATGTATGAGAAGTATTGTATATGTTTTCCTAATATTCAATTACAATAGCTGTGTAACTAATATCAAAAAATCATTTTAATCTAATAGCTTAAACTGTTAGATGAGTTCCCATTATATGATTTATATTATTCTTTAATACACTTTAAATAAAAGCTTTTTGAATTTGAAACTTGCACAGACCTACATTATCTTGGGATTGATTTTTATCAAATAAATAGAGATAATGAGATTTGAATTCGTGACCACTTGATTATCAAGGCTCTAATACTATATCAAAAAATCATCTTAATCTAATAGTTTAAGCTGTTAGATAAAATTTTAAAATATAATTTATATTATTCTCTAACCAATGTTATATTATCTTTTTGGCTTTCAAGTTTCTTCCCTCTTTTTCTTAACGCAGTATGCATTCTCCTCGGTGTCATGTGAGCTTAATTTGAATAGAAAGGATATGATGAAGCTATATAATAAAAACAACTCAAAGGTTGGCATCAGTCAACTTCCTTCTATACCAGTAGTCTCTACCGAAGTATTGATACGAGGCTGTTCCCATTGGAGATGAAGTGTGACGATCTCTACCTCACTTGACCGATGTCATATTTAGAAATACGATGTACATGTTTTTGTAAGAATATATTTAAAATGAAAAAACAAATCATAGTTTTAAAATTTAAACAAGGGTTGAGCCCTCATCACGCATCAGGAGGATTGACTTTAACTTTTTTTAAAATCAAAAAGATGTTGTTTTTTCAAAAGTATTAATGGGTTAATGATTAGGTTTTGATTAAGTTATCGAGTCAGCCGAGGTTTTTTTCACTACTAGAAATTCAGCAAAAACCAACAGACTTACTGACAGAAATATTTTGTCAGTAATCATTACAGAGAGCGTATATTCTGTCGGTCATTCTATCGGTATATACCGACAACATCTTTCTGTTGGTATTAATCACCGACGGCCTAAATTTCATCTACAATTCATTCGGTATATATAGATGGACGCAATCCGTTGGTATATACTGACTGAATTACAAACTGAATTTATAGAATTTTGAAAAATAAAGCAGTTCGATGACGTTGGAGTTCTTGTGGGTTATTTTACTGATGGAATTGCCGATGGATTTAAAACTAAATCTTCGTACAGTGACGTGACTCTTTTCACTATTAGAATTACCGACAAATTACGAATAGATATACCGACAGAATGGTTCCGTTGGTGATTCCATCGTCAAAACTAGATATATCACCACTTAGTTGACCCTCTCCTCCCCTATTTCTCCTTCTTCTTCCCCATCCCAACTCTCCCCTTCCAAACTACAGACAACCACCCCCTTAAAAGATCCCCCTCTTCTTAACACAAGTCATATTTCTTTAAGTTTTCTTGTCACATCATCCATGTTTTGATTTATTATGGATTTTATCATTTTTTGTAAGTAAATCTAACTTTTTTAATTTTAACATTTAAATGTTAATTTTATTTTTTTTTATTGTTTTTTGAGTATATGTATTTTGTTAGTGTATATACATGTTTTAAACTCATTATTACAAACAAACTTGTAACGTGAATGTATAATTAATTTTGTACTTGTTATGGTTTGTTTTAGATTTTAAAAAATTGTATTTATTTGTAAATTATTGAAACTTTGTTGAATTACTGAATTGCATGTGTTGTGATGAAATAATTAATAGTTTGTTTAACGGGTCCGTTTTAATTTTTATCAATGTTGTCGCACTTGTGTGGCGTCGCGGTGATCATCCACCACCATCAAGTGTTGAGTGTCTATCTGACAGATATGGGGGACAAGGAATTCTTGTCTTTTTCCATGAAAAAAGGGAATGAGAGTCACCACCTAGTATTTTGATCACTAGAAACCCTAATTGGTCCCAAAGATCGGGTACGGAGACTGGTTGCGTAAAGAAAAGGTATTAGCACCCCAAATACGCCTTACCTAAGGTAAACTGCATTGTTTTATTATCTGATAAAAATCTAAGGTCTTGTCATGTTTTCTAATTATTGGTCTATTTATGATTTAAGAAAAGTTCTCCTCGGTAAGGAGGTCCTTATCTTATTAGGTTAAAACCTAACCGTTCTAATGTCAATAAAAAAACTACCTTTTTAATATCAGGAGTATGTTTTACGTATAAGTTTATAATTCTGGATATTAAAAGAAAACAAAATATTTTTTTGGTGTTTTTGAAATATCGGTTTAATTCTCGTGACTTTAATAAACTAGTTATTAAAGCCAACATGCATGCTAATACATATTTTTTTGAATTTTTTATTGTACTACGGTTTGGCTAGTGGTGGCTCTAGAAGGTGGCTGGAACGGTGGTGATGGATGGTGGTGGCTGAAGGCCACGGTGGAGAGAGAGGAGTAGCTGCTGGGAACTCGAAAAGGATGATTTTTTCCTAACTTTGGATACCAATCTCTCCTCTCTCAAGCCATGAAATCCACCACTATTTATAGGAGGTGGTAGAGGACAATCTTGTCTATATTGGGGAAAACATTTAGCCCTTGATTCAGTTGGGAAAGATCCCAACCGTTGGCTCAAAGTAGTCATGGTGCACTGTCAAATCTGCACCTGCATGCTGCCTGAGGTGGCCTCTTTAGGCCGGCTATGGGGCTGCTGTGTTGTCATTCTATCTGAACGGACGATACCTAGAGGTAGAGGGATGTTAGGTGATCACTTGCGTGCAAGTTTTGTCAAATTTGGTGAAGGATACAGGCATTAAATGCACCTACAAAATAGGTAACCCAAATAGCCTTTTCAGAGAAATTTGAAGAAAAAAATGAACAGTAACCAAAACGGTGTCATTTTGGTAAAGTTCATTTCAGTCCCTTGATTTCTAATTTGTCTCTTGTACACCCCTGATCGGTTTCAAATGTTTAATGTTATACAATTGAGTCCCTGGATAAACATCAATAGTAACCCTGAAGTTACGTGCCTTTTGCATTTTGGTCACTAGTTTTAGATTTATGCAATTTAACCCCTAATTGACCATAAAACTTTCAATTTCTTTAATTTTACCCCTGGTTTGTGTCAATTGAGCCCTCATAGTCTGCCGCCTTTTGCAAAATGGTTATTGACTACAAATTTCTTCAACTTAACCCTTAAGTGACCCCGAAACTTTAATTTTCTTACAATTTTGCCCTTGATTTCAATCAATTAACTTGGTAAAAATTAAATTTGATCTCTTAAAATTATAATCTCCTCAATGAAGCCCAAATTAGGAGATTGAAATTTGAAAGATTTTAAAATGATCAAATTATCATGGGTGACCTGCCCAAGGAAAAAAATGAAAAAGAGTTTTTGAGGTGGTCTTATTATAATGAGTGACCTACCCAAGTAGAAAAAACAAAAGAGTGATCTCATTGTAATGGGTGACCTACCCAAGTGAAAGAATGGTCTCATTGTAATGGGTGGCCGACCCAGATAAAAAAAGCATGGAGAATGGTCGCATTGTAATGGGTGACCTAACCAGAAAAAGAAATTGTCTCAATGTAATGGGTGACCTACCCAAGGGGAAAAAAGGAAGAGTGGTCTCATTATAATGGGTGACCTATCAAGGTGAAGGAATGGTCTCATTGTAATGGGTGACCTGCCTAAGTAAGAAAACATGGAGAATTGGTCTCATTATAATGGGTGACCTCCCAAGAAAAAGGATGGTGAGGGTTCAAAGACGCACTTGAAAGGAGGTAGGGTTAGAAAACACACTACCTAAAAGGAAGTGAGGGCTCAAAGTTGCACTCGAAAGGAGGTAGGGTTAGAAAACCCACTACCCAAGAGGTGAGGGCTCAAAGGTGCACTTAAAAGGAGGTAGGGTTAGAAAACACACTACCCAATAAGTTAGGGCTCAAAGACGCACTGGAATAGAGGTAGGGTTAGAAAACGCACTACCCAAAAAATGGTGGCTCAAAGGCATACTCGAAAGGAGATGAGGGCTCAAAAGTGCCCTTGAAAGGAGATGAGGGCTCAAAAGTGCCCTTGAAAGGAGATGAGGGCCCAAAAATGCACTCAAAAGGAAGTGAAGGCTTGAAAGCGCACTAAAAAAGAAGTAAAGGCTCAAAGGCGCACTTGGAAAGAGGTAGGGTTAGAAAACACACTATCCACAAGTTGATAGTAAAACACCGACCTGTTAATGTTGAAAACAATGCATTATGATTAATATGCACGTATACTTACCTGAGAAATATAGGTCCCTTTTTTCTTCATGGAGTCTTTCTTTTCTCAAAAGTTTGAGTCTTGGTAGCAAACTTCGATGGCCTTTTTGCACTTACTTACTCGAGTCATATTTTGTGATCTTGACCTTTGGGAAGGGTTTGATATCATCATACTTCTTTATCCTCCAACCATTATCTCAAGGGTCATCAGCTCTGCCCAACATTTTGTTTTCTTAGAAAGAGAATCATGTAGCCAGTCTTATTATGCATTTTTGGATTGCCCCCCAGCTTGATCATGCCCCCCAAGCGTTCAAATTGGGTTTTCTTTGGGTATGAGAATATGTGATAGAAGGTTTGACAAGGAGTTGTTTTCATGTATAAATTTTGGAATTTCAAAGCTATTCCAGACATAGAAATCATTTCGACATCGATTTAAAGCAAACTTGTTCTGAAGAAATTCAAGTGATTCCTATAGACATGTTTTAAAAAGTGATAAAAACTTTTGTTCTGCTTATGGTGAAAATATGAAGTGATATTTTGTTGGTCAAGTGGTTCAAACTTTAATTTAAGGGTTATAGAGAACCGATTTCCAAAGCATTCATTTTATTTGCGTGAATAATGATTTGGTTCGCAAGGGAAAGCATGGCTTACCTATCCAGATTGCTTGTCTTTCATCAGAAAGGGCTTGATTAGGCGTGTAATATAGGCTTGGGCTCTTGGTTATGAAGAATATGATATTTGCAGCTCAAAAGGTGTTTAAGGGATTTCAAAACTAAAGAACATCAGTGCTTGTTTCCTGACCTTTTGTCTTTGAAATTTCTTTCCAAAATGGTTTGTCGTGCCCCCCAGTATTGGGTTTGGGTTCTTTATTTGTTTTTTTCTTTCTTCACTTGGATTAGCATCATCATATCAGTTATTTTTTTTCTTTCTTCTTTTTTAGGCAAACTAGGGGACAATTAGGTCTTTAATTTTGTCCAAAAATTGAAGCTTGATTTTTTTATATTTTTGTAGTCCTCCTTGATCTGCTTTCTCCACATTGCCAGCTTTTATTTTACTTTTTTATTTTTATTTTTTGAAAAAAGTAAGTTTTTGGGAATAACCCAGAATTGGGTTATGACAAATGCTATTGCGGAGTTGTAATTTTTGTAAATTTATATATATAAATTTGTATGAACGTTGATAATTGATAATGAATATTTATGAGAAGTTCTAATTAGTCTGTTGGATAATCTTGAGATAAACCAATATTTTTGCAAATTTATTTATCTAACATAGTTAATTAATACATGTTGTCATCATAATATTATAGAGGTTCGATAGAAGTCATGGATGATCGTTCATGGATATGTTGAGATTACCACAAGGATTGCAGAGGATAGATTATTGTAATGGCGTTCCTGGTTTTATTAATTTCGCAACATTTATTCTCATAAATTTTACTGGAGGTGATATTAGGTGTCTGTACAGGAAGTGTCAAAATAAAAAGTATCTGCATCAAGATGTTGTAATGATGCATTTTCTACACAAAGGGTTTATGGAGGATTACATGTGTTGCTATGCACACGGAGAACTATTTATTTGTAATGAGAGCATAGGAGAAAGGGTGGTTGGTTCAACTTCTAGTGCTAGCAATGTACATGGAGTTGCAAATGACAACAGTAATCCTTACAAGAATATGATTATAAATGCAATGAGAATGAATCAAGGTAATGTCAGTCAATGTCCAATCATAGAAAAAGAACCTAATGCAGACGCAACAATGTTTTTTGATCTGTTGAAAGATTCTAGCAAACCATTATAGGATGGCTGCATGAACCACAATAAATTATCAGTTGTAACATAAGTGTTCACCATCAAGTCAAATCATGGGTTGAGCGAGGCAGTTATGACAAAATTATGGAATGGGTGAGAAGCATTTTGCCTGAAGGGAATAGGCTGAAAGAGAATTTATATGCTGCAAAGTCCATGATGAAACCCCTTAATTTAAGATACCAGAAAATTGACATGTGCCCTAACTTCTGCATGTTATACTACCTTGAAAATGTTGAGTTGACCAAATGCATGACACGTGGGCATTCCCATTACAAACCCATAACTGGCAGGGGAAAAACTCTCATGGAATATAAAAAGTTAGGATACTTCCCAATCACACCTAGATTGTAGAGGTTATTCATGTCATCAAGGACTGTTGAGCACATAACATGGTACCAATCACATAATGCGGTTGATGGAGTGATGGCGCATCCTTCTAACGATGAAGCATGGAAATATTTAAACAGTGTGCATTGTCACTTTTTAGATGAATCAAAGAACATGCGTCTTGGGTTGTATATAGACGGATTCAACCAATTTGGATCATTTACTACTCCTTATTCTTGTTGGCCGGTCATACTGATGGTTTATAACTTGCCACCAAGGATGTGTATGAGGCTAAAGTTCAAGTTTTAATCTGTGATCATACCAGGTCCAAGCAGTCCAGGCCGGAATATAGATATTTGTCTTCGATCGTTGATTGATGAGTTGACACAGTTGTGGTTCTTCGGAGCTTTGACTTATGATATAACAAGGAAACATAATTTTGTTATGAGAACGGCATTGATGTGGACTATCAATGATTTCCCAGCTCCTGGAATGGTTTTTGGTTGGAGCATGCATGGAAAACTAGCATTTCCATACTTCATGGAAAACAACAAGGCATTCACGTTAACAAACAAAGGTAAAGCTTCTTTTTTTTACTATCATCGTTGTTTCTTGCCAATGAATCATAGGTATGAAAAGAACAGAAAGGATTTCTTTGTTAGCAGAGTTGAAAAGGATGTTGCACCCCTGTGTCTTTCTGGTGAAGAATTGCATGATACTATGTCAGAGTATGGTGACGTTGTGTTTGGTTTCCAATTAGGTAAGCAGAAGTTTCCTGGTTTTGTTTGACCTATAATTGGGTAAAGGGAAGTATTTTTTGGTAGCTTTCTTATTGGAAGACAAATCTACTCTGCCATAACCTTGACGCCATGCATATAAAAAAGAACGTGTTTGAGAACATTTTCAAAACCATCATGGATGTGAAAGGGAAGAAAATGGACAACATCAAGGCTAGATTGGATTTGGCATTATTTTGTAACCGTAAAAATATAAAGTTGGTTGTTGATGGGTCACAGGTCGCAAAACCCAGAGCAAGCTTCGTGTTAGAGAAAAACGCACAACTATTAGTCTACAAATGGCTTAAGAGTCTGAGTTTTCCTGATGGACATGCATCGAACATATCAAGGCTGGTTAATATAGAGGAATGTAGATTATATGGAATGAAGAGTCATGACTGCCACGTGTTTATGCAAACACTCATTCCATTAGCTTTTCATGATTTATTGCCAAAGGGGATATGAGATGCACTCATGGAGATCAATCATTTGTTTAGAGATATATGCTCCAGCAAGTTGAATGTTGATTATATTGAAAGGCTTGAAACGAATATCATTAAGACAATATATAAACTTGAAATGATATTCCCTCCATCATTTTTTGACTTGATGGAGCATCTACCCATACATTTACTGTATAAGGTAAAAGTTGGAGGACCGGTCCAGTACAGATGAATGTATCCATTTGAGAGATTAGATATTACAGTTGCAACGTAATTCATAATTAAAAGTTTTTTTATTGTTTTTTTAATTGAAATTTTTTTTAATTCCATACAGGTACTTGTTCAATTTTTTTTTAAAAAATTAAGAACAAGGCGCATGTTGAAGCTTCGATATGTGAGGCCTATATTGTTGAGGAGATCTCAACATTTATCTCGTACTATTCGAACCTCATTTGAGAACGAGAATCAATCGCATTCCATGGCATGATGATGGTAGTGAAATGCCTTCAAGTGGGAACTTGTCAATATTTTCCAATTCTGGACGATCGACACCTAAAAATACCGTAAGTGGAAGATATTTGTCTGAAATAGAGTTTAGACAAGCACACAATTATGTTCTATTTAACTGTGATGAGCTGAGACCTTTTATTCAGTAAGTATATATACTATTTAAACTTCGTTAAGAATATACTATTTATATATTATAATATCATACACTCATATAATTTGGAATAACCTTATAGGCAACATCAACAATATTTATTGTCCAATAACTCATAGCTGATCGAATCTCAAATCTTTCAATTACAAGATGAACAATTTTATACAAGGTTTATCAAATGGGAAGGAGTGTTGCTATGTTAGTGTCTTCACTAAGCCTGGGCCCTGAAAAAAAAAAGTTAAGTGCTACAACAAGTATTTTGTCAATGGATATGTGTTCCATAATGAAGAATATGGGCATAGAAGAAAGACATACAACAATGGTGTTTGTGTTAAGGAATCGACTTGTAATGAGTTTGAAGTTGACTATTATGGTAAATTAGAAGAGGTCGTCGAATTGCAATATCATAGCAAGCATAATAGAGTGTTTTTATTCAAATGCTAGTGGTATGACACCACTAATAGAGGAATCATAGTAGATCCTCATTATGGTCTGTTTGAAATCAACTCAAAAGCTAGACTCCGCAACGTAAACGATATGTTTGTTTTTCACAAATCAATGTCAACAAGTTTATTATACATACACCCCTTCCTTTAGAAAGGACCGATCAAGAGTTGATTGGTTATCTATTTTAAAAATAAAACCCAAAGGTCGTGTCAAGGTTATTCAGGATGAGAACGAAGATAAAAGCGTGTGAGATGAGATCTTTCAAGTTAGTGAGTTTGTTGAGCCATATCGAGTTACTCCTCCGATTGACTTAGAAGAAAATTCAAATTTTCGTGTTGAAGATGATAGTCTTGTTGATGTTGACGTAGAGGAGTTGAATGGTGTTCTAAGTTCTAGCAGACAACCAAATATCGATGAAGATGATGATGATGATGATATCTATATTGAAGATTGTGATGGAGCTAATGACTATTCAATTGATGACCAAGAAGGAGAAAATTCTGACTAACTATCATCATCAAGCCGATTTCGTGCAAAGCATTTTTTTTATAATGTAATATTACGGATGATATTTTGTAACATGAAATATTTATTTTATAATTGTTAACAGTTGTTATTATTTTGTAGGGGTAGTTTGTAATTTAAGTGTTTACAAGAGGAAAAATAGGTAACACAAACAAAATCTTTCATGCACAGTGCACTCTCACCGACGTCCATACCAACAGATTTCTAATAGGTCGGTATTTTACAGAGTTAAAAAATATTTTCTGAAAATGCCACAATTCTAACGTCATCACAGATGGAACCAATCTATTGGTATTTTACCAAGAGTTGCAAAATATTTACTTGAAATGCCACAATCATCAACGTTGTCATAACCCAATTTTTGACCATTTTATTTTAATTATTATTATTATTATTATTTTATTTACTGAAAAGAAAAAATGATAATAATAATAATAATAATAATAATAATGTTGGAAAAAAAAACAAGTAAATGAAGAATGAATTAAAATTTGGGTTAAGGACAAAATGATTAGAAATTCTGGGGTTTAATTAAACTTTGGAATTAATCCAATTAAGCTTGGAATTAATTTAATTAATCCAATTAAGAGTTTAATTAGAGAATTGATAAGTTTTGAGGCTTAATTAAGCTTGAAATTAATTTAATTCATCCAATCAAGTGTTTAATTGGAGAATCGATAGGTTTTGAGTCTTAATTAAGCTTGAAATTAATTTAATTCATCCAATCAAGGGTTTATTTAGAGAATTGATAAGTTTTAGACTTAATTGGACTTTGGATTTAATTAAATTAGTGAAATCAGGGACTTAATTGAAGAAATAGCAAAGTTTGGGGTTTAATTGGGGGGCTAAATTGCGAAATTAAAATCCAAGGACTATATTAAAAAAGGCGCGCAAATGCAGGGGCCAATTACAGTTTAAACTAGGGGTTTAATTGCAAGCCTTTCAAAACTGCATGGATCAAAAGGAAAAATGGCCGAACGACGTCGTTTTGAAGACGTTGTTCATCTTCTTCGCCTTTAACCCAGTGGTCGTTTTCTACAGTAAAGGACACCGAACGTTGCAACAGTAATGGTCGTCCGTTGGCCTCAGTAATGGGTGCTTTAATGGTGATCGACCCTCAGCCTGCCACCCGTTATCAACCCGCCGAGCCCTATATAAACCGAACAGCACCGAGGAACCGGGGTTGAAAGAAAAAGAGAAGGGAGAGAGGGAAGGGACGAACGAAACCAAAACACCAAGTTACCAGCCGAATTCTTAAATTCTTAGAACCCCATACCAGAAGTGAACCTTTCCCTTACCAATACTGGCCTTAAAACAACAAAAGACAGAAACAAACCGGGAGAGAGCAGAGGAAGCTTAAAAAACAGAGCACTTGAATAATCTTTCAGACGAGAGCAGACGAAACCGAGACACAGAATACAACGCGAGATACAAGCATAAGGAATAAGAGGCAGTTCGAAAACAGAAGTGTCATCTTCGGCAACCTCGCACAAATTCTCTGCAGAACCAGGTAAGCATACTCTGTTTTTCCCTTGCGTCTTTGCTCTCATTTTCGCTGCCTGTTAGAATTAATTAGCAAGAGTCAGGCACGCGTGATTTGGATCATGCGTGCCTCGTGTAGCCCAGCCAGGTCACTGGCTTGGGCCAGTGACCAGGCTGGGCCGAGCTGGGCCCAACCCCACAAAAAAAAATAAAAAATAAAAAAAATAAAAAAATAAAAAAAATATATGTTTAAGCATGAATAAAAATAATATAAATTTACCGGTTTATTCACCAATGCCAGAGTCGGGAGTAAAATACTGGTTTAAGTTTATATTATTCTTATTCATTTTATTTTATTTTATTTATCAAAAAAAATATATATGTGCATGTATGAAAAATAAATTGATTTATTTATTCACTGACGCCAGAGTTAGGAATAAACAAAAACTGATTTTTTTTTATTATTTACATGAATTTAAAAAATATGCGAATGCGTAATAAAATGAATTTAGTTTATTTGTTTATTCACTAGCGTTAGAGTCAG
>Ga0325410_1001706_pt1 | contig 24361 bp, 12 predicted proteins | sample PopdelMetagenome_16_FD_206182 | JGI IMG/M metagenome (GOLD analysis project Ga0325410, IMG submission 206182) | Populus deltoides microbial communities from Bellville, Georgia, United States - Xylem-PdIQD-R3 | ecosystem: Host-associated > Plants > Phyllosphere > Stem > Wood/Secondary xylem...
TGTACGGGTCATTCTCAGGGCTTTTTTTTATTTTTATTTTTTTCTTCTAGTTTTTCTAATATACCCATGATAGAGTAGACTTGTCCTATCTATATAGACGAATCAACTGTTTAGATTCATCTTGCATGTTTTATGTTATCAAGGATTCCAATCCAAATTACAAGCCGATGCATTGTGTACAAGGACACATAAATCCTAGGAGTTGATTCGTCCAAGATAGAACTGAAAACAATCTTATTAGTTTTTTTTTTTTTTTTCCATTGAGGCATTGATCAAAATACTACCAGGGAACATATATAGATTTCTACCATTTCCCTAATGATGTGAAATGAAGAAGACGTTTGTGCATGAAATTACCCAGTGATCATCATGTTCCAAAGCTGCGGCTGATACTCTTACTCTCCTATCTCAGGTCTTGCTTTAGAATCTGGCAATGGTATCTGTAAGAGCAAAATGCTGAGCATAAAACTGCTAGTACACTGTGACAAGTCAACGGAATGAAAGAATATGGTGGGGCAACTTTTAATGGAGTTCTTTGAGATTTGAATGTGAAGAAAATAATGTTTGGAAGTGCATGCTCGCCTGATCTGCAGCACATATATTTTAATTATGCACCATATGACCCAGTACGGTCTTGCTAGACATATACAAATAGGTCTGATAGAATGGATTCAAACATGAAACTTTGAGGTGACATTTTGACCAGCTTTCAATTATATGTTAACCTAATATATGGATGTGTTCAACGTGTAACCGGCGAAGAACATTGTTAGTGCTGAAGCTACAGTATAATAAATGGGAGCCAATATGAGATGAAAATAAGACAAGGATGGATGTAGAATAAAACTAAAAAAGATGGGATCATAAATAAAATAATCAAATTTTCAGAGGGGCCTAATTGAAAGAACCTTAAATATATAAGGTCTAAAATAAACTTTTAAAGAATTAGGAGAGCTTCAGCCCCTCATTACAAGTTTAGAAAGTGTTTGCTAAAGTGTGTTTCGCTCGAAAATATATAATAATATTTTATTTTATTTTTAAAAAATTATTGTTGATATCAGTACATCAAAATAATTAAAAAACATAAAAAAATTAATTTTAAATAAAAAATTTAAATTTTTATGAAACTCTATCTATAACGCAATTTGAAAGGGCACCATAGTGACATTCCCAAACGTTACCATTACATATCCTACACCAAGAAAATAAAAAGAATGAAAACTATTATTTGATAAAGAAATTAAATGAAATAAAATTTTAAGGGTTAAAAATAAAAAAAACCAAGAAAATAATAAGAAAACAAAAATAAAAAAAAAATGAGGATCAAATTTGAATAAAAAATCTAAGAAAATAAAATGATGAGGGAGGACAAAATTGAAAAACAAAATAAGAAAAGGATAAAACACAAAAAAAGTAATAAAAAGAATGAGGACTAAATTGAATACAAAAACTATATGAAACAAAATGTTTAGGTATGAAATTTTATAAAAAAAATTCAAAAAATATTAAAAGCAAAACAAATAGTAATAAAAAGTATGAGAACTAAAATTAATAGAAATAGAAACTAGAGGACACAATCAATTTTTTGAAGGGCTGACATGACTTTCTAAGTTAAGAGAAAAAAAAGAGAGAGGAAAAGAAAAAAAAAGCTCATCAGAGCCCAATCGCAACTCTATCATTAACACGCATCTCGCCAATACAAAGAGGACAATGCGCCACTCCAAACATCATCGTAGATGGCTGATTTTGGTCACCGGACGACCCTGCATATGCTAACACGTGAGTTGCACACGTTAATAGTTTTTTTATAGTATTTATTTTTTAAAATTACCATACATTCCCTAGATCAACCTAAAAATAAAATAAAAATAAAAAAAATAACAAAACCCCCCTTGGAACCATATTTATATATATTTTATTTTAAATACAATTCTGTTACTTCACTATTTTTTAAAAATAAAAGATACTTGAATAGTAAAGAGAGGATTCATCATCTTAAATGAATTAAAATAAGTTAGTTACACGGTGTTGGTTATAGTTGGGCTGGGCCGAGCAGTTTTAAAAGGTACAAAACGGAGGCACCATCAAAGCCTGTGTTTGTTATAGTTGGGCTGGGCTGAGCAATTTTACATGGTGTTGGTTATAGCTGGAAGGCCTACTTCTATGGTAGAATTGACTAGGAGTTTTGTTTTATTTTATTATAGCCAGAATATATTTTATTTTAAGATTGAAGGGATTCGGAACTTGAATTTCCTTAACTTTAATTAGTTCACCACCTATCAATTGATGAACAACACTTTTTAAAATTTTTGAATTTATTTTAAAAGCTTCAATTTAATATATTTTAGTATTTTTATTATTATTTTAATTTACTAATATAAAAATTATTATTTTAATATATTTTTAAGCAAAGAATAACTTTAAAAACCATTCTAGGCCACAATTTTAAATACGCTTGAAATCCGAGACTAAATATCTTTTTCAATTAGTTTACTAAGGTGCCCTGTATTCTTTAATTAGGCTTGCTATTCAAAATATACTTCTTCTTTTTTACAGAAATCTTGGCCAAAACAACAACGTTTTATTAAATAAAAATTGATATAAATGAAAGTGTGACTCAAATGAGAGATGTCTAGTACTAGGGATGAAGTTTTTTCCTATTATTTTTTATCCAATAGAAGTTCCATCAAGTTTTACATTATAACCTTTTCTTAAATAAAAACAAAATAAAATAAAGCTTTTCTAAAATGAAATTCAGAATATATCCTCATTAAAACAGTGCAAAGCATAAAACTTGCAGCTAGAACCTTCAGAACATGGATGGGTAATGTGTGGCACACTAAAATCAGTTCCTATTGCGAGCTTTCGATCGTGTGGCTGAAAAGTGTTAAAAAATAATAAAAATAATATTTTAAAAAATTATTTAATGGTCTAATTTTTTTTGTTTAGATAGTTATTTAATATTTCTTTAAAGTTTTGATGCTTATTTAAATCTTATTATTTTTATTTTTTATTCTAATTAAAATTAATTAATCACATAAGATTTATACTAAAATATAATATAAATTATATTTTAAAATTTTACATAACAATTTAAATTTTTAAATTAAAATATTTTTTTATATATATATATAAATGAGTCATATTCTACAAGAAACAAGCTAGTCACCCGCTTTCATTGTGGGAAAGATCAAAATATATTTCCATGGAAATACAATAAGTTTAGCTCTTCTATCCGTTTGAATTTGATTGGTCTAGTGTGGTTTTGAGGTTTGAAAGATACTGTGATATCAGTGTATGTTTGTGCTTGGTAGAATATTCAACTGCGTATTGCGTTTCCAGTTGGGTAACCGTTAGGACTGCTGCTCCAGATTATGGCTGTATTTGCCCCATCTTGAAGTCAGAGCTTATATAGTTTTTTGTTTTGTAAGCACAAGCCATTGCACAATTTGGGTTTTGTGAGGCCTTCAAGTGACTTGTATACATACTTCTTGAATATAGTTTGTTAATTATAAATTAAAATGACTTGATGTTTGTTAATTATAAACTGAGGGTAATGTTTTAGAAATATTTCCCCATGGTACGTACATGAGAAAGAAAGAAAAAGCTGGTAAACTAATCAAGAATTAACTTGTGTAAATGCAAGAACACCTGATGTGTGTTGGCTTCATATACAAACTTCTGAATATAGTCCCTGCATATAAGATGACTTGATGTTTGTCCGTTATAGATTGAGGGCAGGTTTTTGGAAATATTTTTCTAAGCTACATGAGAAGAAAGACAAAGCTGTTAGACTAACTACAGGTGATTGTGTAAATTTAAGAATTCACCTGATGTGCTGGGGATTTCCTGAAACTGCGTTCGTTTCTAGAATCATGTGGCACATTGAAACATTTCATGAGGATGTGTAGCTTTTAGGTTTCACTTTGTGCACCATGGCTCTTCCCAGACCATGTAATTAGAACCAAACGTTGCTTCCTAGCAACCTCATCCATTGCCTGCGGTTTTTTATTGAAGATGTTGAAAAGAAAATAACAGAGATGGTAGTTTTGGTTCTATATACCTGAAGGTTATGAAAAGAATCTAATATTTTGTTCTTTCTCCATTTAAATTTTTTCTATCTTAAATTGCTAGATGAAGTTCTCTCTATGTTCATGTTTTTTATTTTGCTGATTTAATCTGCACATCTTTTTTTCAGAGGACGTGCAAGTTCCACCTCTCCTTTCAAAAGAGCAGCCTAAAAATAAATGGGATGATGAAGATGTGGATGAAGATGATGTGAAAGAATCGTGGGAGGATGAAGATGAACCAGCTCCGGTATGATTGATAATGTAATCTTGAATCTCACATTATTTTATACTTTATCTATCACTTTCAAATTTCAACCAAAGTCACCTAAAATGTTGGATGCTATTATAGGTCCGGGAACAACATACACAGCTAGTTATGGAAAATGGTATGATAGGGATAGGTTTCTTTGACATTTAATAATGGAATGTTGATCTAATTTTGTTTTCTCTTGCTGTGAGTGGGGAAAAATTGTTATAAGAACTTATGAATGATGCGTCAAACTACAATCGTATAAAAGTGTTTCTTCCAAGGTATGTAGGTAGCTTTCATTAGAAAAGAAATGCTCGGAATTTATGATTCTGAAGGAGCTTTTATGCAATCTGGAGAAGGGAAAGAAAAACAAGTGCATATCTCTTGGAGCTTTCTATTTTGTTCAAGCGGAGTGGGAGCTTGGGAAGGGATGGAAGAGAATATTTTTGTGGGCAGGGGTTCATTAAGAAAAGTATACAGAAATGTGATGCTGACATATGGGATGCATATGTATATTATACCTTAGCTTATTTTATGCTCTTATAAACTTTTTCATTTGAGTCCCACTGTTACAGAAATATGAAGTGGCATGCTGCATTCCATGTTTATATATGGTGGTGCTTGATCTGTAATTATTGTATTTATTTATGCAATTGGATCAGGCACCAGTAGTGAAACCTCCTCCTGAAAAGGCTCCTAAGAAATCCGCAGCAAAGTCTACCGAAAAGAAGGGAAAAACTGTTCACGTGGTAGAGGAAGAGAAACTAGATCCACTAGCTGAGAAACTTCGCCAGCAAAGGTACTCAATATGCAGCTTTTTTCTCTGCTAATAATTTGAAGTATGAACAATTCACAAGAATTCTATACATCGCATCTAGCCTATGTGTTCTTGATTTGCTGTTTCATAATTGCTACATCTGGCAATGGCTTCTGAAAAGTAATCCAAGTACAATTTGATAATTTTTTTCCACCTGTACCAATTTGGATGCAACTGAAGGGAAACAAGAAGTTGCTGAACTGGAATAGATGGAAGACGAATAAATGAATTCTAATCTGATCATAGCTTTACTTATAATGTTAATCTAAACATAAACGAAGCATTTGGATGTGGGAATAAAAGTTAAAAACTCCAGTGTCATGCTACTCCATGAATGATCTACCTAGCTCCTTCTAAGGGAAACCGTGTTAGATCTTCTGCTGCAATTTAATTAAAGAGTTCAAATTGTAGATGTTTTTGATTTTGCAATGGGGAAACAATATTGTAAGCTTTTATGATGATAGAGTATATTTAATTATTCATGTTTCTCTGAGCATTTTTACAACTTTAATGTGAGGAATGTCAGGACTAAGCTATTGCTGCTGTTTCTTTTGTATAAGATTTTCACCTTCCTTGAGTTGCATCTTTTAATTCTTCTATACCGAGGGTTGGCTGCCTATGTCTTTTTGCTGCTTCACAAATATATGAAAAAAAGAAAATTTTCTCAGTGCTTAACCATTTAGATGATTTTTTTATTATTATTATTATAGTATGATTTCTTAACAAAACCTGTTTCAACTAATAGTGTCCTTGAGGTTTTGTTCTGATCATGTTGGAGTTTGGTTAAATGTTGTTTGGCAGCATGATTTTAATTATGTTGATTTGTAGTTCTATGTGCTGAAACTTTTCAGGCAATTTAGTTACGAGTCTTGTGAAATTTTGCAGTACGCTTGTTTTGTTTTGACTTGTTTCAATTTATAAGTTTTTTGTTTGCCTTTTCCTTTAATTAATGGTTTCTTAAAGATTTACTCAATTATAGGCTGGTGGAAGAAGCTGATTTCAGATCCACTACAGAACTGTTTGCTAAGAAAGGTGATGAGAAATCGCTTGATAGTTTCATACCAAAATCTGAAAGTGACTTCTTGGAATATGCAAAACTTATTTCACATAAGCTTCGCTCATTTGAGGTGTGTTGAATTAGCTTTAGTATGTTGATAATAAAAGGTTGGTGCAGTTTTTGACCTGGCGAAAAAAAAATACATTCTCTAAAGCAGAAAAGTTACCATTATATCGGTTTACTTAAGGCAATAATGAAACTGTCCATGACTGCCATGAAAGCTGCAGATGCAAAAGAAGTTTCGGCTTCTGTGAGTGCAATTGCAAATGAAAAGATAAAAGCTGAGAAAGAAGCCAACGTTAGCAAAAAGAAGCAAGGTGCATGATTCCACTTATTTTTCATACTAAGCATCAGTAAGATTCTTAGACATTTTGAAACTTTATGTTTCTTTTGAGTCATGGATTTTGAAAAGCTAGTTAAATGGAATTCATTGGTTCAGAAAAGGGAAAATTTTCAGTACTCATGTTGTACATGCAACCATGCTAACTAATTAAAGGGTTTACAATCAATTAAACCCATATAGGAGATTATGCATAAATTGCAGAACTCAATAATCCATTTCACAATTTGAGTATTTGTCTGACATTGAACCATATTCAACAAGACTTTCAATGATCGAGTCATGTTTTGATGCAACAAAATATATATTAAATGGAAACCCTATCAAATGGTTTAATACTAAACCTTGCAATTCCACAAATCCAAGCCCAATAAAAACATAAGTCACTTAAACTTGCAAAGGCATGTCCAAAGCTCTGCACAAAATAAGCAAATATAACTAAACGAGCCAACAATACCATTCAATGTCAGCCCTCGTGCAGACTCGTCGGAATCCTTCCCAACTAAGAAACAACACGCGTGTCACAAATGGATGGAATTGCACTGCATGAAAAAAGAGAATTTATTTCAGTTCATAAAATAGATTAAAAGAAAAAAAAAATCCATGAGGCGGTTCTCAAAATCAAGAAAAGAAAATACCGCATAGTCCTATCTGTGAGGAGCCTGAAGATCCAGGAATTGAAAATAAAAGGGGTTCCTTGTGACAAAAACTGGGTTGCTAAGTGAAATAGAAAAGCGGGAAGAAGCAGAAACCCAACGTTATATATTTATAAATAGAATTTTTAATAACTTTTTAATTCTTTTATAAAATTTATTAAAATTTTATAAGTTAAAGATAAAAAAATAAAAAATGATGAAATTAAAAAAATATATTTTAAATAAAACAAGTATTAAGAAAATGAAGATTATAGAAAATAAAAATAAAAATAAAATATTTTATAAATATAAAATAAATAGTAATAAGATAATAAAATCAAATCTGAAAGGTTAAAAATTATTTAATTAATAAAAAAAATAAAAATAGTTAAAAAAATAAAATAAAATCAAATTCTAAAAAATAAATTAAAAAAAAATTCAAAATAAAATATATATTAATAAAAAAAAAGTAAGGATAAAATTTAATATAATTAACAGATAAATAAATATTTTTTATTTTTTTTATAATTTTAAAAAATATTATTTTTCATTAAAAATAAAAAAATATTAATGATAAGTAAAGAGATTAAAAAAAATATTATGAAATGATGTTATAATTGAGTAATAAAAATATGGATGCATCTAGCACTGTTATCAATGGATAAGTTTGTAAGTTTCGATGATACATTAGTAAGAAATAGTCATGGTCACGAAAGAGGCGCGTACTTTGTACAAAGAGTAGTGTGTTGCCCGCGCTGTCACCATTGGTTAAAGCTACGATGCTTGTCACGCACAAGAATTTAAGTGTAGTGTAGCCATTTGGGCCGGGGCCCAGTCAGCATTGGTGTTGCTGTTCGGCCCACGACCCAAACTATATCAATGCAAACGCTAATCAAGGTCTGAATCACACTTAAGTTTCACGTAGAGTTCAATAAATAGTTTTAAAGCCCAGTTAGAAAAGGAAAACACTGCTTATTGATTGGATATGGGCCACGTATCAAAATTCAGGGCTGGGATTGAGGCTAGCCCAAATTTCTGCTAAGATTTCATTACTCTTTTCGAGGAAACCCATATGCAACCACCAGAAACTGAATTCTCACCGGTTGTACTGAAGATATTACAATTTAGAATGTTGATGAATATAATACCTTGCTTTTTATTCATTCCTTGCAGCTGGGAAGAAAAAACAGCTTCATGTTGATAAGCCCGACGATGATTTGGTGGTTAATCCCTATGATGCTCTTGATGATGTTGATTTTATGTAATCTGTTTTGGTAATAGGCATTACATTTTTGGGCTCATTGTGTTTCATCAGAATCACATTTACACCATGATTGATGATTGAGTGTATGTTGTATACGATGTTGTTAGAAGAAAACTTTGCATTTTTGCCTTTGTTTTCAGCTGTTTAGTTAAAACCCTTGAAAGACAAGGACTGAATGTCTTTATACTCGTTTGTATGGAGGTAAAAGTTGAAATAAGTAAAGACATTGCATGGTTCTCACATTCATAATGGAATCCTTTTTACCATCTTTCCTTAACTCTAGGGTTACATTATTCGACACAGAATGCAGAATCATAAGGCAAGCAAACAAAGCAATAACATCAGTTGCTGCTTCAAATACAAAGGGAAACAAACTGAAAGATATCCATCCTGATGACAGAGATCTTTCTATGGTTCCTTGGACAGACTACTACAAACAATATTTCATATGAGGGGTTGGTTGATGTTCTCTTGGCATCCGAAGGATGGTGGTTTCTGCAATCATGGAAGTCACAACATATGGATCCAAGTTTGAAGCATGCCTTCTGTCCTCAAAGCACCCCTTCCCTTCTTTCTTTGTGTTGCGGCAAACATGAAAGGCAGCCTGCGATTAGCTAGCAACACCCTGTTAATCGCACAAGATGTAATGAAATTATTGCAAGACATCTTTCTGTGTGTCGCAGCAAGGAAATTGTTTCATTTTCCTCTTACCCATTTGAAAGTATTTATGTAAGCTGTTTCGTGTCATCCAGTGAGTCTCTGCTCTTTCCCTTCTCCATAAGCTGAAATGTGTTCTTTATGCCTCAGACCAAGCTTTTCAATTGCTTTCTTGATGACTTCATAGCCTATTTCATTTCTCATTGACTTAGTATTGAAAATGTGAAGAATTTTCAAGTACAGGACAAAAATAATAATCAAGAGGGTGGAATAAAGTAGTGTTGCTTCACATCGACAATTTCTAATTCCATGCCTGATAATAGATATAAAGACTCGATATAGCAGTATAAATTAATCAGAGTTCAACAATAATTAAAAAAAAACATAAAAACAATCACAATATCTGAAAGAGCATAGCAGTAGAGGATGATCAGATGTAGATGGTTATTGGCAAAAAAAAGGCACTAGAGTATCAGATTCTTGATGAGATGAATTCGCACCAGAAATTGGAAGTAATCAAGCTACACCAAAACATGCAGTAGCTAAATGATAAGTACAATTGTCCTCGAAATGAAGATATTTATGACTTATAAAACACGACAAGCACACAGTATTATGCAGAATCATAAGTACAAGATAATAGCAACTCAAGGTTAAATAAAACGTATACAAATAATTTCACCAAAAGAAAGAAATTGAAACATTGATTAAAAAATCAGTATTGATTAAAAAATTCTCAATCAAGATATTATCCAAATAATCACTGATTATTATATAAAGAATAAACATGATTTAATATAACAGATATATTTCATGCTTTAATGTGAAATTAAAACATTATTGATGAAAGTATATTAATTATACTGAGAAACCGGTCACTAAAATGTTAAATGAAACCACTAATGATTTTTCTATTATTTAGAGGAACATGACACGTTATTAAACGATGCACTTGATTTTTAAATATAAATTAATCAACTGTTGAATTGATAATAAATTAAATTATTTGGCATATTTAATTATGATTATAATTTGTATTTGAGCCAACATATTAGAAACTTAATAGGTCACACACATTAAAAACCATTAGCTAGAAATTAAAATGAGATGATTTAATTAAGTATGACTTGATTAAGAACTTGATTAAGTTAATTTCTAAAATATAATTAATGACTAGAATATAATTAATACATGGATTATATTTCTAGACTTAGAAAAATAAAATAAGGACTTGATTAAATTAATTTCTAAAATTATCATGAAGTAATATATAGATATTATTCGGGGGGGAAATTGATATTTTGCTAATTTATAGGGTTTTTTAAATTTTCTTATAAATAATAAGTTATGCTTCTTATTTTTTATAAGATTTTTTATTAGATAGAAAATATAATAACTATTAATAACTTCTAATAAAATTAGAAAAAGTTAATTGATTAATTAAGAAGTGTTAAATCTATAGTTGATCCTACGTGCAATCGGATCTGAGATTGAATCTGGGCCGTTCATTAGGCCAAAATTGTTTTGATCAAATCTTAGCCGTCTGAAATATGATTTGGATGATTTCAGACTTGTTTCCAGCTAATTTGATCGTTCCGGATGCAACGGTACAGTCCGATCATTGAGATTTAAGACCGAAAGTGTAGTGGTGAATTATTAAAGAGAGATTGCCCGATCAAGAGGCATCTGAAGGTCATCATGGTGGTCGATGGAGATGAAGAAGAAGAAGACACACACATTTGCCCAATTATGTGTCCTGAACTGCTAAGTGGTGTAATTTTTTTTTTTTTCAGTTGCCTTGAGGGAAGGCAAAATTGGGACACTCTGGACACCCAATCAAGTGGACAATTAGAGGTGTAGAGTGGAAACTGATGAAGACCAATCTTGACGAATCTAAGAACTGGTAGTCTCACCAGATGTATAGAAATCATGTATTAAACCAGTATATTCCAGATCACTTGTAAAGGAAAGCCGCAACAAAGCTAGCAAATGGTTGTATATATGGAAAGACAATACGATGGATAAATATGGCCTAAGAAGTTCTGGCTAGGACATTGGGTTTTAAGCGGGACCAGTGTGACCCCTCAAATCTTTCCTGGGAACTTGCTTAGTGGAAGGATTATCCATACGGAACTATTTTCGTATATATAGCAGTTTGTAATGAAACGGTTGAAGACTAGCAGGACGACGACATAAAGGAACAGTTGGGTTTCGTATGTTCAAGGATCTGATGGAGTGGTGATTTCTCCAAAGAAGTTAGATTCGGTGACTGTGATTTCTCGAGGGGAGAATTGATGAAGACCCTGATAATGAAAGAGAAATACAGCAAGGGGATAAAGATTGGCACCCTATTTTGACTTGGACAGGTGTTATGACAGGATGAGCTGTTGTCAAACATAAGCAAGGAATAGGGAGAATCTAGAGAACAGAAATTGCACGATGGCACACGGAGATTGTGCAGGAGTACCCGTAGGATCCAACGAGGTACTGTAATGAGACAACAGGTGCAAGGAGAAGAAGAGTTCCCAGATGAAGCTCGGAGCAGAGACTATGTAGAAGTTGTACAACAGGAAGTCTCTTGTGCTCTTGATAAAGTCAACAGGCGAAGACCTTTCTAATGCATGAAGGATGGAAAGAGAGCTGTTGCATAGGCACCTAATTGAGGGGGTGCAAACGCCTGTGATAAAAGGCGACCGCCTATGTTGAAAGGCGAAGACACCAAAGAGAGTTGGTGTAGGTTGAGCTGTCAAGCAGAAAGGGGCAGAAGCTCCAAACATAGAAATTGAGGTGGAGGATTGCGAGGATTATACCGCAACTTTCTCTTTCTATGTAATCAGTGGCAGTAATCTCTCCCATAGTGCACATGGTGGTAGAGAATTTTGGAGCCACTTTGAAGCATCTCAACTGAAGGAGGATGCGACCGTCTATGAAAGGCGAAGACACCTTAGAGAAGGTGTGAGGGCCGTGATATGAGCCCAAGATCAGACCGCTCCATGACAACGGGCGAAGACACCTTAGAGAAGGTGTGAGGGCCATGATAGGAGCCCCAATTCAGACCGCCTTGTGACAACAGGCGAAGATACCTTAGAGAGAAAGTGTGAGGGCCATGAGAGGAGCCTCATTTTAGACCACCACATGACGACGAGCGAAGGTACCTTAGAGAAGGTGTGAGGGCCACGATATGAGCCCAGTTCAGAACGCCCCAGAGCCAATGTGATGGCTAGATATGAGTGGACAGGTGTATAGCCAATGAAGTGGCTATGATGAGTATGGAGATAAATGCAGGATTGAATTTCATGGATAGTGCCCCTATGCTAAAGATCAATAAGCTAGAAGACATTTGCCTTGGACAATAAGTGGGTGACTTGTGGAACATTAAGACGCGACTGCTATGAAGGAGCAGAGGGCATGCGCAGGTTCCCAGAACAAGTTGACTCTTGTCAAGGTGGTGAGCTTGGTGAAGGCATTGTAATACTCACAGTATCAAGACATATATGGATCAACCTTTAATGGGCTGCCCCTATAGGTAAATGTGGAAAGCTACCTGGACTCTTGAGACTAAGAGCGAGAGACTCACGGAGAAGTAAAGCGTGGTTCCTGGATGAGTAGACTCTTGGAAGAGTGGTGAGCTCGTGATCATATTGAGATACTCAGATAATGACTGTCGCACTTGGAAATCAAAATTTCTGTTTGAGGGGGTGTTGTAAGCCTTGATGTGAGGCTTGATGAATCATTCCTGACCGAGCATGTTTGATACGCTCGAAGGGGAATGTTGTCCCAGAGACAAGCGATAACACTCTTCAGATGTGATGTGGCAGACCATCTGGTTGTAGTGATCCTTTTGTGTGAGAAAAGATATGCTTTGGTGACTCTGGTGATTGAAAGGTTTGGCGAGTACCTGTAAACTTGGCCACAGATGCTCTCGGAATGGTAAGCTTGGAAGAGCTGCAGGATGCAAGCCTATGCTGAAGAAGCAAGAGGACAGTTGCCCCACATGAATGGCAAAGAGGGTGATTGTTGGGTTGGTTGCCATTAATATGCAACAACCATTGAAAATTACAGCAACTGCAGCTGGAGTTGCACCAACCATGTGCACCCCATCCAAGATGTCAAAGGTTGGCAGCCACCATTGTTGAAGAAGAGTTGGAGTTGGTAGCCACCTTCGTTGAAGAAGAGCTGGAGCTGGTGGCACCATTCTTGCCTATAAATAGGCAGCAAGAGAGTAGAGCAAACTGAGATGAGAGTGGTGAGAAATGTAGAGAACAAGAGAGAAAGTGGAGAGCTGCAATGGCAGCAACTGCAAGTGCAGCAAAGAGAGCTGGGAGTAGAGTTTGAGTGAAGTGATCCTTCTCCTCCATGTATTTGTATTGTATCCTTTCTCTAATCTCTAATAATATGGACTCTCTCCCGTGGATGTAGGCGGTTTTGCCAAACCACGTTAAATATTGTGTCTCATTGTGTTTAGCCTCCTTTGAGCAATTATCACTACATCACCGGTCAGATTTCCCAACACTATCTTGGGCCAGTCCTCTCCTCCCTTTTTCTTTCACCTCTTCTTCAATTTTGAACAATTTCGGATTGTCAACCAGCTGAGGTTGCTGAGGCTCTGCACCCCATCTGGCAAAGACTCCAAATTAGGGCAATACCCAATCTCAAAGTGTGAAAGGGACGTGAGATATCCAATCTAATTTGGCAAAGAAGCTAATCCCTCGCAGTCCCATATACATAGAGATCGTAGAGAAGTGAGATGTTGGATATTCTCTGGCAATGAATTCAGCTCTGGACATTCATTAAGGTGCAAATTAATCCTCAAATGCCGTCAGATGCCGCAATCCCTCTAATAGAGATGTGAATTTATCACAATGTTGGAAATATATCTCCCCTTTAATACAGAGCTAAAAGGGCACAGTAGAAATTGACTCAACATGTTGCTCAGGATAACTGTGGTCAAGATTATTGCAGGTTCAGAATCTAATAAACACTATTCATGTTATGATGCGGGTGGCATTCCAAGTTAATTTTTAGAAATAATTGTAAAAATCTCTTATAGTTTAATCATGTTTTTATTTTACTTTATATATTTTTAAAAATTACACTTCATATCTTATAATTCATAAATTAATAAAAAAATGTATCTGTCATAGCTTGTTTTCTAAGGGAAAGGAATTGGATGTTGACAAAGAAAGAAGTGGAAAAGTTTTAAGGATAGCTGAAAGCACGGGATGCGAGCAAGAAATGGCAAGTAATTATTGAGAAATGGTAAAAGTGAAAGAGTTTGGTGATGGTAATTATATTATATTTGTTATCGTGGTAGTAATTATTTTTAAAAAATAATTATTTAAAAATATATTAAAATAATATTTTTTTATTTTTTAAAATTTATTTTTGATATCAATATATTAAAACAATCTAAAAACATACAAATAAAATCAATTCGAAGCAAAAGAAAATTTTTTAAAATTTTAAAAAGTGTGGTTCAACCACAAAAACAAACATTGCAAGCTATAAATCTCTTTTTAATAGTGACCAGGTAGGTGTTTTGCGCTACGTTGCGAGTTATATTAAGTTTTTTTTCCTGACATAATAAAAGATATTCAGGAGACGATAACCCCAATCAACACGGTTTAACTTGACTAACACACAACATAGGATATGAGATCGAGATAACCTTGAGAAAAATAAAGTGAAAAAAAAAACATAACAAAGCTCAAAACTCCATAACCTAATGTCAAACGATAAAATTAAAAAAAAATCAATTTTAAAAAAAGTAACATAAAAAAAACCCGAGTCAATTTGGGTTAACTTGACCAACCTATCATCCACAATATGAGATTGAGAGAAAAGAAATTATATTTTATTTGAGAACCATTTTTTGATAAAGAAATAAAATGTTGAGGGTTAAAAATAATAATAAAAATAAATCAATCAAAATGATAAGAAAACAGAAATCAAAAGAATGAGGATCAAACTTGAATAAAAAAAATTAAAGAAAATAAAATAATGAGGGAAAAAATAAAAAAAATAAAAACAAGAAAAAGGTAAAACACAAAAAAAAACAATCAAAAGAATGAGAATCAAATTGGATACAAAAACTAAATGAAACAAAATGTCTAGGTATGAATTTAATTAAAAAAACTTTAAAAAGTATTGAAAGCAAAACAATTAATAAAAAAAATAAGAATTAAAATTGATAGAAATAGAAACTAGAGGACACAATTAATATTTGGAAGGACTGACGTGAATTTCTAAGCTAAGAGAAAGAAAAGAGAGAGGAAAAGAAAAGAAAAGCTCATTGGAGCCCAATTGTATCTCTACTGTTCAACACGCACCTCGCTAATACGAAGAGGACAATGCGCCACTCCAAACATCATCGTAGATGGCTGATTTTGGTCATCGGATGACCCTGCATGTGCTAACACGTGAGTTGCACCGTTAATAGTTTTTTTATAGTATTTATTTTTTAAAATTACCAAATAGCCCCTGGGTCAACTTAAAAATAAAAAATTAAGAAAAATAACAAAACCCCCCTTTGGAACCATATTTATATTTATATTTTATTTTAAAGACAATTATGTCACTTCACTATTCTTAAAATTAAAATAAAAAGATACTTGAGTGGTAAAGAGAGGATTCATCATTCTAGGTGAATTAAAAATATATATTTTATTTATTCTAAAATAGTATTGACTGAGGAATTCTTAATTAAGATGGAATGAGATTTGAAAAGAGTTCTAAATCTTATTTAAATGATCAATGACTATTATGTAGATAATAAATATGATTTAACATGACAAACATACTCCATGCTTTAATGTTAAATCAAAATATTATTGATAAAATGATATTAATTACATTGAGAAACTAGTCACTAGAAGGTTAAGTCAAATCACTAATGACTTTTTCAATATTTAGAAAATCATGACACATTGATAGACGATACACCATGTTTTTAAATATAAATTAATCAATTGTTGAATTGATAATAAATTAAATTATTTAATTTATTTAATTATAATTTATATTTGGGTCAACATATTAGAAACTTAATAGGTCACACACATTAAAAATCTTTAGGTAGGAATTAAACTGAGATGATTTAATTAAGTATGACTTAATTAAAATATATTTTAAAAATTAATGACTAAAATATAATTAATAAAATGATTATATTTCTAGACCTCGAAAAATCAAATAAGTACTTGATTAAGTTAATTTTTGAAATTTTTTTGAATTAATAAATGGATATTATTAAAGAGACAAATTGATATTTTAGTAATTTATAAAAAATTTAAATTTTTTTATAAATAATAAAATATACCTTTTATTTTTTAAATTTCTCTCACACTGCAGACTTGACTAGCTAAGTTTCAGAGAAGCAACATGGCCATGATTTGAACACAACATTCATCAACTTGACTTTGCTTGTTGGTTAGTAAATGTATTTTCAATATATATTTTTTTAATTTTTTTAAATTCATTATATTTCTCTCGGTTATTATCCGAAAGGTTGTTTTATTAATAAATTAATTGTTTGTTATAAAAAAATAGTTTCATTAAAGCTAGTTTAAGGTGAATTTTTTTTTTATGTATATCTCAGAAGTGATAATCTGAACAATCATCGTTTTATAATTGAAACTTTTGTTAAGTTGATCCTCATTTCATAAAACATTTTAAAGCTTTTGTTAAATGACAATATTCTTGAATTTTAAAAAATCAATTTTAAAAAAAGTAAAAAAAACAAAAAAACTCAGGTCAAGTTGGGTTAACTTGACCAACCTACCATCCACAATATGAGATCAGGATAAAAAAAAATTATATATCTTTTTTAAAAGAAACTAGAATAAAAGACTAAAGTTAAATAAAAGAAACGTCAGAAAAAACCTAAGTTAATTTGACTAACCTATACTTAGGATGACCCCACATAAAAAGTGAAAGAATCACAAAGATCAAGGGTCAATAACAAAAAAAAAATTTCTTAAAAATAATTCGAGGAAAAAAAACATTTAGTCAACTTGGATTAACTCGACTAACCCTCCACCCGAGATAGAAGATCGATATAAACTGAAAAAAATAAAAGTTGAACATATAACAAAGCTCAAGCCCCAGTAACCCAATGTCAAATGATGAAATTGAAAAAAAAAATTAGTAAAGGATAAAAAAAAAAGACCTAACTTAAATTGGACTAATTTTCAAAACCAATGATCCAAATCATGAGAATATGATTACCGTGCAGAAAAGTAAACACAAAAAAAACTAAAGAAGTAAAATTTCCAATCATAATTTTTTTCAAAAAAAAAACAAATAGTAATCAAAATAATAAGGATCAAATATGGTATAAAATCCAAATGAAAAAAATATATAGGGATTAAATTGAAAAATAAAATAAATTAAGAAAAAAAGATTAAAAAATAGTAATAAAAAGAACGAGAACCATTATTTGATAAAGAAATTAAATGAAATAAAATATTGAGGGTTAAAAATAAAAAAAACCAAGAAAATAATAAGAAAATAGAAATCAAAATAATGAGGACTAAATTGAATACAAAAACTATACGAAACAAAAATTTTAGGTATGAAATTTAAAAAAAAAACTTCAAAAAGTATTACAAGCAAAACAAATAGTAATCAAAAGAATGAGAACTAAAATTAATAGAAATAGAAACTAGAGAACACAATCAATTTTTGAAAGGCTGACATGAATTTCTAAGTTAAGAGAAAAAAAAAGAGTAAAAGAAAAAAAAGCTTATCAGAGCCCAATCGCACCTCTACCGTTAACACACATCTCGCCAATACGAAGCGGACAATGTGCCACTCCAAACATCATCTTAGATGACTGATTTTGGTCACCAGACAACATTGCATGTGCTAACACGTGAGTTGCACACATCAACAGTTTTTTTATAGTTTTTATTTTTTAAAATTACCAAACAGCCCCTAGGCCAACCTAAAAATAAAAACAATAACAAAACCCCCCATTTGGAACCATATTTATATATTTTTTTATTTTAAAAACAATTCTGTCACTTCACTATTCTTAAAATTAAAATAAAAAGATACTGAAGTTGTAAAGAGATGATTCATCACCCTAGATGAATTAAAAAAAAATATTTTATATGTTCTCAAATAGGATTGACTAAGAAATTCTTAATTAAGGTGAAATGAGATTTGAAAAGAGTTCCAAATCTTATTTAAACGATCAATAACTATTATGTAGAGAATAAACATGATTTAACATGACAAATATACTTCATGCTTTAATGTTAAATCAAAACATTATTGATGAAATGATATTAATTACACTAAGAAACTAGTCACTAGAAGGTTAAGTCAAACCACTAATGATTTTTCTAATATTTAGAAAATCAAGACACGTTAATAAATGATACACCTTGTTTTCAAATATAAATTAATCAATTGTTGAATTGATAATAAATTAAATTATTCAATTAATTTATTTTTATTTAATTATAATTTATATTTGGACCAACATATTAGAAACTTAATAGGTCACACACATTAAAAATCTTTAGGTAGAAATTAAACTGAGATGATTTAATTAAGTATGACTTGATCAAAATATATTTTAAAAATTAACGACTAGAATATAATTAATACAAGGATTATATTTTTAGATCTCAAAATTACATCTCTCTAATTTTAAAAATTATATTTGGGATGATTTAATCAAGTGTAATTAATTAACGACTAGAATATAATTAATACAAAGATTAATCTTTGACTGTTTTATGAGAAGTTGTGAAAATTACGTCTCTCTAATTTTCTTAATTTTATGTTTTTTTTTATGAGAAGTATTGTGTGTTAAGGAAAAAAAACTTATTACACATTTATATGAAGAATAAAACAACAATCAATTTGAGAAAATTATTTAAACAATTACAACAAATTAAAACTACGAATAAATTCTCATTACAAATTTTGCATATCAATTATAATTGAAACTAATCTTAGGAATGTGAGCTATCTTAAGCCAGTCCCCTCCTAAATCTTTCTCATATCTTTTCTCCAAATTTCTTCAAATCCTCAAGCGCAGTCAGATGCCGCACTCCCTTAGTTAGGGATGTGAATTTATCACAATATTGAATATTTAACCTACGAAGAGAAGATAAGCCACACAGCCCATTCATTGGCAGACAATTTAATCTTCCACAACACGCTATCCCTAAAAACTCCAAGGAATTGAGGTAACGAAGACCTTCCTCTGGCAAGCTTTCAAGTTTCCCGCAATAAAAAATACTCAAGCTTTTAAGAGCAGAAAGGTTAAATTAACACACATTAGAGCCCAATCGCACCTCTACCATTAACACACATCTCGCCAATACAAAGCGGACAATGCATCACTCCAAACATCATCGTAGATGACTGATTTTGGTCACCGGACAATCTTGCATGTGCTAACACGTGAGTTGCACACGTCAACCGTTTTTTTACAGTATTTATTTTTTAAAATTATCAAACAGCCTTTAGGTCAACTTAAAAATAAAAAAATAACAAAAATAACAAACCCATTCTTAAAATTCTATCACTTTATTCTTTCGTCAGCCCCTTTGGAACCATATTTATATATTTTTTATTTGAAAGACAATTCTGTCACTTCACTATTCTTAAAATTAAAATAAAAAGATACTTAAGTTGTAAAGAGATGATTCATCACCATAGATGAATTAAAATATATATATATATATATATATATATATATTTTATTTGTTCTCAAATAGTAGTGACTGAAAAATTCTTAATTAAGGTGGAATGAGATTTGAAAAGAGTTCCAAATCTTATTTAAACGATCAATGACTATTATGTAGAGAATAAATATGATTTAACATGACAAACATACTCCATGCTTTAATGTTAAATTAAAATATTATTAATGAAATGATATTAATTACACTGAGAAACTAGTCACTAAAAGGTTAAGTCAAACCACTAATAATTTTTCTAATATTTAGAAAATGAAGACACGTTAATAGATGATACACCTTGTTTTTAAATATAAATTAATTAATTATTGAATTGATAATAAATTAAATTATAATTTATATTTATACCAACATATTAGAAACTTAATAAATCACACACATTAAAATTCTTTAGGTAGAATCACACATGTGTATTTAATTTTGAGTTTAAAAAGTTTTACGTGAGAAGATTGTTTTTATCGAAATAAAATAAAATGGATAAAAGGCAATCGAGCGAATATTTTTCCACGGCAATCTTGAATGACAAAACACGCAAAATATTATTAGTTTGAATTAATAACGTCTTCATAAAGGCTAAAAGGATGTTTATGAGATTGATATTTTAGTTGAGAAACCTCAACAGTTGATTTTCTTTTACAAGTTTTGTTTTCAAGTAACAAAAAAAACTTAATTGGCGTCTCTTTAATTTTCTTAATTTTATGCTCTTTTTTTTTTTATAAGTAAAAAAAACTTATTACAGTACTAAGTAAAACAAGTTTCAATTAAAACAAATAATGAACCAATCATTTTTACACATTTATATGAAGAATACAACAACAATCAATTTGATAAAATTATTTAAACATTTACAACAAATTAAAACTACGAACAAATATATTTTATTCTCATTACAAATTTTGCATATCAATTATAATTGAAACTAATCTGAGGAATGTGAGCTATCTTAGGCCAGTCCTCTCCTAAATCTTTCTCACACCTTTTCTCCAAATTTGGACACTCCACAATTAATAGAGATTGGAGAGAAGTGAGATGTTGGATACTCTCTGGCAATGAATTCACCTCTGGACATAAAACAAGCTTCAAATCCTCAAGTGCCGTCAGATGCCACACTCCCTCTGATAGAGATGTGAATTTATCACAACCTATAACAGATAAGTTGCGAAGAGAAGATAAGCCACACAACCCATTCATTGGCAGACAATTTAATCTTCCACAAAGCATTATGTATAAAACCTCCAGGGAATTGAGGTTACGAAGACCTTCCTCTGGCAAGCTTTCAAGTTTCCCGCAATCACAAATCTTCAAGCTTTTAAGAGCAGAAAGGTTATCTAATACCCTATTTGACAAAGACTCCAGATCTGGCATCCCATCAATTTCTAGGCTTTCAAGGAGGGTATGATTTTGCAAAAACCCATCGGGAAGCTCCCTCACATTGCGAATCCCTTCAATACGAAGAGAAGTGATAGAAGTGAGATTCCTAACTGACATCAGCGACGAAGCATTACCTCGCCGGATCTCTAATGATTTGATGGAGGGTATAATTGGTATTTCGTTCAACACAGGGCAATCGACTATCTCCAATTCTTGAAGGCGAGGAAAAGTACACGCAGCCCATTGCTCTAATCCCTCCATTGAATAGAAAGTCAGCGTCTCCAAAGATGGGAATGGATTCTGCCCATCTCCATACACATTGCTGTCAATACTCTTCACACCATCCATTCCCCATAATTTAAGACTCTTGAGCAACTGTAGTTTCCCCAATGGTGGAAGTTGTTCACAGTTGGGAAATGCTGATAGCTCCATCTCTACCAGATTTGGTAGCGTCATGTTCAAGTTCATCATCCAATTAGGAAATATTGAACCTCCATATCCACATATCCTCAACTTCTTCAGATTTGAATGAGGTTGAAGCCCTTCAAGGACCTCCTCGTTATTTACCCGAATAACACTCTTTCTTTGTTGCGGTGGCACAAATGACCGAGGGTTAAAAAGGTAATATCCATTACCATGCCAAGATAAAGTCAGTGATAAAAGAGCTGTCTTAAACTTCAAATTGGCACTTTTGGCATCTTTTAAATTCTTAACATTCACAAGATCTGTGATACTCAATTCACCAGCAAGATTATTCAGCCCTTCCAGCTCACTTATGCCACGACCATTCTCCCCACCCACAATGAACAGGGTAAGTTTTCGCAGGCATATCAATTGTCTCATTCCAACAGGCATAAATCGAAGTGAATAACAACCCCTTATGTCAAGATAGACAAGATTTCTCATGTGCTTCATACCTTTTGGTAATTGGATGAGTTCTCTGCAAGAACTCAGATCTAGTGTCTGGAGGTTTTGGAGTGAGGTTATACTTTCAGGCAGTGTTTTGAACTTGGAGCCTGATACATCTAGATACCTTAGATGTTTCAGATCACAAATTGACTTCGGCAATTTCTCCACCCGGACATTTCTTAATCTCAAAGCTCGATGTTTTCGACCAGGAAACTTTCCCCATCCATTCCAAAGAGCACCATTCCTCAGAAGAAGTGAGCGAAGTGATAGGACCTTGAGAACTTCATAAGACGAAGCTACTGATTGGTAATAAAAAGCTACATGACGGGCAGTTTTAGGAATTTCCAGCTCCCCATCGCCTTCTGTCGTATAGCATTCTTGTGCTGCAATGGATTGTGCAAGATCATGCATAAGATCATGCATTTTACATGTTACGTTGCCGAATCCATCATCATGGACCTCTTGCAGAAATGACCTTCCCACTAGTTCGTTGAATATATCAATGCCCATAACGTGCAAATCCATTTCTCTTCTGCAAGAAATAAAGCCATTTGCCATCCACAAAGCAATCAGCTCCTCCCTCCTCATCACCTCATCTTTTGGAAATATTGCGCAAAACGCAAAGCATTGCTTCAAATGTGGTGATAGATTAGTGTAACTCAACCTCAAACCAGGTAAGATCTCGTTTGCTTCTTCTCTTAGATCCCAAATCTCACTTTCTTTGACAGCTATCCACTGATCTTCACTTTCTTTTAGCCGCATTAGGTTCCCGAGTGCCTTTATAGCTAAAGGAACACCACCACACTTCTTCACTATTGATTCTCCAATGGCTTCCAGGCGTGCCCGCTCCTCTTTCCTTCTCATCCCGAATGCAAGCTGTTGAAACAACTGCCAAGAATATTCTTCAGACAATCTCCCCATGTGCTTGACAAAAGCTGTTGCCATTCTAAGAGCAACCATCTCAATACGCGTTGTTACTATGACAGCGCTACCTTTAGCTCCACACCTTAATACCTCCTTCAATTTATTCCACCTATCACCATAATCATCCCACACATCATCCAATACAAGCAAAAACTTCTTTCCATTTAACTTTTGTTGGAGGCATCGTTGCAAGGGATCCAATTCTTGAAGACCACAAGGGGCACCATCAATGGACTCTATGATGGCTCTTGTTAATCTTCTGAGATCGAAATCAGTAGATACACACACCCAGATCCTCAAACTGAATTGCTGTTTCACACTTTCTTCATTGAAGACCAGTTGAACAAGTGTTGTTTTCCCGAGTCCCCCCATTCCCAATATAGCATAAATAGGGAGATTGTCTGCATTTGTCAGCAGGAAGTTGACTAGTTCTTCTTTCTCCTTGCCTCTTCCATAAATTTCTGATTCATTCACGAGTGAGCTGGTAAGCCGCCAATCGTAGGTATCAGCTGTTGTGTCCCCAACTCGTGGTGTCAAATTGAACTTGTTTTTCTCATTGGCAATGGCATCCAGTTTCTCTCTCACGTTTTTCAACTTATGCGCCATTTTCAATCGAAAAACTAGTGGATTATGATCAAGAGAAAAGAAGGATCGTAGTCGATTTTTTAGATCTTTTTGCAGCCGATGCCTTTGAGCTTCAATTGCAAACTCATCCAGTACATCATCAACAACATAAGCTGCATCCTTGAGGTCGCTGAGCCACACCTTGATAGGCTCACTCTTCCACTGCTTCTCCTCTGCATCTTGCAGCACAGCTTGAATGGTTCTGAACGTGCGCTTGAGATTTTCAAGCTCGGTCGTTAGGCCCCCAGCAAGTCCAAGCTCTTGAAGAATTGGGGAATTCAAGTTCCCCATGATTGTACTCGCGAGAGCAGAAAGAATTGCATCAGCCATGGCTTGTTTTGGAATGGAAAAGAAGAAGTAGAAAAGGTGCAAGGAAAACTAAAAGCAGGGGAGGTGAGCAAGAAATGGCAAGTAAATATTGAGAAGACAGAGCAGTATGAGATGAAAAATGGAAAAGGCAAACAGCAGTCTCTGATTATATTGATTAGGCTCCACACGGTGCAGGCTTGACTTGGCTATGCCTATAATAGTATAATAAAGCAATTGAAGTTTCAGAGAAGGAACATAGCTGTGATTTCAAGCAACCTTTGTCAATTATTTGTTGGGGAATCCCGGCACCCCATGCGCGGACCGGTGGTGTACTGATAGTTGCTCAACGGAGGGTAAAGCACACTGACACAATATTTAACGTGGTTCGGCAAAACCGCCTACATCCACGGGAGAGT
>Ga0325410_1001707_pt1 | contig 24344 bp, 17 predicted proteins | sample PopdelMetagenome_16_FD_206182 | JGI IMG/M metagenome (GOLD analysis project Ga0325410, IMG submission 206182) | Populus deltoides microbial communities from Bellville, Georgia, United States - Xylem-PdIQD-R3 | ecosystem: Host-associated > Plants > Phyllosphere > Stem > Wood/Secondary xylem...
ATTAGACTGCATTAAGTTTCATGTCTCTAATTTTAATTTTAGTGCAATTAGAATTTGTTTTCTATATTTTACAAATAAAAAAAATTAACTAAATTAAAAGTAAATTGTCAAACTTTATATAGAATTGTTCAAATGTAAATATCAAACATTTTAATTCATAAATCTTCAATTTATTCATCCATCAACAATTTAAATAAAATCCATTTAGTAATATAAATACGATACGCTTGCATGGCGAACTAATTCACGGTCCTGAAAAACATGCTAGAAGATGGTGAGGAGACCAAGAACACGGGGCAGAAAAATGTCTACTGTCCCTCTGTCTTTGTTTCTTATAGTAGCCAAGCCCTAACTTCACAGCAATCAAAGTAGGAGATTAGGTCAGAGATTACAAGGAGCAGCAAAGACAAACCCTGTTCATAATTCTGATCAAATGATGTGAATGACAGAAGAAAAATGTTGAGAAAGATCAACGTCAAGGCAAAAGGGTGAGAGAATAAACTAAAAACCATGCATTCTCCACCTTCTCATCCAGCACTAAAATCCTCTATAATGGAGGGCATATCATAAATATACATCACAAATTGTAGTTGTCTTCATGTAATAACAAAAATACACCTTCACCAATATGCAAACTTAAAGCGCGTCAGGTTTCACAAATTATCCGAGCTCCTTTGGCAGCACCCTTTCTCACATCAAGTAGAGGATGGCAAGGGAGAAAATTTTTACAAATTTCGATACAAGACAATGGCGTGGAAGTTGAGCAGAACAAAGGTTGTTGTATCGATTCCTAGGCGTGCAAAGCCATGAATAAGTTCTGTTTACGAGCATAATCCGGAATGAGCCTACTGACAATATCAGTTGGTATGCCTGAGAGCTCTGCGGTAACAGAACAGGTTTATAAATTATGTAAGGCATGAAAGCTGAGGCAAAAGAAACTGAAAAACAATTCCAACAGAATACAGGTAAGAAAACAGCATGATTGAGGCAAAGCTGCCGCAGAAGTTGGAAGACATTCAAGGACTAGGTCTAGTTTCTTGTATGTCTCCAAATAAACATGGCAGCACCATGATGCAGCAATTAAGTTGAAACTTACCTTGAGGTTTAAAATTAAATAGTGGAGGAAGAGGGCGGCCATTTGGAAGGCGGGTGGCTGGATCTCTCAATTCATCAAAGAACGGGTGAATGCAAGCTTCCAGCTGCAGTACCACCAAAAAAACAACTCAAATTGATCAATAAATGAAGTTTATCACTCATGCAAATAACTTGAAAACATAATAAAACTTACAGCAGTACATCGCAGATTAGGAGAGTACTGGAAAAATCTACAGACAAGGTCCACTGCTTCTGGGGGTAAACGCTTTTGGAAGACCTGGTGATTGAGAATTTCAGACAAAATCTCTTAATTCTTGTAACAGAATTTATTACTAATCAGATTATAAATAACATGCAGTGCAGATACAGGATGCTCGTGATAAAGATAGGAGATATTTCATGATGCAAGCATACAGCCATGATAAGATGATAGTCTTTCGAGAAGAAAGTTGTGCAAATAATAAAAATGTTTCAGCAGCCAATTAGTCTCTTACAAAAGGAAATTACATGAAGAATAACAGGTTGCTTTGAGATTTTTACTAAATATTCAATGTTTTGATGCAATCATTTCCAAGATTTAGGCAACTATGGAAGCAACAGGATGAACTCATGGACAAAGACTTGGGGGAACCTCTATTGGTTTTTACAATATGGAACCCATCTTAAAAAAAAAAAAAAAATTGAATATCATACCCAATTTATTATGCTGCATAATTTTGAGCCAACTAAAAAAAAGATGAGGTAGAACAGAAGACAAAAATATCATTAGCTCTGGTTCACTTTCATATCTCCTCTCGGCAATTAGACAACATAATCCTAATTTCCTATTTACTATATGAAAATCTAACCATTGAGTCTCAAGTTTCTACTTTTTTTTTTTTTGTTAAGAAAGAACACAAAAGAACACGAATTGATAAATTATGGTTTTAGCTGTTTTGGTATCTTAGACATGTAAAGAAATAGTTTGGATACCACCCCATTATCGTATTTTCTCATAATGGTCAGAAATGAGATTTATTTGCCATATGTTGGACTTGCATGACATCTTCGTTGTTTAAGATATGATTTTGATTCACTGTTGGATGCACTCGCTAGCTTCAGTTTCAAAAAGGTAAGACTTTTCTTTACATAAAAATAAGTAAAGTGTTTAATGGACCAAACTAATGATTACTTCAAGTCACGGAAGAAAAAACCACTAAACTCAACTCTTCCAGACTAATTCTCAAAAAAAAAAAAAAAGGGTTAAAAGACTGCCAGTAATCACTTCCACAAATTATCAGTGGTTGACTTTTGAGAAGATTGAGATTCATATATTGAGCTTCCATTAGTTTAGCTGTCCTCCAAAGATATTCATACAGCCATGGTATGGATGCAGCATCAAAGGTTCAACAAAACTGCATTATATGCTAACAGAATATGGATACACAGGAACGAGCTCTTAGATGAATGATCTAAAGAAAACATACGAGGTTCAAAGGCTTCTGTGACAGTTAAATCAAGCCTTTCCCAACATAAGAAATTTCAACTCATGGTTTATTAACTATATACAATTGACTGATTCTAACAATCGCCAAACCCAAGTTAGCGAACCTGAAGAATTCTTCACAACGTAATTCCATAAACTTACTCATTTGTTGACTTCAATATGTATCAAAGATAGAAAATTTGCTGAACTATGCAAGCCATTCTATAATCTAATTCATAACTTAATAAAAATCAGTCAGTATAGGGGAGGAATAACACATACTTTGTGCCATGGATGAGGCTTAATCTGTGGGAACTTAAATTCTGTATAGTTTGGGTTCATGCACTTTATCTCCTCCCTGGTTGGTGTTCCCAAAACCTGGAAAAACACAGAATCGTTAACACTTCCTTCATGGAAGTTGACATTTTCAACTAGGTGCAATCAGAAACACAAATGATGGCATGTGAGAAAGGCAAGTATTGCAAGTATTCTGTCTCTTGAATTCCTTTCTTAATCTCCAAAGTTTAAATTGTATGTTTCTAGAAAATTGAAGTTTTTCTTCTCCATCTTTGATTTTCTGTTTGCCATGAATTGGCAAGGAGACAATAAGCTAATGTTACAAAATTCAATGTTATTCTTCAACATTTACCCATTTCTATCAAGTACGAAGTCATCCAGAAAAGATAATGGCTATTCAGAATTGAATTCCTTTCCAGGATGATTGGATTCAACCAAAAAATAGTCCAAAAGTATCTTCCCAATTCCAAAACTTTGAGCTTCACTTTAGTTCTGTTATATAACTTGGGCAGCCTTATTCAGCACGGGGAACTAATCAAATCTAATTCAGCAATCACATATCAAAAGGAAAAATATCCAGAAAATTTTTTGAGAATCAATAGCTTTTACTACCTTAATGATCTCAACTAGCTGGTCAACTCCACTTTCTCCCGGAAACAAAGGCTGTACAGTAAGTCATAAATCATCAGTTAATCTGAAGAAGTAAAAGAGAAATGGTAATAAGTATAGTAAGCCGAGTATAAAGCTACCTGCCCAAGTAGCAACTCAGCCATCACGCAACCAGTAGACCATATATCAATAGCAGTTGTGTACTCAGTAGCGCCAAAAATCAGCTCTGGAGCACGATAGTATCTTGAACAGATGTAAGATACATTTGGCTCACCTTTCACCTGATAAAATGACAAAGTAAGCACACTCAAGCAAGGAAAGAAGAGGCAAGCATAAATACCCAGTGTCATATGAAAGCTTACCAGCACTTTAGCACTCCCAAAATCACAAAGTTTCAGCTGATGTGTGGATGGATTCACCTGGATAATGGACAATTTACTATTAAAACTAACAGAAACAGAAACATTTGAGTATCAGTATCAAATAGAAAAACTAATTTGATAAGCCAAGCAAATGCAAGTTGTGGATTGGCTTAAAATCAGGATGACCCTATTCCATTTCAGCTACATTGACCACAAATAGATGCCACTGAAATTGAGCTGTGTTAACCAACTTGGAACTGCAAACTCCTGGCCTCCAACAAAGAAAGGTTTTTTTCATATACGTCATCAATTTGTTCCATAGAAGCCACACTATCTAAACATCCACAGAGCATAGGAAACTTTAGTTGCTTGGAAATTTCAAACTATTTAGTGCTCAATACATATGTTGAAAGGGAAGCTTCATCAAAATGTTACAAGAGACACCAAAACATGGACAACCATGCTTGTAACTGAATTGGTTAGGTAACCCCCAACTTGCATACCAAATGTTAATTATACTATAAATCTCATTCTACATGTACAATGGTTTCATCAAACAAGACCTAAATCCTTAAACAGAACATCTTACCAGTAAGTTTTGAGGCTTGATGTCACGGTGACAGATACCAATGCAGTTGTGTATATAGGCAAGCGCCCTACATATCTGCACTCAAAAAAGGGAGGGAAAAAAACAATAAGAATTAATGAAGATTTACACACATTACAAGGATTTGAGCCTTGGTAAACTTTAATATAGTTAATTCATGTATGACCTATACTACTTTTCTGTGCTTTTCATCATAGAGCTGTAGTTATTTAGGACAAGCATAAAGGTTTATACATTAGATATGATATTGCACAACCATTTTATAAGCGGAAAATATAACCATGGTTGAAAACAAAATTATTCTCCCGCAAAAAAAAAGGCTTAACCATGCATGTCATGCAGTCCTCTCTCTAGTGAAGCACTGTTCTCTATCCCCCTCTCCACTCTCATGGAGAGAAAAACGGGAAAAACAAATAATAAAAGCAGATAGTGTCAGGGTTAACACAGGAGCCTGCTTTTTCCTCATAAACACCTATGTTGTGATGCCAGTATTAAGCCTTGCACTTCAAGAAGTTTCATGGCATTGGCAGGCTGTGCTTCAGAAATTTTCTCAGCTATTGTCAGAAACAGGAAGTATGAATAAATGGCTTTACATTCATCATGTTAGAAGAAGGTTTGACTTTGCAACCATCCCTTCATGGCTTTACAATTGTCATGTTAGAAGGAGGTTTGAAACTTTGCAACCAAGTTGAAGTGGATTCAATCAGCTCCATTTCAGAGTTTTTAGCTGTTTTTGTCTTAAAAGTTTCTAAAAATCTCACGTACAGGTGTTTCCACAGAGACAAAGAATATATGAAGTTAAAAGGTAAGCTAGCTTTAATTGAGGGCTTCAAAAAGCTAGTCTTTACTTTCTCCTAATAAACCAAATGCTAGAATAGAAAAGATAGATGATTTTAATGGCATCCCTTAATGCCACCTAGCAGGAGGATTTCATGACTTGAGAGGAATTGCTCCACAATTGGGAGATACCATCTTATATTACAAAATAGCCACTGGTAGGAGAATTTAGATAATCCCAGCTATTACAAAAATACAGGAAGAAGTCGCTAATCAGTAGGTTATTTGCCTATACCAAAGACTTTTACCCTCGGTTTTATGAAGAGAGACAAATTGATGAAGAATCATGCACCTCCATACCTCATTCTAGCCTAGCCATCTGTACAGAACAGTGGTCAGTGCATGATTTCTCACAAACCTAAAGTGGAATTCCAAAACTAACTCCTACCTTTATGACTCTTCTTTTTCCTGCTACCAAATTCAATTTCCAAAACCCTCAACAAGAGTGATTCAAACTTCAAAGTTTCCTTTTCAACTTAAACCAGTATAACAAAAGAATACTCTCTCAAACCAAACTAAACCCATCAAACATATCCTGAGAACTCTGCTCCATGTATGAAATTGGTGAGCAGGCTATTTAACTAAATGCACCAACACAAACAACCATGTCATTCAACCCAAATTGGTGGCAACCAATAAGCCACCATATCATTAATCAAGCCACTTGCCAGCAAAAATCCACTATTTTGCAAACACTAACCCACATGAGAAAGCCAAAGGTATGAACATAGATTTAGATCTTAAACTAATGTAGATGTACAAAAATAGTGCCAATATCTTAATCCCCAATACATAGTTGGAAAAATAAAAGAACAAAATTATGAGAAAAGAGTAGCTTTTAGTTTAAATGGCTACCCATATAGCTGCTTGGTGAGATCTAACATTTAATCTGTTCAAATTACATACTTAAAGCATGTCTTAGATGGCACCAGAAAATCCCTAGCACCTTTCTAAAACACATTTAGAAAGAAAAAAAAAAACTGTCTTTGTTTCTATAGAATTCCTATCCCTTTGTTCATTTTTATATTTTACAAGAAGTGGGATTCCTCAACCTTGTCTTTTAGGAAACAGGCCTCATGCCTGGTGGCCCACAAGAACTAGAAATGCACAAGATATCCAAGGGTAAGACTTGAACCAGGAACCTCCCCATATCCCAGGTCAATTCTTAACCACTTGTGCTAACCCTTGTGGATTGAATTCTAATCACTGTTCATTAAGAGCACAAAAGCTTTATTCCCCACACTCAATTGCAAAATCCATGGGACTGAAAATAGTTCTAAACTAGAGACTAAAAAAGTAAGATGCCAAAATAGGACATGCGAAGGGACTAGCCAAATTGCTATGTACCTGATAGGTGTAGAGTTTAACATATATTAGAGGCATTCGTGGGTTGTTCCTGCTGTAGTTCCTAGCAATACGATTAACAGTTTCAGGAACATATTCAAGAACAAGATTTAGGTAGAGCTCTTCCTTGTCTGTTGTAGAAAAGAAGCAGTGTTTAAGAGCTACAATATTTGGATGATCCAACATCTGCATAATCTGTAACTCCCTGTTCTTGTAGCGCTTGTCTTGAAGAACTTTCTTGATGGCGACGATCTCTCCAGTTTCCCTACATTTCGCCTGCAAAGGTAGTTCAGATAGAGTTTAAAGAAATGTAATTTAATGGAAAATAGTTAACAATCAATTCAATGGACAAATATGCTTACTTGAACGACAACACCAAAAGAACCAGTTCCAACCACATGTTCTGCTATATAACTGACGGTCTGTCAACCCAAACAAAGCAGAAGTTACATAGGATGTAAAGGTTTCACCAATTAGGATCACGTACAGGATGAGATTTGTGTATTGCATTAATGAGTTTCCCACCTGCCTAGATTGACCATTTCGGCCACCAATAGTAGTCCTGATGACATGTCCCGCTTCTGCACCAACACCATCAATTATATCGGGTTCACTATCCTGCAATGGAAGAGAAAGGACTAAGTAGGTACAGAAAAAATTGTGAAGCTAGGTAAGCTCAGCTGATTATGGAAATTGAGCCGTGGTTTCTAGATTGAGTGAACCTCCCACATAAGGGATCAAATCATTTCGCAACCACTTTGCAGAGTTTTTCAATGACAGGAGATACTCGAAGGACGAGGCCAGTCATTGGATATGTAACAACAGAAAAAGAACACCTCAAAATAATATAAAACAAAAGCTTCTATAACATGGCAACTTACTCTGTCCTCATCATGGTCCACCTTGTCTCTCAATCTCATCTCAAGCATCTCTCTGCCCAGCCAATCCATGGAACTAGACGAACTTTTGAAACCATTAACGGACCTGGAACTTCCAACCCCCCCATTTCCTAAGCTGGCAGACGACATGAGTACACGTGACAAGTATTGCACTTGCTAGTATTCCCTACCCTCATGACACTTTGTAGTTCTGCAGTCCACCCACCTATCTTCCTAATAGAATTACAAAATTCCAAGTCAGACACAGAAACTAAACATTCAGGGAAAAAAAAAAAAAAAACAGAGAAAGAGAGAGATGCCAGGCCAAGGAAGAGTTAATTTCACATAACATCATTTATTGATCAACACAAATAATTTTTCATGCTAGATTTCACATCATACAATCCACAAACAACTTGAAAAGTTAACATAATCAATAAAAGCAATCAAGACTTGTAACGTGAACTTGGAAACTGCATGAATTCCTTCAAACAAATGCTCAATATCCAGGATACAACTGCTTACATGATAAAAACAGCCCAGAATTATACATAGCACCACAAACAAAATCTGCCCAGATGCTTAGACTTACTGTGCTTCTATCAAAACAATGTTCCAACAAAAAGTTCAAGATTGAAACTTCAACTGAAAACCAATGCTCCTTATCATGATCTAGAAATAAAAAACAAAACCCACAATTTAAATGAGATGAAAAGGGAAAAGTAAAGGAAAATCATTAAACACTGAAACTAACTGAGACAAGACTGATCAGATCTAAGCCCAAAATTGTAACTCCAGGAAAAAAAAAAAAAGAACATTTGATTAAAGCTTAATTACAGCATCTTTTCCATAAATTCAAACCAGATCATGAAGTAAAGAATCAATAGATGATAATCAAACTAACCTGGAAACGTTTCAAGAGAGAGGGCATTTCTTGCCTTGCAGGGTTCAAGTGCGAATTAAAAAAAAAACATTTGTTTTTTTATTCAAATTCTTACTAGTACAATAAGGGTTTTCTACTCAAATTAATTAATTAATGCTTTTGTATTCAGGGTTTTGGAATTATGTTTTTTTACAGTCACCTGACCATGTTCAATAACCTCTTCTTCTTCCTCCTGATTCTGACATTAAATATTATCTGCTGCTGCTGCTGCTGCTTCTGTTTATTATTATTTTTATTATCATTATTATTATTTGCTTTTGTTATATTATTTTTTGCCTCATATGACACCTTGACGCTTCTAAAACCCGACCCGTGGTCAATTTAGAGTAAAAACGGATCAGGAGGTTCATCAGAACTATTTTAATTTTTTAAAAAAAATCAAAAGTAAAGAAGAAAATTTTAAAAAAATCAATAAATAAATAAGTTCAACAAAGTTTTTTTTTCTCAATCTGGCGGCTCTTGAATAGATAACATAATATAATAATTATATTATATATCTAACCTCTATGTTATATACTTCTCTATTATTTCTTCTTTCGTATAATAATTAATTATACATCAATTATCACTTTTTTTTTTACTCAACCCGTTTATTTATACCTTTTAAAAATATTTAAAAAATTTTAAATTTTTTTTCCAAATTAATCATTTTTATATTTTCAAATTGTAATAATATTTAAAATAATTTTTTAAAAATAAAAAAATATCTTACTGTTCTAAATAATCAATTAAGTGAGAGGAATTCTAACACTACATAAAAAGTATTTATAAATATAGTAATAGTTATTTTTTAAAATGTATTTTTGTTTGAAAATATATCAAAATAATATTTTTTTATTTTTAAAAATTATTTTTTTATATAAACACATCTTTGAAACAATAAAAAAAATTAAGTTGATATAAAAAAATAAAAAAATAAATATTTAAAAAAAAAACACTTCCAAACATTAAGAAAGCTTCATATGCAAAACAAACTCCTGCCATTTGTCTATCTACAACCTACTGTTTAATGCTGATTGCTCTTGTCTGCATGCAATTCTCTCAAGCATTTGGTCATCGTTTCAGTTGGTCACAGTGTGTGTAGACAAATGTCTCATCTTGTTTTCCTTTTGATTAGGGTTATAAATGCATCATGATAAGTGCCAGTGTTAGCTGCTATGGGCCCTGGGAGGATGTGCGAAAAAATAAAGATTAAAAGACAACATGTTCTTGTTTTGATCTTGAAATAATAGAGATCCCTTCTACTTTAAAATACCAACAAGATACAACTCAAGAACAATAATAGGATTAATTAATATTTTTACAGACCTTTTATCTCATGATCTGTCGTTAGCGTCAATGGGAGACATGAGCACTCCTGTTGAATATTGGCTGCCCTTTTTTTACCTTTCTTATTTGTCTGCTTCATGTGCATTACTGGTTGGACTTTGGAGCCTAAAGCGCACTTTTTTCTTTCCTTCTTGCCATGAGTGGGAGAACTGGGAGGGTCCTCCATTCATTTACAGTTCCATAGAATTCAAAACCTAGTGGGACAGTAATCATATGATAAAATTTGAAGTGGAAAAGCAAAAGGATTTTAATTATATGGGCCTAAAAAGACTACAACATGTCTAGGCAAGCTTTTAACACCAACTTTTAAGACTTTTGAATAGATCCCACAGAGTCACCTTCAAGGGGCAATTGTGCTCTTGAGTAACCAGCCCCTCCTCCTCTCTCCATGCGTGCATTGGTGTGAGTGCTTGCATGAGTACCTGCGTCCATAGGCACCGTAAAATATAGATAGGATATCTCGCTTGCATCCGAGTCAATCTACAAGTTGTCGGGGTTATTTATTTTTTATGTTTACCAAAACGAAACCCTGGTTTGGTTGCTGCATTGAGATAGAAGAGGCGTATCTCCTGTTTTGAGAACAGAAATTTACTTGCAAATTATTTTTGACCAAACATATTTTTGTCCTTTCTATATCTGTTGTCTCTTGTGTAGCGGGAAATTATCAGTCGAGGCTCCCATTGGAAACAACTTTTCATAAAGATAACGTAGTCCTGTTTATGTTCATGTTTCTTCTGTTGCTACATTCAGTGTTCAAAGGGACTTTTTTTGCACATAAATTAAGTTGCGGTACAACGCATGCATTGATATGCGTAAAGCAAGAACATTCAAGTTCAAAATCAATAAAATTTTGTAAAGGAGAAAAATGAACTCACCAAAGCTTTTAAATCCCAATCGCGTCGAGAAGCTGGGAATGCTGAGACACCGAAACGAGTGAGTTAGCAACAATGGCGCCACTAGCAGCAACTGCAGGGACTCCAATGCCAGGAAAAGTAGAATCTCCACAACAATAAAGCTGGGATATGGGAGTTGAATGGCCAGGAAAGGTATTTTTCCCAGCTTCAATAGCTGGTCCATAAGTTCCTCTGTTCCTTCGAAGAAATCTCTTATGTGTCAATGGAGTTCCAACTAACTTCACCTCGCATTTCTCGCGGCTGAAGCCTGGACCAAGGGCACGCTCCACCGCCCTCCACATAACCTGTCTCACAACCAACAAAACAGCAGTAGGAATTTAAGAACACAACTTCTCCTTCTCTAGTATAAACTGATTTAAACAGCAGGAATATAAGATCATCAGCAGCGGGTGTAACTTCACTTTTCATTGATCTCTAACAATAGCTTGGCTCAAGTTTTGTTTTTGAAGAAGTCTAGTGATGAATCAATCAGTGAAACCAAACATGATAAAGTGAAAATATGTTACTATTAATCAACTAAATCAATGACTCCAACTAAATTAATGGCTCCAGGTGCTGTTCAACTTCAACGAACCTGTTATGAGATCATCATGAAAAGGCAGCATAAGCAGTCAATGATGGGATAAGTCAGTTACTGCATGCATACCTCTGACCGCTCAGCTTTGAGTTGTTTGTATTCGGCACTTCTACGATCGAGTCCTTCCCACAATTCAAATGGCTCGGTTCCTGGTGTGTAAGCGTGTAATAGATGTTTTCCAGGGGGTGCTAAATCTGGACTAAGCACACTAGGAACAGATATCAAGACAACATTTTGATCTGCATCGACTCCTCCACTCCAATCATTAACAACGATGTGATGAATCCCCAAGTCTTTTTGTATACACTGATCAGTAAAGCAATTTGAAAACGCAAGATGAAAGATGTCGATATCAGTATTGCGGCTAAAGCTGTAAACTAGAAAAGAAAGGAAATATGAATAAAAATAGAATTTGAAAAATAAAAAATTTATATCCTCACCTCTGCATCAAAACCCAAATGGAGATGCATGAATGATTCACACTGAGGTGTTGTGTTGATCCTGTCCAGATATGACTTTGGAAGAACTTCCTTGGGCAACAGATTTGAAGTGTCCCACATGGATGCATTGCTGATTACAGCCTTTTTAGCACGTATAAACTGCAGCATACAAGTATAGAGGTGTTGATACGATAGGTTCTTGTTTAGCAACCAATTCACGTAAGAGTTCAATCTACTCACTTGACCGCTTCTTAGCTTGACTCCAGTGGCTCTATTGTTTTCGACAACAATCTCTTCTACATGACTTCTTAGAGAAAGCCGTCCACCAAACTTTTGCAGTCCTCTGACAAGGGCATCAACTAAGGCCCCAGTTCCATGAAGAGGGTACTCAAGACTGCAACCTGGCTTATACCATTCTGCAAACATGTAAATCTGAAACAAAGAGGGAAAGAAAGGCAAGTTATCGTCATATCAGATTGGAAAAAGAAGAGTATATCAAAACTTTTTTCTACAGACACAAGCCTTGAAAAATTGGAAAAGGAAAATGAACATGTTATTAATTATAAAAAGAGCAAATCTATCATGAATTTGTAAAGATGTAATAAAAAGAAATGAGGGAGATGACCGATTTTTAATTTCCAAATAAACAGTTGAGCTGTTAATGGTCCTAGACTCTTAAAAGACATCTTGCATATTTGCTGAATTCATCCAGAAAATCAACACATCACTTTGTATGTGCAGTTGCGACACAAGAATTTGTATCATGTCACCCAAGCGTGCGCAATTGCTCCCCAAATAACTGTTCTACCACACTGAATTGAAAATCAATGGGAAAACAGTCTTTTGCAGAGGAAAGATCAAAGGAGAACTTCTCTATGAAGGTAGTGCACATGCTCGACGCCACTAGTGTTTTTGCTTCAAGTTAGAGCTATTAGTGACATGTACATATTCAAACGAATGGTACAATCTCCCACGGGAAATCATGAAGTAAATGATTAGTTACCATCTCTGCTGAGAGCATACCATGGTTTAAGAACATGGTTTTTTCTGCATCCCATCTAGAAGAAGTCTCAAAGAATTTCTGTGGAAAATATTAGAAATTAAATTATGAAATAGTTACCATCTCTGCTGAGAGTATACCATTAGATTTCACCCCTGCAAGAAGGAATGCCAGAAGGTCCACCCAATTTCGTATAAAAGGGTCTTTCAGCTCCAATGAGTCAATGATTTCTGAGAAAGGCCTAAGAAGCTTTGTAGCACCTAAAGCTCCCTGAGGTCCCATCTGCAGAAAGGATTTCAATAGAGAGGGTGCATATCTAGCTGCAGCAGTGGAAAGAACACCAAAATCACCTCGAATAGATAAAGGAGGAAGAGCCATTGCAGCAGAAGAAAGTGGAAGTATCGCATCCTGCGATAGAATTGCATTTAGCATTTAAAGATATTGATCAACAACAGATGGTTAGATGGTTGTGACGCAATTGACATGAAACCATACTGTTTACTTGTGAAATGTTTATAAGCAAAAAAAAATATCAACCCCATTAGCTCATCTCTGAATAATTGGTTTAGCATGCAGTGATCAGACAAAAATATCATGTACTAGATATATGTTTCCAGAGAGCAAAATCCTTGGAGAAAAACTACATAAAAAAAACCCCACTTTGAGCAATGCATGAAGTAGCTGCTCTGAAGGAAGAAACTTGCTCCCGAGAGTCACAGGTCCCAAACTACACAATGGCACAAAAAAATGGTTTTGAAGTTTGGAAACTTCGGGAAAATAGTGTTACAAATGTATTTCTTTCTTCCTTTCTGATCTTTTACATGACATTTTCAAGATAAGTTAAGAACCATGCAAACTTAGATGACTAATATCCTCAGAATGCATTCAGCTTGATGGTTAATTCTTGAATGTGAAAACTACTGCTATACATACATACTATATAGCATGAAATCTTAGCAAAATAAATCTTAGTAACGGAACATGTATTCATTAAGGGGAGGAAAACTGGCACAACTCACAAGAAGCTTTTTCCACTCTTGCACGGCATTGGGACCTGCATACTTCTCAAGGTCCTGGAGGAAAAGGTAAAAGAGTCCCATTGAGCAAAAACTTGTTTGAATGAATAGAGAGTACTTGTACTTACCCAAAGTGAAATCATCATAGAAATATGAGATGTGAGAAGAGCACAGAACTTGAGGAATGCCAATCAGAATGCAAATGTACATGGATGATGAGTTGCTAGTCGGATTAATTGCTGTTCTTTATATTTTTATGTCCATCTTCACAAAAATTGGTTTCATGAACGCAATAATCCAATCACTTGACGAGTGTATACGGCAAGCCAGGAATAGTTTCTTCACATTTCAGCTATGGCATCAAAGCATCAATCGGGATTTATGTAATTTGTTTTTGTCTATTTCTTGAAGAAAAGCTTCAACTGCAACTGTACATCCCTACTTAATTTTTTAATTTAGTTTCCTAAAACACTAAAAAAGGTCAGTTGGAATGATACAAGGCAGATTCAGCAACCAAAAACAGCTACCCAAGGGGAATGCTTTATGGTATATGACTTACTAGGAAAGGTCATTCGAAGAACATAAAAAAGGTGGGATCATCCATAACATTTACATATACCTAACATCCTTTGTCATGGCCATTTATTGCATGGTCGAATCTTCAACTTACAGCATAAGGAAAAACCAACTCTCACCATCCTTGTTCTGACACCAATATCTACATGTTTGCTGAGGTTTTTCTCTCGTTTATTCATTTATTTTGAGGTCATGTTGGACAATACCATGTCAGAAACAATGGTCGTCAATGTGCAATCATTAAAGCCTCGGTGCAACATAAAGAAAAGAATGGAGATTATTGAGTTCAGTCAACCAACTACGCAGAATCAAAGTCCCACGCAAATTTAATCAATACCCATGTCATCCTGATCTGATACAATGTCAAACGCACCAAAACTGCAGCCAAATTTCAGCAGCTATCATCCGTAATTGATTAAAGATGCCGCTGAGTGATGTCAGGTTCCATTTGTTTCTGGATGGATTAGTTGTTTTGCATAATTTATATTCCCCCACCTCTCTCCTCTTCTTACATTGAATCGACAGTGTGCATATTTTAAACAAGTTGCACTCGTAGCATGCACAAAACAGATCAAAGATGCAACTCATAAAGAAACAGGACACATGAGATACCTGAAATGAGACTGCAATCTTAACATGGTAATGATCAAAACCTACCTTGTAAAATTCTGTGGGGCCAATGCGTGACAGGAATTCACCTTCAGGTACGTAAACCATCCAAGAGTCATAATTCACACATGGAATTGATTCACCCAGAGCATCCAGAACCTGAAAATCATATAAAGATATGCATTAAACAAAGATGATTATTATTGTTTTTCAAGAAGATAAAAGGTCAGAGCACCATTCAAGAAAAACAATCTTTATCAGTAAGAACATCAGAGAAAGTGGCTTGATACCTGAAGTCAGCAAAGAATTAAATAATAGAACCAGTAAACAAACAATTTGCTTGGACTCTAAAAGCTAGAGTAAGTAGTAATCAATTCTTGCCTCGAGGAAAATTCCAACACTGAAGTCAGGATTGTAATAAATCATTAACTACTTCAAAAAAAAGTGACTGAATCATTTGATAAAATCAGATCATATCTAGTAATTAATATGACTCAAAGTTCATGCATATTTCTCCTTGTCAACTCTATGATTTTATGTGAACACAGTGCTTGGAATCTGGCAACAGTATTTATCATGAAGCAGCAGCATGATCAATTTACCAGCAACAGGAAAACGTAAATAACAACAAAGAAAAATGGAAAGAAGAAATACCTGTGCAAGGGGATTTGCCTGAGGACCTCTTGATTGAAAACCAGAAAACAATGATGGACCAGAATCAAACTTATAGCCTTTTATCTCAAAAGAATGAGCAGCACCCCCAGGGCGATCATGACTTTCCAATACAAGAACATCCTGCTGGTATCTAGCTAGAAGTCCTGCACAACAAAGCCCACCAATACCACTCCCAATAACAACAACATCGGCCTCTGGCTTCCCTGCACAGCTTTTTGCAATTGTAGCAGAAGTTCAAGCATCCAGACAAGGTAAAACGAACAAAAGTTCGTGCAATGTGTTATAACTTCAAATGTAGTCTAATTATGCTAAAAGGATCAATGAGATTCTTTCCCGTGCGTATATGTATGCAAACAAAGAATGTGATAATTACATGTAATCTGAAACCAACCACTTCAACAAGAACCTGAGTCAAGGCAGGGAAGGAGCGCAAATGAGTCTCTTTGTCCAAGAACATGGTAGAGATGAATGAAAATAACGATGCATAGAGAAAAGCTTTCATGTATAATATGTTTTTTAACTCCTTTTCTTCTATTTCAAATCCCCTACCTCCTAGGTTCGGAAACCCAAAAGACAGCCATTGATGAATCATTTCAAGCTATAAAGCTATCAACCAGATGATGATAGTGCATACTGGCAGCACAAAGTAGTGGGCTGTATATTAAATTGTTTGCTGAATTCTAAATGACAAAGTCAGAGTCTGTTAATCCTTGAGTAGGCGTCATAGCGTAAGTCACAAGAAACACAGCTACCAAAAAACGGAAGAAACCACAAAAGCAAGTGCCAAGAAGAAATAGAGCTGTACTGTGTGTGTGTGTGAGAGAGAGAGAGAGAGAGAGACCTGGGAAGGGTTTGTAATCATTGACAAGGAGAGAGCCGGCGGAAGCGGGGGTTTGAGCGTTGGAGCTTGTTCGCGCGAAAACTGGTTTCTTGAGAGTAGGAGGGGATTCAGAGTTGAAGGAGAGAAAGTGGGATCGGTTGGGGAAGACAGAGAATGTCATTTCGGGAGCTCTATAAGGATAGAGTTAGACTGATCAATAATAAGCCATTGTCCTTAAACTAAAGAACCTCTCTCTCTCTCTCTCTCTGTCTCTGGCCATACAGAGGAAAATCCATCAATCCTTCTCTAAGGCTCTCTTTTCTTGAATTTGAGACTATCCACGTCACTAACCTGTTCCCATCTCTCAATATCTGGTGGTGCGCAAATTAAAGGATTGCTTTCTCAACTGGACACCCGCCCTCTTTTCTGCCCGTGGTGAGTTGTTGATTTAGCCGTGGTCCAACCATCTTTTTTAAATTTTTTTATTTTTTTCAGTTTTAATTATTTTTTTAATTATTTAATATGTTCATCTCAAAAAAAATAAAAAAATATATTATTTTAATACATTTTAAATAAAAAAAGCTTAAAAAAAATATTTTTTATTATACTTCTAAACATGCCATTAACCCACCTCAATCCATGTTAGAGTTTTAAATTAAATAATAGAAGTAAAGGCAGTATAACTTGATAAATTTTAATGCCAAAAATTAAATCGCTAGATGTAGATAAAGTTTGAAAATATAGTAGGTTTTTTTAAATATAATAATAATTGCTTTTTAAAATATTTTTATTTAAAAAACATATAAAAATAATATTTTTTTATTTTTAAAAAAACATTTTTAACATCAAAAAAACATAGATAAATTAATTTTAAATAAAAACATTAATTTTAAAAAAAACAATGTTTGAAATACAATTTTGAACCGCCCTCGATAACTTTACTAGTTAAAAAGGCATGATTTCTTTTTTAGAGACTAATACAGTACAAACCAGTTCAAAAATATTCTCTTGTGCTGGATGAAAAAAGATCATTAAATTAAGAAAACACAAATTTATCTCTTTGAAAAAAGAATAGAATTAATCCACTTTTCATAAAAATAAAAACAGGTTAAACGTCCTCCAGGTTAGGTTAGTGATTTAGGGTTTTTTTTTTTTTTTCAAAACAAGAATTGTTTTCCATGAATTTTCAAACATTTTAGGACCTAAGAGTAAGATTTGAAAAGGTTAACTTGAATAAAAGCTCTCCATTTCGGTTTACTCCCAGCCCTGAAGAGAGAACCAAACGCATGAAGAGGCATCTTCAAATACAGTAATCCATTGCTTGAGAAACTCTGAAAAAATGCAGACATTGTTATGAGATAATGATAGAGCACATGAACAGGAGATTTACAGGAAGTTTCAGATCCTATGGTGCAAGACATGAGTGAAAATCCCAGTGCATTGTGCCTACATTTACCGCCTCATATTCTCCCCCGTGTGCCATCGCCACACAGGACCTCTTGTTGATCAGGCAATGAGCAGTGACCTGTTGAAACTTAAACAAACATGAAGGCATGCAGCATATTCACTACGGGTATGAAAACCATCATAAGCCATCATGTTGTAAGAAGGCAATCTTCCATTTCGGCCGAATAAAACCGTCATCAACACAGCCATAACATACACCAATGAGTTCCTACCAGTTACAATATTCATCCACGCTTTTAACCGATTGGTCAAATACATTCACAACATACCAAGCTTTTTGCAAAAGACCCACATTTGCTTCTCTTCTACAAGAACTGGAGTATAGGAAGCCCTACAAAATAACAGGGGCGATACACAAACGCTCACGAAATGCGTATAGCAGACTGCTTAATGAGACATATAACAACTAAAGGAATCCTGGTTGCAACTATTTGCAGTGGATATATATACAGTTTAACTTAGGGATCCACCTATAGAAGTAGAGAATATCCCGATATCCAATCAATGGCAAGAATGAGGACACAAATGGCTGCTCTGTTGAGTAGAACCCAGTAAGGGGACACACCCTGGCAAAAACTGTGGTCTTATGTATGATAGTAACAATGATATCTTTTTCTCCTTTTCTCCCATTCCGAGCCGTCTTTGACCTGAGATCGGGATTTCATCGACCCAAGTATTAATTACATCAATACCTGCATCATTGATGTCCACTTTGAATTTTCTTCTAGGTTTCCGAAAGAAAAACCTTCTCCACTGCTGATACTTCACACCTGATCATCTGTCTAACAGAAAGGGACAGCCTCCAGCATACAGCAACTGCATGCTCCAAAATTTCACTGATACTAAGCATTCCACTGCAGAAATAATGTGAGACAGTAAAACATCATCAACTCAGCAAAAGGCCTACGCAGGAATAGACTGTGATATCCACCAGCTAAAGCAAAAGGCTGCTTTGTAATGAAAGAAACAGATGCAGATGACCACTGAATTTAAATATAGGACAGTGATGAATTTTACATCTATTATCTAATTTATAAAACTATAATCAAAATGCTTGCAGATTTCTATATCAACACATTCAACAAGCTTAATTGCCCGTGACAACCTTAATGCAAATACAACATGATTTTAGATCCCCAACATCCATCCCTTCATATGTCAAGAGTACCAATTATCAAACCAACCAAATGTTGATAATCATTGGTCTGAATGGTCAAGCATGTCAATAGGAACTAGGAAGATGCAGACTCAAAAGAGGGAAGAGAAAGAGACGAGATGAGAAGAGGAAGAGATACCAGTTCTTTTTCTTGGAAGAATTTTTTTTGTTCTTTGGAAGGAAGGAAGAAGATTAAAATTGCTATTACACATTCACAATCCCTTTATCTTGCTTCGGACTATAGCATCCCATTTCTTCCTCTCAAACAAACAAACAAGAACAAAAAACAAATTCCAACCACACCTGTTCCTTCACCCTCCCTACATCTAACCCTCCTTCCAGGTTCCTCCAACCAGTTTCATTCTCAGCTTATATAACAGCAGCAGAGAGGCCACAAGATTTATGGTAAAGAAGATTGTAGCAGTGTCATCATGAGTGTTTTCGAGTTAAAAGAAGACATACCAAATATTTAAGCGGAAAAAGAATTGACTTACCATTTCAAAGACACTAAGAACCAGAACTGGACTTCTGAACCCAGACTTGCTTCTGTAAATTCAGTGAGCAGACCTTCAACATATCAGTAAACAAGAAAGAAATGCACAAAATGGCAACGTGGTTTAGCATCCAAAAATCAAGTGTAAGCACCTCATGGGACCCATAACCAGAAGCACCACCTCTTTTAAGACTCTTCCCCTCAACAGTGGAGCCATCAGCATCCCTCACAGGATGTGGTGGTCCCCGACGACCAGAATGTTTATGTGATCCTGCATAAAATCAAGCATCTGAGTTGAAAACTCGTATTAATGATTAACAAATGTGCATTGGCAAATAGATGCTGAAGCAACATATAAGTTGAATGTCCAAACCAAAAAAATAAAATAAAAAATCTAACCATTATCTAAAGAAGAATGATTACTACGCCCACTTCCAAGTGCTTTTACTTCTCCGCTCCTTAAATTTAAGGTGTCCGCTTTAACATCTCCATGGTTTACTACAAGATAAAAAAACAGAAGAGTTATTAAAACAAATCATTCGAGTGTAAAATATCCTGCTGCTGAAAGTTGTTTCTTCTTCAAATGGCTGAGGTTTTTTGGCAAATGTTGCCATATGTTATCTTGTATTGTGAGAGTGCAATAAACAATCATTTGAACTTGTTAATGCAATTGCAGGGAACCCAGATGAGCCCAATATCACTACTCTGAACATATTTAGGCTGAAGATCAATAATAGCTTACCTTGTGAAGAATCAAACCCTGACTGTGTAGATAGAGATGCAGATGATGACAAGGATTCATCACTTGCATAGGATCCCTCTGATCTGCGGAGAGTCCACACTACACGATCAGGTCTATCTTTATTTCGGGTTCGCCTTTCCTGCTTCTCATTTGGAAAACCATGCAAATCATTCCCAACAACCTTGTCATCTGGTGTTCCATTTGCATCCTTCAAAACCAATGCATGTGGGGGCCGAGGAGGACGTTTGTCCTTTTCTAGATTTGAGGTTTGCATCTGTGGCTCAGACTGGACTCCAGAGGATTGAATTCGACGCGAATCCTTGTTTAAGAGTATGCTTTTGATTACCCTTCCAGAGGATTCATGCCGCTGGCTCTTTAAAGCGGTCGAACTAATGATATTTCTATCAGATGGTGATATGCTCTGTTGCTGGGATGTGATGCCAGTAACATGGAGAATCAATAACCATGAGAAACATTGTTTCAAAAATAACTAAAGCCTGTCATGGTAATCATGATAAAACAAATGACAGAAGGGGCAACGAGTCATTTAACAATCAAACACAACCATGCATGAATTAGTGCAGGAAACAAAAAAATAAATACATTCAAAAACTACTCAGTCAGGATACGGGAAAAAAAAATCAGTTCACATCATTTTGGTCAGCATTGGATAAGTATTGTTATTTCAATCAAGAGCAACCCAGAATCATTCTGGGCCACTTCATTTGACACAATCCAAAAGCAGCCAAATTAGTTGTAGAACATCCATCCAAGAAGGATCTCTTGCATTAGCTTATTTTTTGTGCCCTCTATTTAAAAAAAACCTCCTTCCTCTCTCTTGCACCATTTTCCAGGACAAGGGGGCAAGGGAAAGTACTATTCAGTTGCATATTGCAATTCCTCTCTTACATTTCCCTTATCCTGCAACTTTCCCTCTTGTGATGCATTTCTGAGGGGCATTGCAAACATTAAGCATGCTTTCTCCATCCATAGCATGTTATACGCCAATTAAATCACTATCGAGGGAGGAGAAGAGAAATGCAAGGCTCACCAGTGAAATTTCCTTCTCTTTCCCTTTCAGAAGCAGGATTTTCTTCTTCCCGGTACCAGTAATTCCAGAAACTGCTGGAATAAAAAATTGATAACAAACCATGCTTAATGACAGCACTGAGAATAAAAGTATATTAAAATAAAAGGGAGAAAGCATAAAAAATACACATGTAATCTAAGAGAAAAGACTCATTTAAATATCTAATGATTATTAAAAGCAGATTTTTGAAATATGAATAACAGAGCAAGGTAAAAGCCAACAATCTCAGACAAGTAGGGAACATGTTCTCTTCCATGAAGAGTTGTATGATAACCAGCAGCTTTTTCTTCCAAAAAGAAAACAAGATACTCAGAAAGATCAAGAACAAAAAAGTACAATTTTATATGAAAGAGAATGAAGAGTGCTTAACCCAAAAAAAATAAAACGAGCATTAATGCATTCCCTCAAATTGTGAAGAAGCTGAATGCAACTTGTAATAGCATACAGGTTTAAAACCATAAAACAGGCAAGAGCTTAGTAGCCAGTCTAAGCATCATTGAAAACCTAAAAATTCAGTTTCACATCATACCAGTTTCCTCTTCTGATACTTCAGTCCCAGATCCAGAACCTAAAGTTACAGCTTTAGATAGTTGCCGGTCATCTAGCTTGGGAACCTGCGCATAAATTGATTTCTCTTTTCCACTTGTGCCTTTCACAGTGTCCCTTAAAACATACTGCCCATTAGACAAGGGAAAGTATTAATAATTTAAAACATATAACATCTCAATATTCACTAACTATGGCTTCTAGATGATTACACAAACTTAAATTAGGACATCTAAAAGCATGCATGTGAGGATCCAAGGACAGAAAAATGGAATGGAATCCTTCAACAAATAAAGCAACAAGTTCCAAGCAAGAAACAACCAGCAAAATTCTACTGGGCTTGTATTTTCTTATTTACAGGTAATTAATACCAAGATATTTTCTAATAGAAAACATAAACGTTCACATACAATTCGTGGTTTGGATCGAGAAAACAAGCACATAGAGCAACATTTCCACCTTTCCATGTTCAATTTTCTGCAAAGTGTTTTCCGTATTCCTCGCATTTTACAATTTCTGGTGAACGCATGATCCCAAAATGCACAATAACCTCAAGACAGGTTCAAGGCACTATCTTCAACTAGCAGAGCATTTCAGAACAGTAGCTCAGCAAATACCAAAGAAACAAGACATCAGATTTTCATCATCTTTTAAACACCACAACAATGACTAATTTAAGCTTCAACCACTTGCAAAGCTTGTTTAAATCATCATGGCCCATTTAATAACTTATCAAGTGTTGCTAAGGGATGCAGAATGTACCAGGCTCAAAGTTCTATTGAAAGAAAATCATGTAAATCACAGACAACATCCAAGCTGGTAAAATAACTTCAGAAAAAATTCCCCCATGTGGCTTCAGGAATAAAACATCATTATAAACATGTACCATTGTTGTTGAAGCTCTCTTCTTCTCAGAACCTCGTTTTGATGAGGAAGAGCTCGGACTTCCACTGCCACCAGCCCTTCTGCTCGGTTTCCCATTGGACAAAATCCTCTGTCACCAAAATCAGAATTACTTTATATTGTTATGGTTACAAATAAGATAACAAGTAGAACAAAGAAAAATTATGCAAAGCGAACAGCCACACAATCACGAAAAACACATCAAATCAAATCAGTTTCACAAATTTAAACTCATCTGAAACCATGAAACAAGAGCAAAGACCTGTGTGCATCACTCTATGAAAGGATATTCTTACAGCAATGCTAATTCCAGATTTCAGCTACTTTCACCATGCCTTTATTTATAACTGCAGCAAGGAGTATAGATGGTACATGTTTTTTAAACATTAGCATATGAACTAACACAAGGACTAAACTCTTAGCTAACAGGCTAATTTCCCAGTGTGAATACAATGAAAATTAGCCAGCCCCAAGTTCAAGCTAAGGCATTTTTTGAGTTTTGCACTACAGTTGTCTTTTTTTTCCTGAAATAAAGTCATTGCTACTAAAATCCAAGAAACAAATTGTCCAATTGAAGCAATCATACATGCCAAATGAATCCATTGCAAATTAATTTATAGTAATTAACAAAACACTGTTCTAAATTCACTTAAACTACAGCTTTCACAATAGCACATAAATTGAGATAAAAAAATGCAGATTAATTGATAATGTTCACCAGTCATAAATATTCAATTTCAAACAATACCCGAGGTCCACTCTTAGCAGCTCTTTTCTGTCGAATAAAGTCCATTAAAGGGGTAACAATGGGAGCATCTTTTGCAACACCTGTAGATACATCATGGGAAAACATAAAGCAAGATTAAATGAAAAATGATATCCAATGCAAACAATCCAATCATTCATTTCCCCACTATTTCTAGTACTATAATTTCAAAGCGCTGCATTCCAAGATCTTTGTGACTAACTAATATCAAGCAAGATTACATGAAAAATGATATTCAATTCAAACAGTCAAATCATTCATTTTTCCCCAGTTAAATGGAAAAACATCAAGCAAGATTAAATGAAAAATTATCTCCAATTTAAACAATCCAATCATTCATTTTTTCCCTATTTGTAGTGCTATAATTTCAAAATGCTGCATTCCAAGATCTTTGTGACTAACCAGCTCTTTCAGCTTCTCTTCTCTCCAATTGTATTTCAGCACTTGGAAGATTCTCGACAGGCTTTGCAATAAATTCAAGGAACTCCAAATACTCAGGATCTATATGTCAACAAGGAAATGATTGTATTTACAGATATCAAAGTGATGGCATATTAAGTTCACTTGGAACAAATATTCTTCAATTTCATTCCACAAAAAAAAAAAAACAATCAAATACCTTTCAATATGGTGCCTTCACGACCATCTTTCTTAGACCACTGCTTTGGGACATGCTGTGAAGGAGCATACTCAACAATAGCTTTAAACTGAGTGCCTAAACAATAGATGGAATAATAAGTTAGGAAAAGTTTATCTGACATCAGATCCTGCAATGACAAACCATGGTT
>Ga0325410_1001709_pt1 | contig 24341 bp, 18 predicted proteins | sample PopdelMetagenome_16_FD_206182 | JGI IMG/M metagenome (GOLD analysis project Ga0325410, IMG submission 206182) | Populus deltoides microbial communities from Bellville, Georgia, United States - Xylem-PdIQD-R3 | ecosystem: Host-associated > Plants > Phyllosphere > Stem > Wood/Secondary xylem...
ACATACTTTCTCCCTCTCAAGACTATGCAGACGTGTTTGTGCCCTTTCCACTTCATCCATCAGAAAATTGACCTCTGATTGCTTTGCTGCCCATTCTTCCTCTGATATTATTAAAAAAGAAAAAAAAAGGCATAAGATACTTGCAATAGAAATAGAATTTACAGGTGAGTGTTTCTTGTAATAACAATTATGGACACAATAAATTTGAGAGCATGATTAGGACATAATATAGGCAGTCAGGATTTGAATATCACCTGATTGAGCTCGAACTTCAAACAATTGGCTTTGTGCAAGTTCATGTAATTTCTGTATAGTTGCAACGCTTTCTTTAGCTTGTCGTAATTGATCTTGCAATGATTGCTCCCTGACAAGAAACAGAGATAAGTAAGATGAAAATTCAAACAGCCACCAGCAGAGCTTTTTATTATTATTATTATTATTATTATTATTATTATTTTTGTTTCTTTTCTTTTCTTTTCATTTCTTTTTTTTTTCCCGTTGAAAATGAAAGATATCTCCGTCACCACAACAAACCCCGGATAGATACCTTTCTTTTAAAACCTCTAATGTTTTCTGGTTCTCTTCAGCCAAACTACGTTGCTTCATCTCCACAATTTCCTTTACCTTTTCCTCCATCTGCATCAAACATCACCAAGTAGATAATCACAATTCTTATTTCAGAAATAATTAGCATATCAATATTGACTAAGGATCTGACATATAATAGCAGTGATCTATGGAAGGACATCATATTGCTAACTGATAGAAGGTCTGCTACTTCAAAAAAAAAAAAAAAACACAGAGAATAAAAGATGGCCAAAGAGTTCCCATGTAGTAATAAACCCAATAGCTCAACCAGCTTACAATTAGTCAGAACAGATTGAATATCTCTATTCTTGTGTCCTATATACATATACATCTGAGTCTGACAATAATAAGTACTTCAAGACATGAATGAATTGATATTTTTTAGTACTTCTCCTTTGTTTCCAATTATCTGTGATGATATCAACTTTAGGGATGGAACTTCTAGCAAAGAAGAGAAAATTATGCAGCACATACAAACAATGTATGCTAAGACCTCAAATACGAAGCATTTATGCATGAAGATATATGTCATTCATTTAACTTTTTTGTAACTATTAATAAAGGAGAAAAAATATAATGACTTGTAAGAAAATGTTAGGCTCACATATAACATAGCAAATGAGCAAATAATATTCTAATCAGTACAAATAGCAAATCTCATAAATGATTGCCAAAGTTCAATAATAGATGGCTCAATATTTTAACAAAAACAAATTCACAAAGACAAAAAAGGATAAACCCTGTGCTTTTCTCTATCAGCCAAACTGCTTGCTACAAATCATGTAAGCAATATCACTATCATAATAGCGGTCAAACACCAAGGTCCTAGGAGCCCATGTGATTCCAAGACTTGCCAGCTACAGTGAGGGAACATCAAAATTCATTTCCTACTGGTAAGTAATGCATAGAAAAACAAACGCATGCCTGCTGCTCTAACTGACGGTTGCGCTCTTCAAGTCTTCTTATTGTTGCTTGCTGATTCTTTAGGTGAGCTGCCTCAGTCCTGAACTCCTCTAGCTCAACTTTCATCTTCCGGCTCTCAGACTCTAACTCAGACAATTTCAGATCTTGCTCCTGCAAAGAGAAAACAGATTTTGCATAATGGATTGATGCTGTGTGGGTCATAAGAATTCTTATGCTGGCAGGAGGAGAGCAAGATGAAGAAGTCAAGATTTTCAGAAATAGCTCCTGTACTTCGAGCTTTCACTGATGCTAAGAAGAGCACTTGTTTCCAACACAGTTACTAAATCTATGCCTAACTTAAAATATTGTTTTAACACGACTTCCCAAGCTTGCGCCGCAGACATCAATAGTAAATGTTAACAAGAATACATTGCCAACATGTGAAACCTTACGTCATTGGGATGAGACCTAAAGGATTACTCAGTTCTGAGACTTACATCCAACACTAAGCACTACAATATATGTGAAGGGCGGACAAATTCCTGATATTCATAAGATTATGACTGAGAAAAACAACAGATACTAAGCACTTGCCAGTTACAGATTACATTTGCAGACAGCATAAAGAAAAGAATATAACAATGCTACTTACAGAAATTGAAGCAAGAGCAGGATAAGGATCTGGGGCCTCATAAAGTTTCTGATAGATATTAAGAAAAGCATTTTCTCCAAATTTGGCTCTCTTAGTAAGATTATCGACTTCTTCCTGGAACCCTTTTAGCAATGAGTTAAACAAACCTAACTTTTCGTCGGATGAAGCCTTCTTGAAATCTGCCACCAAAAATAAATAAATAAATAAGAATCGATAAACCTTAACTTTTAGCAATTTAATTAATTGGTGATGGTAAGGGTACCTCTGGTGCTCTCGGCAAGCTTCCGTCGGTTTTTCTGGCTGTTTTCCTGATTTTCAGCAATTCTAAGTCCCTGCTCATCCAACACACTTTTCTCCTTCTCCAGCTCAAAGTCTAGATCAGGTATTAATTTGACAAAACAGATCATCATTATTATTATTCTTTTTCCTACTCTTGCAAAAATGCAGCATAAATTAAATATTAATTGCTAAATCAAATCATTATTAAAAAGGAAAGAAAGAAAAGAAAAATAATCATCGGCTCATAAATTGGGACAGGTCAATATTTAGCATCAATCAAAGGTGAATTCAAATAAAATTAGGTTTTAATTGATTAAAATGATACCTTTCCAGAAATTGGAGACGAGGGAGACAGGAGAAGTGGAGATCGTTTTGTCCCTCTCGGATCCTCCTTGCGGAGCCTCCATTTTTCAAGCGAATTTGGATCTGAGTACAAATTCAGTTAGGAAAGAAAATGTGAATAAACAATCAGATTCATATATTTACTAGCAAGAGATTAGATGATTTAAGGGTGTGAGTTTCAAATCAAAAATCTTTTCGTGTTTGTAAAGTTCGCGACCGTCTGAAAAAGGAGTGGAGTGGGTTCGGTAAAGCCCAAATGTAATCTCTTTTCTAGATGGTCCATTGGACTCATCCAATATTATAGAATTCACATTGTTTCCATGGGCTTGTCTAATGCTGTCAAGATAAATAAAGATTATTAGCTCCTTCACTCTTTTTGAAAAAATTAAAATAAACAGTGTGGTACTTCTTTCATTGCATACAAAAGGGTAACTTATACATGCTTATTATGGAAATTATCTGATAATTTATTAAAATATTATTGGTCTTGCTTGAACTAAGTTTTTAAGTCATTCGGTTAATTCTATTGAAGAAAAAACTAATAGCAGTAGTTATTAGATCCGACTCGGGAGTTGACCTGGTCAAAGAATCGGGTTTCGAGTTACACGGATTGACAGGTTAACCCGAATCAACTCGGAAAAATTAAAAAAAAAATTAATATTTCATATGAAAAAATTAAGAAACAATCCATGTGAATATAGACTATACATGTTATAAATAATGAAGTTTAAAAGATTATTTCAAAAGATTTTGTATCCCACATTGAAAAGATACTATGTTAGTATGTTATCCTTTTAAGTTGAAATATTTAAACCAAAAAGGTTTTTTATTCCACATTGAAAAAACATTTTTTTTCTTGTAAATATAAAGTATATATATTAAAAGGTTTCATATCCCACATTGAAAAGAATAATAATTTCTATGAACACAGAGTATATATACTAAAAGGCTTTAAATTCAACATTTAAAAAATAAAATATTCTTCTAGCATTTATATAGTGAACTTTGAAAATGGTTAATAACCAACTAAAAAATATATAAAAAAGAAGGGTCTCCGACTAGGAGAAAAAACACATTTAAAAAAAAAAATCGGGTCTCAACTGGGTTTTGCCGGGTCGCCCGAGTCACGAGTCAACCGGGTTTCACTGGGTTTTTTCTTATTCCGATCTTTTACCTTACTCGAACTGGTCCAGCCACCGAGTCAACCGGGTCTTAGGTCGACCTGTTGGGTCGGTCCGGGTTTAATAAGTAGCGTTTCAAACAATACTAAAATAAAGAGACAAAGATAATGAAAATAGAAATGTATTTTCTTGGAGAAACAAAAATAAATATATCCTACTATTATTTTGGAGTGAGTTTCTATTATTCTAAAACAAGAGGTACAAAAAAAGCATGTCTTTAAATACATTATTTTTTATTTCTAAAACATCATTATAAGAAATTCTAAATTTTAAAATTATCTAACTAAGATATGTAAAGAAAAAAATAGTTATTATTATAGTTTTAAAATCCAACTCAATCAATCCAGGGCAAGACCCGGGTAACAGGTCAGGAAAGTCAACCTAGATTTACCCGGGTCAATATAAGAATAAAAATGGTTATTATCATAACTTTAAAACTTGACTCAAGGTTCTACCCACAACAAGGCTCAGGACACGGGTAAATAGGGTCAAATTTAAAGATAAAAATAATTATTATCATAGTTTTAAACTTGACTCGACGGTTAGTTCCGAGTAATGTCCAGGTCACGGGTCAAGAGAGTCAGCCTAGGTTGATCAACCCAGGTTGACTTGGGTCAATGTCAAGATAAAAAAAATTATTATCATAGTTTTAAAACTCGACTTGAGGGGTTGATCCGAGGCAAGACCCGCATCACAAGTTAGGAGGGTCAACTTAAGTTAACTGACCCGGGTTGGGAGGGTCGACCTAGGTTGACTTGGGTGATTGTTAGGATAAAAGTGATTATTATCATGGTTTTGAAACCCAACTCAAGGGTCAACTCATAACAAGGCTTAGATCATTGGTTGACCCAGGTCAACTTAAAGATAAAAGTGATTATTATCATAGTTTCAAAACCTAAATCAAGGTTTTATCCCGAACTAAGCCTAGATCATAGATCAGGAGTGTCAACTCAGGTTGACCCGAGTCAATGTAAGGATACAAACGGTTATTATCATAGTTTTAAAATTCAATTCAGGGGTCAACCTGGGGCAGAGACTAAGTCATGGGCTAACAGGATCAGCTAGGGTTAACCTAGATCAACGTATGAATAAAAATGACTTTTATCATAGTTTTTAAACTCATCTTCGGAGTCGACTCGGGGTAAGACCTGGGTCACGAGTCGAGAGGGTTAACTTGAGTTGGAAAAAAAAAGAATCAAAGCAATTTTGTTTTGATAAAAAAAGTTAAAAAAACAATTGACGGTTTTATCACCCGTGTTTTATTATGGGTTGACCTGGGTTGTTAATTAGGTCAGGTCAAGTCAATTATTCCTCTATTTTTTTTTTCTAAAACCCAAATTAGTCCAGGACCTATGTCGACCCGCATATGTCAATCTAGGCTTTGTAACTAGGGTTATTGTCATAACCCATTTTTGGGTTATTCCCTAAATTCAATTTTTCTTTCAAAAAATAAAAAATATATATTCGAACTAAAAAAATTAAAAAATAATAACGGTGAGAAGAAGATGTCAAAGCGCCTAGAAAATGATTAAAAATTGGTTGAGGAGGTTTAAAAGATTAAAATTTGACAGTATTTTGTTGACTAATGAGAGCTCTATTGACAAAGAAAATTCAATTTGAGGAAGAAAAATTCAAAATCAGATGTTTATCGACTCAATTAAATTTTATTGAAGGTTTAATTGAATTTATGGAGGGTTTGATTGCAAGAAAAATTGATTTCGAAGTCAATTTAGGCTTTAATTGGAAGAAATTAAAGTTATGGGGTCAAAATATAATTTTTTAGAGTTGATTTGGTCAAATCAGGGGCTTAATTGCATAAATATTGAAGTTTGATGGCCAATTAGGGACTTAATTGAAGAAATCCGAAACCAAGGACCAAACTGGAAAAAAGGCGTGTAAATAGAGGGGCTGTAATTAAACCGAATCAGGGGCTAAAATGAAGAAATTAGAAGTTTACTGATCAATTAAGGGTCAAATTGCATAAATAAGAGACCAAGGACTAAAGTAAAAAAGGTGGCCAACTTCAGGGCCGACGATTGAATTTGGTAGGGATGCAATTGAATTGATTTTTAAAATTAAAATTGCAATTTAGGACTTGATTGAACAAATCACAAATTAAGGACTGATTTGGACTTTGGCACGATTTTGCCACCATTTCTTTTTAAATGAAACGACACGTTTTGGGTAAAACAGCGCCATTTCATCCACTGTTTTAAAAAAAAAACCCAAACGGTGCCGTTTTGAACGGCAATGTGGGTCTTCTTCTTCCCTTGGACGCATGAGGCGGGGGAAGAAGAAGATTTCCTTCCCCTGCTTTTCTTTTGCCTCTTTCTCTAAAAAAAATCAAAAAAACACTGACCAAGACCCCCACTTGTCTAAAACTCTGACCCGTGGCCTACCACGGGGTGGAAAAACAAAAGGGACATGCCCCTTGGACGGTTGCACAGTGGCCGCCCCGGCCGCTCTACCCCTGTGCCACGACTGGGCAGGGTAGGAGGCCTCTCTACCCATGTATTTGCCTATAAATACATGGGAAGAGAGAGCACGAAGGACGAGGCAGCAGAGGAGGAACAGAAAAGTAGAGAAAAAAAGAAAATAGAGGAAGAGAGAGAGAGAGAGCAAGAAAAAAACAGAGGAAAAAAAAGGAATAGAGAGAGAGAAAAAGAGAGGTGAAGAATAGAGATAGAGAGGAGAGAAGGAAAACAGAAAGAATAAGAGAAGGAGAAGATGCAGGGATTATCACCTCTGCACGGAGAAGAAGAAGAAAAACAGGAGCGCCACCATCTTCGCCACCGCAAATCACCGCCGACGACAACAAAAACGCTCCTTCACCCTAGGTAATCTTCTCTCTTTCTCTGCTCTGTCTTTCTATTTGTTTCATTTGCATGCAGAATGTGAGCAATTCACGTTCTGCAGCAAAAGGAAAATAACCAGCTAATTATAAACTGTTGGGCCGGTGCTGGCTCAGTTTTATGTTGGGCTGGTGCTGGTCAAACCCGTTTCAATTAAAAATGTTTTTTTAAAAAAAACATTAGTGATGTTTTCGCGTATTTTTCTATCCATTTTGGTTAATATTGGTTTATATTTTTATACCGTAAAAATACAAATCCGGTATTAAAATACCCAGTTTTCATAAATTTTTTTTGTTTCATGCATACAGCCAAGTCTCTCAAAGCTAAAATCATATTATATATATATTTTTTAATACAACAAAGAAAACATCAAAAAATTATGTTTTATCTTGCATTTTGGCTTTAATAACAGTTTATTAAAGTCACGAGAATTTGGCCAAAATTTTAAAAAATTTAAAAAATATATTTTGTTTTGTATTAATATCAAGGATTACGTATTTATACGTAAAACGTATTCCTGATATTAAAAAGATATTTCTTTTGACGACATAGAACAATTAGCTTGAAAAGCCTTATAAAGGATGACTTTTCTTAAACCGTAGACAGACCAACAAGTATAAACCACAACAAGACCTTAGATTTTATCAGACAACAAAACAATGCAGCTTACTCTATATTTTATCAAAGGGAAGAAAAAGAAAACATAGAAAAGAAGAAAAAAAATCCACTAGAGCCTAACCACAATGTCACCATGCATACGTGCGACACTAATAAAAAGAGGACGGCATGGTGTTTGGAGGTGGGATTTAAACCCCCATTCTAAAATTTATTATTGAAAAATAAATTATAAAAATTAATTACAAAATAGAAATTATGAGAATGCCTTCAATAACAAATTGTAGGAAGGATATTAAAGTGTAAAGTTAGTAAAATAAAAATGGCCTAAAATTTTATTTAAAGAAAATTGATTTGGATAAATTAGGTGAGATGAACTATGAACTCTCAGTTATAATTGCTTTGAGTAAACGAAATATAAATAAACCTAGGTGAAAAGGGTGTAAACCCAAATAAAAACAAAAATAAATTTAATTCAAGTGAGAAAAAGCATAATTTAAAATTAGGAAAATAGGATACATATTTCTTTTAAGTAGAAGGGATTAAATGTAATGAAAGTTAAGATGTGGGAGCGTTAAATTGTAGAAAAGAAAGGTTATTAAGGGCTAAAATAAAAATGGAAACAAATAGGGGACCAAAGTGTAAAACATTAGAAAATTAGCTATAAATACCTCATGTTTCCTTGCGTGGTTAATGAGTTATAAAGGAAAGGGGGTTGTAGAAAATTTTAGCAAGGAAGTGAGGAAAAATTCCTCATTTTATGAGGGATAACATCGAAGAACTTCTTAGAGAAGGCTAGTTTAAGACATTAGGAAGAAAGTTTTAGTATTCTTACAAAGTATTTGTATGGAAAACAGAAGTTCTTGGACTCAAAACCTTGGAAGGGGCTACTGGTATTGAAGGAGAAAAAAAGAACACTTTTATCATGGTGGATTATGATTTTAACATGGATTAAGGTTTGGATTAATGTAGTAAACTTTATGCAAAGTTTCGTTTTGTGCTGTGATGATTTGAATGGTGATCTTGAACTTTTCCTTTACTTGAAAGAGTAATGGGCAGTGTGTTAATTTTGGAAAAGAATTAGAAGAAACATAGTATTCTTTTTATTTGTTGAAAGTTCCAGCTAAGGTATAAAAATAGGAATTGAGATTTGTTTGATTTAATTGTTATGAAATTTATGTATAATGGTTTCATATGATGTTATGATACATGAAAACATCTAGTTTCTTGTCAAACTTATTTTCTAATGCTATAGAAATTCAGACAGTTTTTATGCCCCAACTTTGAGTTGAAATTATAACTTGAAAACGATGGAGTTTAGGGTTTGTTTTTTCATGAAAGTTGTATGAATGGATGTTAGCTTTCAAATTAAACCAGTCTTACATGATTTAGAATTGTCAAACTCTAGATACAAGTTAAAAATTGAGGAAAGATCTAAACCAAAACCTACTGGACATATTACGTATACTATTGTAATAAGTGATTTTGGGTATGAAAATGCAAGAACTGGGTGTTTCTTCCTTCATAAAACTTGTATATTTATGTCTTAAATTTCCAAAGAGAAAAACCACTACCAAAAATGAGTTATGAAACTTCAGTTATGATGAAAACACTGAATAATGGTATTGTTAGTTGGGCTAATTCAATTAAGAATAAAATTATGTTAAACTAGCAATTGGTATTTTGGAACTCAGGCATAATTCTTGAGTTTATAAAAAGTAATGATAATTATTTTATCATGTTTTGATAGGGGATACTTAGTAATTAGACCATAACTCGGGATATGTGCAAGTACTTCACATGTTGAAGGTAATTCTACACCATGGTGCATGCATTTGCTTCATTAACTTATTTTATTTGTGATTTCCCTGAAATGTGTAAACTTATGGAAAATGATTGAAATAATTAAATAAAATGAAAGAAAAGAAAGAATGATGAAAATGGTTAGTCTCCCGAGGTAAATAAGGAAATGATAATACTAATATGTTTTGTTGGTTATATGATTGATAGAAATGGCCAGTCTCTTGGAACAAGGAAGGGGTTGATGAAACTAGTTGGTATTGTCGGGCATATGGATTTGATGATCAATTCTGGCCATGGAGCCTAACGAGACCAGTGGGGTTACACTAGTGAAGGCATGGTTTAACAAGTTGATTAGTGTGTGTGGTGTGTGTGTGTGTGTGTGTGTAAAAGGATGCTAATGGTACCAAGTTAATTGATATCAACATATATTGATTAATATCCAGAAAATGGATGCTAATGATACCGGGTTAAATGGTATTGACATGTATGGTTGACCCAGGTTATGGGTGATTGTGAGTGTCAAATGATTGGTGACATGTAATAAGTTTTAGCGTTAAAAAACAATTGAAAAAAGAGAATATATATATATATATATATATATATATATACATGTATGTATGTATGTATGTATGTATGTAAAATAATGGTTGGTCACTTGATTAGATATAAAGGCATTAATAAAATGGACCCGATGACTTTAAAATCAATGTGGTTTACCCAATATAGTTTTTAAATAATGATTAAGAGGACAAGTCTATCACATGATTAAACATCTAAAAGGAATGAACATTGAAGGTTGACTATAAAATTAATAAAAAAGTTCTTACGTGATGGAAGGTGTATTGACTTGTGTTGAAAATGTTAAAAGATTTAATGATATAACTTATATGTGTGTGTAGAAGTTTTGTTGACTAAATTGTTAGATGATTATCTTGTAATGTATAATATTTGATTTAATGTTCAATTCAGGCACGAGCAAGGCAACAATAGTTGACCCTAGTGGTTAGGGGGTATAATAATGGCTATTAAATTTATTTTGAAATTGAATTTGTGTTATAACACATATTGTTGCAAACATAATGAATGTTTTATACACATGTAAAACAACTTAGGAATTGTACTAAGGCTTAATTGGAGTTTGAATTAGATGGAAATAGAAGTCAAGTTTGCACGTTATTCAACATTGTTATTATTATTGTTGCACCCGATATCACGATGACCTTTAAAATTTTATAGGAAAAAGAACAAATATCTCACATCTTGTTCTTAAAAGAAGTTTAAAAAGTCATCACCTAGTATTAGGGTCACTAGGAACCTTTACTGGTCAATAAGGATTCTATGGTACGGGACTGGTTATGCAAAAGAAAAGATATTATCACCCCTTAAACGTCCAACCTGAGATAAGTTTCATTGTTGGTTTTGTCTTAAATTGTTAAGGGTTTGTTTTATTCTGTTTTTGATGGTGTGCTTATAATATTTCTAACTTTAGTGCATGTGAATATTTAATTACGAAAACTCTAGCTTTGGTAAATATTAACTAAAACAAATATGGTATTCCTGACTCTAATACCAGTGAATAAATCAGTAAAATCTGGATTGAAAGCAAAACATATCTTTTTATTATTTTTTTAGAGAGAAAAAAAAGAAAAAAGACAGGTATGTATTGCATACTGGATTCGTATTTTATAGTAAAAGTCTACAATATAAATACATAGTAAAGTAAATAAAAAAAGTGCGAGAGATCCATAAATAAATAAAAAAAGGATCCCCAGATTCTTTCTAGGACTTTCTGATATCTAAAAAGGCTTATTTGTTTGACTATATATCAAAAAAAAAAAGTAAAATTAAAGGGAAAGAGTATAAGGGTGTGTTTTACCAAACACACCCCTAGCCCAAAAAAATAAGACCGGTCAGGCCTGATGCCCAAACCCAACTCGATCTTAATAGTTTCTATTTTTTTATGGGCTAGATCTAGTCCAATCATCTGGGCTAGGCTTGATCTAGCCAGCCCGCCCTGGTTACTTGTCTAGCCCAGTGACCAAGCTGGGTACAATAACAGGCAAGGCTGGGTAAATAACAAGCAAGCATGTGTGAAATATAATTCACACATGCTTGCACAGTAATAGGTGAATTAAAATGCAACGAGGGAAAAAGAACTTACCTAGTGTAAGGGTGTCTCTGCCGGGGGCACTAGAGGCTGGTGTTCTACTGAAGAGAAGAACTCTTGCTGAAGTTTATGTGGTGCTGTTACTGTTGGTTAGAGGTTGACGTTTGACTAGGGAGAAGAGCTTTTGCTGCTGACTAGAGTTTATGGGGTTGTTGTTGTTGTCGGTTGGAGGTTGGCATTCAACTAAGGAGAAGAATTATTGTTGGTGACTAGAGTTTACAAGGGGTGTTACTCATAGTTGAAAATCCAACTTGATGTTCACTGTGGAGACAAGGTTGCTAATGCGAAGGAGAGCTTCTAAATGTTGCTTCAAGTGAGGCTGAGAGAGTGTAGGACTATTGTGCTGCTGTTTCTCATAATGTTGTTGTTGTCATTCATGGCTGAAACAAGAGATCACGATAGGTATGCTAAAGACTTTGTTGATGTAGCTCTCATTCACGATGTTGGTGTAGAGCCACAACTAGAGGATGATCTTCTACTACTATTGTTGCTTTGTGATGTTGCTCTAAGTACTGGACTGAAGATAAGAAGTTGTTGCATAAGCTGAGTTCAAAGAAAAGTCCTCTATGCTAAAGCTGCCTACGGTTTGAGCGACTAAGGAATGCAACCACAACTACCCATGACTGAGAAGATGATGGACGCTGGCCCTGGAAAACAAACACGGTGAAGCTTGCTTGCAGGGGTGAATGTTGAGGGTTGTTTCGGTGGGAGGAGACGATGAATGCTAGTCTACCCTTTTTTTTATAGGCATCTGTAGTATGTAGAGGGGCTGCTAGGATTTTTTTGTTATAATTTGTGTCTCCCCTCCAAAGTTGTATGCATTTGGATATGTATTTATAATATAGGAGTCCGGTGACATATGAGATACAAAGTCCCAAACAAACTTATTCTCTTTTTGAAATTTAAATTTGATTAGAAATTAAAAATAAATTTGAAAATGGATAACTATTATTATCTTGATGATCCTTTTAAACTGAAGATTATGAGAGAAGGACAAAAACACATTATAGTCTCTAGTTTTCTCATAAGTTGACAAATCACACCTTTAATCAAAATCAATCCCTGATCTTTTAATATCTATTTTTTAACTCCTATAAAAATTAAATTAAAAGAAAATAGGTCAAAATTTTAGTTATGATAATTACCCCCCTACAATACTTACAGTGCAAAGACATTAGAAAATTTATTTTCATTTGGCTTTGTGTAGTAAGTTTGTATAGAAAAAAACAAACATGAAAGCCTTTTCTTTTCAACTCTTGAAAAACTTTGAAAGGTCCAATTGTTTCAGGCAACTTGCCATTTGGTGAAAAAGATAAAGATTTTTCAAAAATGGTCTAATTGTTCAAGGCAACCTGCTCGATGTCTAAAAAAATCAAGATTTTTCAAAAGTGATCTAATTATTCTAAGCGACCTACTTGTTGGTGAAAAATATGAAATTTTTTAAAAAGTTGTCTAATTGTTCCGGGTGACCTGTCTGCTGGTGAAAAATACAAAGATTTTTAGGAAGTGGTAAAGATTTTGACTTTTCAAAAGTGGTCCAATTCTCATGAACGCCTTGCTCGTTAGTGAAAAACTTAAAGGTTTTTTTTTCTTTTCAACCCTGGTCTTATTGTGATAGGTAACCTTATCGTTTGAAAAATAAAAAGATTTTTCTGGTGGCCTAATTCTCCTTGGCAGCCTGCTTAATTAATTTTTTTTTCAAAAGTAAAAACTTTTCAAAAGCATTTTCAATTCTTGGCCATTTCGAGGTGGCTTTCCTTTTTAATGGATCCCATCGGTGATTTCTCTTATGAATTTTTGCAAAACATATTTGTTCAATCTTTTGGAGTTAGATAATATGCTTACATCTTTACCTAATTTGAAATTTGGCCCCCATTTCTTCTCAATCTCCTTGTTGCTTGATTGATGAGGTCTTGCCTTTTCTTATTTGAGTCTTCTTCGTCGTTCGGCTTTTAGCCCACTCGAGTTAGCTCATGTATGTCTTTTTCCAGAAATTTATTAATTTTATACAACTCAGCTTTTATAGTGCCCATCATGACCCATTTACTCGTTGGAAATTATATGTCTTGTTGATTAATTTGAGAAGATCATTCATTACTTTCTTGTCTCACTACTAAAAACATTCAGTGTCATTTGTTATCCTGATAGATTTAAATTGCCTTTTATAAACAAAAATGTCCCCTTGTCTCGTTGTAGGAAATGTTTTTTTTCTTTTTTTTTATTGTTACCTCGAAGAGATCAAATCTCATTCTATGCACAATATTGCCGCCTTGTCTCAATTATAGAAGTATTTTGTTCTTACTGTTACCTTGAAGGGATAAAATCACCTTCTGTACAATATTACCCTCTTGTACTAATCATTACCTCTAAGTGTGCTCTGTAAGTGACTCAAATAAATAATGGTTTTGAGTAACCCTTCTCCAATTCTTCTCCTTTTTTGGTTTCCATGAAGAACTCTTTGTCTAGAATGAATGTTAAAATCTTGATCTTATATTTTGAAAACAAAAATTGTTTCAATATGAGTTTAAAACAATTTGTTTTTGAAATCTTGCAACTCTCTTATAATTGTTTTCTTAGAAAGGGGATGATTTTTTCTTGTGTCTGCGAGATTGTAATTGTTGAATGTATATGATGAGATGACTTTCTGCTTTTATAGGTTTCAAAGCAAGAGGCTCGAGTAAAACCTTGAGATTTTGTTTGAGAAAAATTTGTCTCTTTTTGAATACTTATTTTCTCAGCATGAATAATAACGAGTAGCTTGTTCCTGATGTCATGATTATTATGAAAAAAGTATTTTTGCATTTTGAGAACGTTGTTTATCGTTTCAAGTTGCTTGATTAGAAAGGACTTTTAAATGCACGTAACGTAGGCTGTGGTTCTTGGTTATGAAAAAAAGGAATTCATAAAACTCGAAAGTATTTTAAGGTTTTAAAGACTTAAGATCACTATCATCAACTTGACTTTTTATGTCTTTGAATCCTTTTCTTTTACCATTTTTCTTTGATACGCCTTTTTTTTTCATTATTTTGGCTAAGCATCCTTATTTTATCTCGACTGTCATTTTCGCTTTTGATTTGGGCATGCCCTTAAACATTTGAGTTTCTTAGGCTCTTTTGCCTTTTGGCTTTCTCACGTTTTTTTCATCATTATTGATCATTGAAATTTCACTTACCCCTGGTGTGGGACATTGTTTTAGTTAGGATTTTTCATGAAAGAAAATTTATTCAGGCTCATGAATGGAACACAAGGGATATATTCATTTTAGAATGTGAAAGGGATAAGAAAGAAGGTGTTTTCTCATTTCAAGCGCAAGCAGTTAAGATCAATAAACTTTGATCACATTCAATGTGATGGTTTGGACTTTGCAAAGAGATGAATTTCACGAGTCCATGAACATTAAATCCACTACATACCATTATGCATATATTTAAAACACCTAGCTCAAGAGTCATGATGTGAGGGTGATTGTTTATTCTTCTATTCATATACTTTGTTTAGAATTTGGCCAGCTCGATGAAATAGATGCTTGATTCATTTGTCATTTCTATAAATAAAATATCAAAATGTTATTTTAAATAAACATTAAATCATTGCTAAAAAAAAGCAAGTTCAATGTTTTTAAAATTCTACTAGAGGAAAAGATTTTGGTAAAAGAAATAAATTGAGCCTATGAGATCTTGCAAGACTGCAAAGGTGTATTTGTGAATTCTAATAAGGAACCTCTTTTAGGATTTATGCAAATAAATCAAAAAGAGAGACACAATTGAAGGACAAACTTATTATTTCATTGAAACTTCAGAAAAGAAGCTCAACAACAAAGACCTTATACCAACATGATTACTAGCAAGGTAATGCATAAAAGGGCTAAACGCTTAGCAACTATTGCTTGAAATTTCCTAGAATCTTCCAATTGTTCCTCTCCTATGAACTCCTCAATAGAGGCCTCTTTCCAATAGTTTGTTGGGTCATATGTAGAATATTCTTGACATAATAACACTGTAGCTTTATCATGAAGATAGTTGATTTCTGGGAATCTGTGTGGAGAAGTTAGCTATAGGTGGAGTAAGTGTTTTTGTTCTTTTACCTTTATAACCACCTTCGATATTGTGAACCTCAGTTTCTTTTTTTCCAGTGAAACCTTTCTCTTCAGTCTAGTCAGCAATCTTTCCTATCTAGATGGCTTGTTCAATCCTTTCAATTATAACAATCAAGTCAATGAAATGTTGTGCAGAGCTTCTAACCAAATATTCAAAATACGAGGCCTTAAAAATGTTGGAAAATAAACTAATCATCTTTCTTTTTCAACAAATAAGGATTAACCTGTGTGGTTGCCTTATGCCACCTCTAGGCGTATTCCCTTACAAATTCCTTGTTGTCCTTTTTTTAACTTGCAAGTTTGACCTATCAAGGCCCACGTTCATGTTGAACTTATATTGCCTAATAAAGGCATTAACTAAATCCTTTAACCCTTTTACCTTGGTATTGTCTAACCACATATATTTAGTGTGGGCAATGTCCCTCAAGTTGTCTTGAAAGAAATGAATTAATAGTTTCTCATCATAAACCACCTTAGCCATTTTGTTGCAGTATGCTTTGAGATGAGTTATAGGGCATTGAGTTCCAATATATTTAATAAATTATGGCACTATAAACTTCTTAGGAATCACCACGTTAGGCACCCAACACATCTCAGCAGCCTTTATAGGATTATACAGGCTAGTTCTCTTAATTGCCCTTATCTTTTCATCTAGGACAAGCAACTTTTCCAGACCATTTTCTTTTACCATTTTGTCCTTTTAAGATTTCTTCATTGTAAAGTCTATAGTAAACAACATTCTTATGGGATATGCTAGTTGAGCAAATTAACAATACGTAGCTTATTGAGATTTAGATGACACCTCATTTGCCCCTAAATTTTATGGATTGAAAAAAGCTGTAGGCATCTATGGAGGTTGAGTTATAAATATTGCTTCTCCGAATTTAGATCCCAAGGCCTGTTCGAGTAAACTAGTAAACCTTGTGACTTCTTCTTTAAGACTTTCCAACTCTTTTTGGTGTTGGGCCCCCAACTGGGCTCTTTCTTCATTCTTCATTTGTCTTCTTCTCAAATGAGTGTTATAAGTGTGGCTTAATAAGGGAACCTATATTTCAACTTGCTAAATGAAAATCATGCAATTATGCAAAAATGATGATGTTATCAACAAGAAAAATACATATTCAATATGGACTCGCTCGTCATGGGGCGAAAACGATCATTATTCAAGGATTTTAGAAACATAATGTCATCATGATGCCAACAAGGGGATCCTTGTCTAATCTTGCCTAAGTTTGAGCTTTTGATAGCCCTTCGGCTTCCAATTCAAAACAATTCATTTTTGTTAACCTATAACAACTCAGACCCTTGTGAAATTCCTATGTGACGACCATTTGCCACCTAATGGTCTTCGAATTCAAGATGTCACATGTTGGGCTTGCCACAACGAGATTACATAGAGTACAACCTAGTAGGTAGGTTCTAGTCGTTAAGTGCATCAAGGGGTAGGTTACTATCTAGTCTCAAAGGGTCTCTCGCATATTAGTGATCGTCCTTGAAGATCGATATAAGACTTACAAGGAGTGTGAAAATAGAGGCCCTAAATAATATTAGATCGACATACTAACCACTTTCAGGTAAACAATGAAGCGAGAGTTGTATGGTTTCACGAATCTTATCTAGGTTGTAGCCATTAGGGTACCATGACTTCTCCATTTATCTTAAATTTTAAGATATGTGCTTTTAAAGTGATACATGACAATAGAGATACATGCTAAAGTAGTAAAGGCAAGAAAATAAACAAACAGGCACAACAAATAAGACAAAAAGCAAAGCTTAGTCAAAAGTCCCCAATAGAGTCGTTATTCTATCGCACTAGACATTGAGGAACCCTTACTGGTCAACAAAGGTTCTATGATACGAGTCTGGTTACCCAAAGTAGAAGATAATATCACTTCTTAAGCATCTTACCTGAGGTAGACTGTATTGTTGGTTTTGTATTAAATTGCTAATGATTTGTTTTATTATATTTTTAATGGTCTACTTATAATATTCCTGACTTTGGTGCTAGTAAATATTTAACTACGAATACTTCTAACTCTGGTGTTGATAAATATTAAGTAACCAAAAAATATATGGTATTCTTGTCTCTGATGCTAGTGAATAAATTAGTAAAATTTAAAAAGAAAATAAAACATATCTTTTTATTGGTTTTTTTAGAGAAAAAAAAGGGTCTGCTTGGCTAGATATCAAAATAAAAAAGTGTGAAATTAAAGAGAAATGGCTTAAAGGTGTATTTTGCCAAACACTCCCTCAACCTAAAGAAAATTGGTCCGGCGGACTAACACGATCTTAATAGTTTTCATTTTTTAATGGGCTAGATCTAGCCTAGTCGTATAGGTTGCGTTTCATCCACCTTGCCCATCCTGGTCAATGGTACAACCTAGAGACTAGGCTGGGTACATTAACATGCAATCATGCGTGAATTATAATTCATGCATGCTTGCACAGTAATAGGTGAATTAAAATGCAACGGGGGGAAGAAGATCTTACCTAGTGTAAGGGTGTCTCTGCTGGGGGCATTAGAGGTTGGTGTTTGGCTGAGGAGAAGAACTTTTGTTGGAGTTTATAGGGTGCTGCTATTGTAGGTTAAAGGCTGACATTCGACTAAGGAGAAGAGCTTTCGCTAATGGCTAGAGTTTATAGGGCTATTGTTGCTATTAGTTCGAGGTTTGTGTTCGGTTGAGAAGAAAAACTCTTAGCGATGACTAGAGTTTACAAGGGGTGTTGCTCACAGTTGAAAATCTAACTTGGTGTTCACGATAGAGACAGGGTTGGTGGTGCAAAGGAGAGCTTTTAAATGTTGCTTCAATGGAGGCTGAGAGAGTGTATGATTGTCATGTTGATGTTGTTATTGCTGCTCACAGTGTTGTCGCTATCATTTATGGATGAAACAAGAGATCACGATAGGCCTACTGAAGACTTTGTTGATGTAGCTCTCATCCACAATGTTGGTGCAGAGCCACTACTGAAGGATGATCTTCTACTACTGTTGTTGCTTTGTGATGTTGGTGTTACTCTAAGTGCTCGACCGAAGATAAGAAGTTGCTGCTGGAGTTGAGTTTTGAGGAAAGTCCTTCTATGTGTTGAAGCTTCCTACGATTGGAGTGACTAAGGAATGCAACCACTACTACCCATGACTGAGAAAATGATGGACGCTGGCCCTGGAAAACGAACACGGTGAAGGTTGCTTCTAGGTTTGTTTTGGTAAGAGGAGATGATGAATGCTAGTCTACCTTTTTTTGTGTTGTAGCATATATGGGAAATAAAGTCCCAAACAAACTCATTCTTCTTTTGAAATTTAAATTTGATTAGAATTTAAAATCAAATTTGAAAATGGATAACCATCATTATCTTGATGATCTTTTTAAACTGAAGATTAAGAGAGAACGACAAAAACACATTATAGTCTCTAGTTTTCCCACAAGTTAACATATCATACCTTTAACCAAAATCAATCTCTGATCTTCTAATATCTAATTTTTAACCTCTCTAAAAATTAAATTAAAAAATAATTGGTCAAAATATAGGCTATGACAATTATGGTATGCAATTGTAAATTAGAGGAGATTGATGTAATTGTGTATGATGATGGATGATGAATGACTAGTTGGAAAAATAAAGAATGTCTAATCTCGAATCGGATTAGGGGTTGAGTCTAGTAAGGTCCAATATGGTTGGACCATATATAAATGTTGATTATAATGTGACTTGTCATTGTTGAAAACTTGGTACAGTACAGATTTAGGGAAAACTCTACCGAGAATTTTGATAAAAAATTTTTTTATAAAAAAAAACTTCTTTGGATTTATAATTTAATCTTTGAGGGATGTTATGGTTAAGAACCGATTTAGAAGTTAGGATCCTCACATCTACTCTAAAGTAGATAGTGTAATTACTCTATAAGGTAGCATGTTTCTTTTGTGATAAATATAAGACTTCTAGTGAATGGCATGAAAAATGAAATGCAGAAAAAAGCTAAGTCTAGAAAGGTTGAATTAATGTGTGAACATGTTGTTAATTACATCAATTAAAATTTAGATCGATAAATGTTCATAAAACCCGCATCTCGGGTTTCTATCAATGTTGAGAAATGAAAGTAAATAAAGATAATGATTTTGTGTAGAAAATTATTTTTATGATATCGTTAAGGCACGAGTGAGTTCCAGTGTAAGATAAATTCTTATATTTTAATCCAGATCTTGTATTAAATTCATTAGATAAATCGATTAGATTTAAAATGATACATAAATTGACATAGAATTGACTTTGAAAAAAATTAGGGGGTCTTACATGGGACGACACTGCACTCGGTGGCACACGCCAATAAATTTTTTTAAATAATATTATATTAATCAAAATATCAAATTGCCCCCTCCCAATTTATTCATTATAAAAAAACAATATGAAAAGACAAAAAAGCTCAATTATATAAGTTTAACATCTTTTGCTTTTAAGGGTAATATAGTCTTTACATTGGCCTTTAAAACATAGAAAGACTGAATTACCCTCATTCAACCTTTTTAAAAATATTGCTTTATAAGACAATATAGTAATTACATTGTGCATTTAAAAGATAAAAAGACTAAATTGTCCTTAATCAATTTCGTAATGAATAACAGACTTCATGAAAAAACCATTCTACCCCTAATAGAAACTCGAGATGACAAGAAAAATGAGTAAGAGATATGAACAGTAGGGAATATGATGTGAAATGGAGAGAATAATATCCATGAATAAATATAAAAGTATAAATGGAAATCATACATGAATTATAAATCTTAGTTTAAATTTCATAACAATATCAAAACAAGTAATGAGTTTTAAAGGATAGAAGAATTAAAAAAGTATAAAACTTAAAAATGATTGTAAAGGAGGGTATGTCCTCTATAAATAGATTTAAGGGTATTTATGAAGTTGGAAAGAGAATTATAAATTTTGGATTTAAAATTTGTAATATTGGCTAAACCAATAATGAGTTTCAATGTATATAAAAATATAAATAAAATAGGGAAAAATGAGAAAATTATTTCAATTAATTAGTGTGGTAGTAAGAAATAAATGATAAGAAAGGATGGTATAAAAAGAAAAAAGTGATGATGTAAATATTAGTTAAAAACCAGTAACATTATTATGAAACAATAATAAGTTTGATAAATAAATAAAAATGAAAAAAATATATAAAAAATATATTTTGATAATAAAATGAGTAGGATTTAGAGTAATAATTGATAGGATTTCCATAAGAATTAAATAAGAAAACTCAGATTTTTTATGAAAAATCATTTACTATTTAAAAATAATATAAAATATTTGATAAAAGAGATTATCTATAACTAAAATCTCACTTTTTATTTTAATTTTTTTTTACAAATGTCCACTGTTTTGGTTATATTTATTCATAATTTCATTATATATATATATATATTAATTTTTTTAAGTAATAATCAATGCATGCATATATTTTTTACACATATTACATGATTTAATATAATTGGATAGAAATGTTGAAAACTTAATTGATTATATAGAAAGGTAGAATTCATAAAAATACATGTCATTAACTTATTTTTATTGGTTAAATACATTGATGATTGATATATGATGATGCGAACTTGGAGGATAAGAATCCTTAAACTCACACGTAAGAAAGAAACAACTCAAGAAAGCTAAAATCAAATTACAATAAATAACCCGACACAACAATTACCTGAACTAAGACACCAAAGTTATTGGGTAAAAAACCTCCAACCCTATTGTTATAAGGAATCAGAAACTAGAAATACAAGAAGAATACCATAAAGACAATTTATCTTTAATAAATTCAAGAAAAGTTCAATGAAGAACCTAAAATATAAGTACCCTTGTGTGCACAATATTATTTTAAAATAAATCCTGTATGAAACAAACTTAAATATAAGCTAAATACCTCTTTTTATACCAGGTAAAAAGGTCCTTAACTAGGCTACAAAAATAATAAAAAAGTACCATTCCAAATATATAAAAAAAAAAATCTAAACCAATTAGAAAAATAATATAAATCTCTTGTAGTATTTTTTTTATGTTTGATCACTATGAAATTTTAACCTTGTATAAAACAAGGCTTAATATTCTGGTAATATTTCAGCTCAATCTAATGATCGTACTAAAGATTATGCTTATTAGTGTGAAGCTGTGCATTAGAAAAAATAAAGGTCAAAACCAACTTAAACTTGTCCAATTCTTACATGGACCACATTAATTAAAGCCATCCATGTCAAGGCTTATACTCTTTCGTTCATTTTTTTTTATTTTGCGATTAAAAGGTAATAAGCCAATTAAAACAAAGTTATTAGAAGTGTCAATTGGATCAATTATGAGCTCAAAGATTAAGAAGCTTAATAAGATATTTAATGAGCTTATTTAGGATACTTGGAGCAAGTCAAGCTTTCAGAATTCAACAAGAAACAATCTCTCTCTCTCTCTCTCTCTCTCTATAACCGGCACAGTTGGAACAAAAAAAGGAGACGAAGAATTGTTTTTTCCTTAAAAAATCCTTAGAGAAAAAAACTAGAAAAAATAAGGATTAAGAAGAAATTGAAAAAATCACCCACCATCACACCTTAAACACACAAACAAAAGAGAAAAATGATGGAATTCAAGGAGAATTGAAGACCCCTGTCACGACAGCAAGGATATTTAAGGGGAAGTTCCAAAAAATTTTAACTGGTTAGGTTTAAAAAACTAGATTAATATTTGGTAAGAAGTTGTAAACTTAATCTTGCAATTTCATACGAAATGAATAACAATTTGAGATAGGAATCATAAATTTTATGTTAGGGTTTATGGTAGAATTTTGGGGAAAATATAAATTGACTATAAATTGATCAAATTAGGTTAGATTATATTGTATAGAGTGTTAAATTAAGAAGAAATAATGAAGAAAATCTTATGGCTCTTAAGACTCAATGGTCGATCAATGAAGGATCAATTGCATGAAATAAAATTATGTTTAATTAAGAAACATTATGATAAATTAGTGTGTGATTGTGTGAGGGAAATGATTCTTAAAAGAACTTAGTTATATTACAAAGTGTGCTTAAAATGCTATAATGGTGAGAAATTTAGAATTGAGAAAAATTGGTGCCCCTAGAGATGAAAGATCATTGTGTGGCGTTGACTTCTCATTTAAGGGATAGTTGATTAAAAAAATTAAGAATAAATTATGATAAGAAATTAAGTGATAGTGTCGACTAAAAAAGAAATATTCGAATGAAAATACGATAATGATTTGCAGTATATGAAGCATAGTATAGTTATATATTATGTTGATGCATATGTTTTTCCATGACATGGTTTTGAAGATTATTGGCGAGCCTTGCAATGTGAAAATGAATGGAATATTTTGTTGGTTTTGTAATTTATGGACAAAAAAAAGTAGATAACTTCATCACCCATTTTCCGAAGGAGTTTAGGGTATGAAAACAATGGAATTTGAAATTAGTTTCTACATAGAAGTTATAGATAAGGTTGTTAACTTTACAACGAAACTAATTGTGCATAATTTAGAGTTATAAATCTTTAGATATAGGAAAAAATCTGAGAATTAATGAATTGAAATCCGTGCTGCACAGTTTCGCCTAGTAGCGATATTGAGTAAATTTAGGTACATTAAGGTTGAATAAAATCTCCATTCTTTTGGTTTAAATGTAGTATGATTATCAGAGTAGATAAGTTATGAATTATATTTTAGTAATTATAATTGTGAAATAAATGAGTGATGACTTCCTTGACTAAATAACCTAAATTGATTGGATTTGGTTAGTTCTATTTTCATAAAGAAAATTATTTTGTTGTGGAACTTATTCAAATAATGAATATAAAAAGAAATCTGAATGTGTGTGTGTGTGTGGAAAGAGCATGCAATGAGTTATAATATGAAATACCTATTAATATAGGAGAGGCTATGAGAGCCATGTTGCAGTAAGAAGGTATCACTCGAGCTATGATAGCAAGTAGGTGTCATACACCTTGTCATTATCTTTTATATTGACATAAATTTGTGGTTTATAGCAAATGAATTAGCTTCCCGGTGATGGAAACTAATTGCCAGTAAAGGGTGAAGAAATTAGCTTTTCGATTATGGAAACTAATGCCCAGTAAGGGGCGAAGAAATTAGCTTCTTGGTGATGAGACTAATGTCGGTAATGGACATAAGGGAATTAAATTTTCCATGTATTGTGACTAACATCTGGCACTAAACAATGAAACTAGATTCTTAAAAATAGAAATAATACCTGGTAATGGGGAAAAAGTTTAGATTCATAGAAATGGGAATAACATCTAGATAAAAGCGAAGAAAGGAATTACCCGGTATTGGATAATACTTGGAAAGATTGAATTTTAGAAAATAAATATCAGGAGAAGAATGATTTATTAAGCTATTGATAAATAAAAAATCTCGATATAGTGAAAGAACAATGCAGATTAATAAATGGATCACATTGACAAATTATTGATCAATAATTAACAATAATGAGATGTAATCTAAATGCAATATTATGTTTTTTTCTATTTGCTTAAATAATTTGGATATTATACAATTAATAGATATTTATAAATTAATTACAATTACCTCACAACAAAAGATTAGAATGATAAATATATATGACAACTTTTGATAATTTTATTTAAGAACTTATATTAAATGTCCATTTATACTGTGAAGGGTTCTATATTTAAATACTAATTATCCTCAAAATTATATAATTTTAAATACGACTTAAATATATACCTCATATTAATTCTCTTTACCATGTTACAAATGATTAGTGCATGATTATAATATATATTGTCAGGGGCTATGATTGAGTCTAATTTTAATCGA
>Ga0325410_1001710_pt1 | contig 24330 bp, 18 predicted proteins | sample PopdelMetagenome_16_FD_206182 | JGI IMG/M metagenome (GOLD analysis project Ga0325410, IMG submission 206182) | Populus deltoides microbial communities from Bellville, Georgia, United States - Xylem-PdIQD-R3 | ecosystem: Host-associated > Plants > Phyllosphere > Stem > Wood/Secondary xylem...
TATAGTTAGGACAAATGCCATGTGTTCAGCAAACAAAAATTTCTTTGCAATATGCACAAGAGGGAAAATATCATTACATAAATATTGCGGAAACAATTTGATGGCCGAAAGAAAAATACAAACAGACCAAATAGATCCTAGTTGACTAGTAAAATATTCTATAGAAAACAAGCCAGAAAAAATGAGCGGGTTTGGACCCTCCAAGGGCAAGGTTGGATCGGAGTGGGAATTCGATTTAAAGGGCACAGGTAATGAAATTTAAAAATTTCTGACCTTGTAAATTACTGATTTACTGGTCGCTCGATCAACAGTGGGAAATAAAACAACATTGACACATGCTCTGATGACATGCATCAGACAAAAACTTGATATTAACATATTTTTCTTACTACTTTCAGATTTCTTAATATTTTTGCACCTACCGAAATTAAGATGGGTACGAAACCATTGGGTTGGAAGAAAGGCAAATGTCAGATGTCCATCAGAGCGTATAAAATTGCCATCTACTAGTGGCAAAGAATGCGCTGCCATATTATAGTGAAATATCTTAAGCTTAGATACGAGGCTCGTAGATTCAAGTCTCTTAGGGTAGCTTGTAAATTCCAACTGTTGTGGGCGTTCTTGTGATGAGCAAAAGAAGAATTTGAAAGGAAGAAAAAAGCCCAAAATATCGGCGGTTTTGACTGAAAGAGAGAGGATATTCTAAAGAATGAAGGATTGTGATGGACGAGTTACAGTACAGGGAAAAACGTCAGGACAATATTGATCGACTGCTACGAACACTGATCACATATTTCAACGGCAAAGCACAATAAATTTTTATCAGAGCTTTGCCGACCACAGCTTAATCATCGGAGTAGTTCTCAGATTGTGAAAGCCAAAAGCACTACTTGAGCACAAAATATCACTTAACATGCTCCGAGACAGGTCCATTGTATCCCATGCAACAAGTAAATTGCACGAGCAGATCAATATTAGTTTGTTCTTATGATAAACAATCTCATACACCAGAGTTAGCGGGATATTAATATTCTGGGTTTAACTATTTACATACAATTTCGACTGCTATTATTTACAAACTATTAATAAATTATTCTTTTTTTAACAGAAGGAGAAGCATCTCTTTGCTCATACACACAACCCATCTGAAAAAAATAAGGGGCATAAAAACAGTTTTGAGAATTTGAAGTTACCTCAAGAACTCGCTGCAAAATGATTAAAAATGGTCTCAAGTGTTGACTGGCTGATACTGTATTCTGCTATGCCCAGTTGATTTCTGGAGTAAAGAATACCTATTGAGTTTAAACTCACCAAGAAAAGAGAATAAAGAGCATTAATTTAAGATGTAGTGGTGTACTTCACCTATTTTGTTCGATGTGTCCAAAAACATCCGCAAGCGATAGGTCCTTATTATATGGCAACTGCAATAAAAATTGAGCCGGTCAGTACCTGCAGAGGCCATTCTGGACTGCTGGAAGAGAAATGGATGCAACTCACACACATGAGAGCTTGCCCGTGGGCATGCACGCACAAGAAACACACCCCTCACCCTCATGCTAAGAAAGGAATGCATCCTCATTTACATAAATTGCTTAGGTATATTAGTAGTTGGTATATTGCGAGACCTATACTACTTAGGAATGCCCAAAATCTGTAGTTAAACACCCAAGCATTTTTAATGTTTCAAACTAAAATGCTTGCTATCTTAACTTGTTTTTTCTATCACCATTCTTTCTCTAACACTGATGTGAAACTGATTGAGTTGCAAGTGAAACAGATTAATTGAAATGAATTCTTTGCAACATAAATCAATCAATTGCTATCATCAAACTGATATAAAGCAAATTACAAGGGCTCACAAAATAATTCAAAAGATTTTCTTTTCAAACTTATGATTCATTCACCAGGAACCTAACAATCCTGATTCTTATTTGGGTTTCATAAAGCCTAAAATGGGATTGAAAGAATAAGTAGAAGGCTCCTGATAATCAAAATCAGAGCTTATGGCTTTTATTTATTATTTTTTTCCACTTTAGTGTTTCAGGCTACATGGGAAAGAATAAGATTGGAAGAATGAAGTGTACAGCTCCTGCTTAACAGAACCTCCATGCATCCTTATATCATCCTTCTGGTTTCAAGAGCCTAGGGCTTTTATTTATTTATTCTGGCTTGATTGATTCATGCTTGCACCTACATTCTTTAATAGTAGCACCTAATTTCTCCTTCCATTGGTATTTTAATTCTGACCACTTGGAATTTGATATATTAACATGGAAGTGGGTTTTACAAGGTTCAAGTACCCGGACTTCTACCATGAAATAACAATAGCAGTGTCAGGTCCTTTTCGCAATGGGAAAACATGCAACTGCACTCCACCACTGATTAACTAAAGGAATGAAATTCCGTATATTTCATTTTATTCCCGAAGAAATTAATATTACTGAAACAGAAATGAACTGGAATGGAAAAACAAAACCAGGACAAGAATTCCCAGTTTTATTCAATTTCCAGTCATCTAGAAGCACGTCAATAGTGAGTGAGCTGTGGATTAGTGAAATTATACCATTTCAAACATCAAAGGTGAAAAACTCCATGAACAAACTCAATAAGAAGACGAAATCATTATGAAGTTTACCTGATATTTAACACTCAAACCATTGCACCCTTGAAATGCTGCCCCAGGAAAGGATGACAGGATAAATGAATCAATAGCAGAAAACTTCTCTATAGCTAACCACCACTCTGAAAATATTGGCAAAGGTATCCCACCTACAGAAACTCAAAAGCAAATCATAATACTTAGAATTGGAGAAAACAATGGCTACGATAAGTATGAAGCACCAAGCCACTAGCCACACAGAAATCAAAAAATTAACTCAAAAAAGTACAGACTTTTGTAGATTTCCCAAAGTGTTTTTTCTTTGAAAACTATATTATCAAGATTATAGATAAAGTTTACTTATGCATTGTTAACAAGAAAAATATATGGTGACAACTCATAACCGTCATACTAGAAGAATGTTTATGTGTAAGATGGAACGAAACATAATGTGCTAATCGCATAAATGGATTAGAATATATGGTGGTATGTGAAACTCATAATTACAGAGGAAGAACAGGATGGACTGACAATCAATATGTTCATGGATTATTACCATCTCGAACCAACTGCTCCGATAACTGTTCACCAAAGACCCCATCAGAAATGGGTGTTGAAGATACAAGTGTCTTCACTCTTTCTTCATTTCCAAGCCAGCGTCCAATCAAAATAATCATTTCTTGAGACAAGCTGATCTCCATCACTGATGCATTTTCAGATGTAATGGAGTCAATTCTCCCAATGCAAACTTCAATGTCATCAAGTAAACTTCTTGGATGTGAAGGAATGTCAAAAAGTCTGCTTTGAATGGTTTGGCAAAGGTTTTCCAAATCTACAGAGCTGACTTCGGTAGGTTTAACCTGAGGGCACAGATGGAGAATTTAAAAATTAGATCCAGTCTCTAGAAGGATTGTAAATGTAAGTTCCTGAATCTTTATTCATTCAAATTAACACCCTCAAAATAAAGATCATTAATCTTTGAGTCATGAAATACCTCTAGTTCAAGGTGATTTCCAAATCGTGTTTTCAAATGCTGAGGACTTCCAATGCATCTTAATCGGCCTCCAACCTTCAAAATTAGAACAGGAGAAAAACAAGTCCTGTCAATGGTCATTACCAGGTTTTTGAAGCTTGTGAAGCACTGAGTGAATTGGTACCATTATTCCTATTCGGGTGCACAGTGCTTGAGCTTCATTCATGCTGTGGGTAGTAAGAATTACTGCTGTCTTCCCTTGTCTGGTTGACAAACGAGATATGACTTCCCACATGAATCGTTTAGCAATAGGATCCATGCCTAAAATCAGTAATAATTAGTATCTGACACTCATTTGAGCTAAAGAAGAACAATAATGTTGAGTTATCGATGAATCAAAGATAATTTCCTACTGAGAACAACATTATTTCCCCAAGGCTGGTTCTAGAGGACACTTTGAAAACAATGAAAAAAGAAGATAAATTCTAGATCTAGTGCAAATATGAGTGCAAGATGAAAAATCTCAGTTTCCACCAAGAGAACTCTTTGAATTTTAAAAAATGGCTTGAATATTGCACGGAAAGGCAATTCAGAAAAGGTTTCGGGGTCAAAATATGTAAGCTACATTTTCTTAGAATGGAGCCAGTGCAACACATCTGCTGGTCTCGATATCAGATTTAAGTATGTTTTGTTTTCTGGCAGAGCTCCTATAAACATTGCGAAATTGCACATGAAGAAAATGCTTCCAGATAATAGAAAGTAAGATTAGCCATTGCATTAGTATAAAATTGATGAAAGCTCTGTAATATCACTATTAACACAACAACTCAAGTCTTGAAACAAAAGAAAAATCACAAAATTGATCCAGATACCAGAATACCAAATGCACATAACATATGGTGCACATTGAATTCAACTACAGTTTGCACTGGTTAGATATGAAAACATCGATGAAATCTAAAACTGGGATAGAGGTGGGGGTTTAAGAAAGAAAATTACACTGCTAATTCAAAGCTTCATTCTGTACTTAGCAGAAGTGAATATATATGGATGGTGAAGTGTAAACGAAAGGTCAGCTATCTAAAGCAAGTGATGATTACAATGATTTCTGTATCATTATTTTTCAAGAATGTATTAATGGGAAAAAAACCAGCACCCCCTCCCCCGGGTGGAAATTTTCAATGCAAGGGATTGGTGCGCTTACCTGTCGATGGCTCATCAAGAATTACAATAGGTGGATCTCCAATCATTGCAATTGCAACAGACAATTTGCGTTTGTTTCCCCCACTAAGAGTGAAAGATGGTTTGTTGGCATGCTTCAGCAAGTCAAACTCCAACAACTTTTCCATTACAACCTGCCCACAGGATTAAATGACTTGCAATGTCAGTTGGTGAGATTTTTTTCATGTAACTTTTTTGTATGTACAGACTTTCGCTTTATACAGTAGTAAACTAGACATGAATCCTTGCAAATCAAGTTGGAGCACTTATTCACCCTGTAAACTCTAGTTATAGCATTTGGAAATCATGAATAAACCACCAGCTTAGGTTTACAGTACTCTTAAACTTGGAGTAATATACATACATCGTCTATTCTGTAATCTGCAACTCCTTTTATTCTTGCATAAAGCTCGAGATGCTCTCGGACAGTTAAAAATTCCAATAGAGCATCAAATTGGGGACAATACCCAATCTGCAAATGATTGGTACAACATTGGCAAGTTAGAAAAATCTCAACCATATATCATCCAACAAGAATCTAACTTCTATCAAGAAAAGGAATAGAAACAGAGAAGTTGAGGCATACATGCCGACGGGCAGCCTTGGGATCTGAACGTGTGTCTTTACCAAAAATAAAAGCACTTCCATCAGTTGGAGATTCCTCTCCTGCAACAATTTGAAAAGGAAAAAAATTAATGAAGCATCAATTTAATGATTCTGTAAGAAAGGAGCCTCGTTGAATAAATTAAAGAAACACATTTACAACTAGTCACAGATATCTATCAAAGACATCAGATTATTTTACATGAAGAATAATGGAATATACCAGTTAACATTGACAATGTAGTCGTCTTCCCAGCTCCATTCGTTCCTAAAAAGCCAAAACATTCTCCTGCTTGAACTGAGAAAGTCAAAGAACGCACAGCAACTTTTGTATGATGTTTTTCTCCAGGATATACCTAAAACAGGGAAGAGAAATTGCTATAATACAGTAGTAGATTGTTGCAGTATCAGTATACATGAAACAACTGTTATAGAAAACAAATAGGAAATACCTTCCTAAGGTTACGCAAGTAGATGATAGCATTGTCAATGGAACCTGCAAGTACCCTATTTCTTTCTGTTTGCACATCTATGTCTTCATCAAAGTTGAGATCAACAGTTTCCGATGGAGATTTTAGAAGTGGTTCTAAATCATGAGTATCATGCTGGAGATTCATGATGCTCCTCCAATACTGCTTAATTCCTACTGGAGTCAATTTGTGAAAAGGCAACAGTTCCCACCCAAGTGTGAGAAGAAAGTAACCGATGCTCTGTCACAAGTGAGAGAACTGAATCAGCCCTAGTTCAACAGGAATGTAGGTGTGGATAATAATTATTTTTTTCATTCCCCTTCAATGTCACAAGCTGAGCTTCTCATTATTAGAGAAAAAAGGTTTTTAATGAGCACATCTCACTACCACCAAAAACTTGCCAGGATGTAACTTTAAAGTTAAAAACATTATAGAAGAAGAGGGGGTATTAAAAAGTTAACCTCAAAGCCGAGATAACAAAGGGAAGCACCAGTTACATTCCAGTCAAAAACTGTATTACTAGATTTATCTTTCATCCCTTGTCTTAGAAGAGCCAGTGAAGCGAGTCCATCAGCAAAGCAAAATCCTGGTGATAATCTGAAGAAGTTCTGATAAAGCATATAAAAATGTCAGGGAAATGACTTTCAGCTATGCAGCACTTGCAGAAGAATTCTCTAATTTTATGCAATGCACTATGTTTTTCCAGTTTCGTGGTGAGACGGGTGGAACTGCAAAGTTTTCAAAAATCTCTCTTTTCTGATGCAACTATTGCAGGATGGATAGGTTTATGCTCAAGGATGTGAAGGATGAAGAGTTCCACATCCTATTCATTTACTCAAACCATCCTGTCTCCCTCAACACCAAAATAACATGAGATAAATAAAGTCCTAAAAGGCTTAAAGCAGAACATTGTGATAGCTTAAATGAAGTTTGGATATGCTTGATTCTTATAGTTCAAGTTTATGAATGGAACAAAACCCTTTATGCCTCTTGTAATGCCCGCTTAGATGTCTTGACATTTGATTGGTTTGAGAAATGCCATGTATGGTCAATACAAAAGCATCTGACTCTGGAGAAAGGAACCAACCTTAAGCAAATTATTTGCACTTGCTGTCGTTTGTATAAGGCCCATGATAAATGAGATAACCATGAGAATCAACCCAGTGAAAAAGTGGACCAACAGAACCACATTCTGCATGTACAGTAAAAACATCAACATTCACTGTGGAGCAAAATTAATGGCATGGAAGTCAGGAAAACTGAATCAGAAAGTGACAGACCACTACCTGAGCCATAGAGTGTTCAGAAAAGCAGAAGGTGAGGCAATATGTTGAAGACGCAATTGCTAGTCCATACACTAAGAACATGAGGAACGTTGGCAAGAAGCAATCCTTTCCAATAAACTGATCCAGACCTACAGACCCAAATTAATATTGTCAGCAAGTAATATTGACCATAATATATGACTGTAAAAAAAAGTGAAAATTTGAGGCAGTCATGGCTGGATGGTGTTTCATCCAGAGCCAATTCAGTAACAAACATAACCAAAGAAACTTTTCTCCTAGTTTGCCATAGTTATGCAGAAAAGTATTCACAAGGGTTATAAACAACAGCATTCAATTTTCAGTACTGTCTAATTCCCACAACTATGTGGAAACTGGAATTTGAATGGAAGTATGCCTGTAGGTAAAAAAGATTCCCAATTAGATATTTTATCCACAATGCTTAAGAAATGGTCATCACTCAGCATGGGTGGAACCTAGAAAAGAATGGGTAGAAACAAGAAAATAAGTAACAAAATATGGTAATAGCATGCTCCCGCAAAATCCCTTTAAACTCATTCAAGAATTCTTTAAAAATAGAATATCAAATATATACATCCATTGCCATGTCCATATGAACACCCAGCAAAATGCCTAACGTCGAATGCATCAATCAATATGCTAACCAATAGTACTTATAGAAGTGAGAGACCCTATTTTAGCAAGAGATTTTCAGATCAAAAAATAGACTCCTGAAATTAGTTGAAAAATAAAGAAAATGCAATTGCACTCTCTAGATTGGTAACTCGCAGCGTATAGCGTGGATAGAAGCTAGGGTTCTCAAGCTCATTACAGACCTATGCTGTAGAGAAATTTAAGAAAACTCTCTAGTGTTTTATTAAAAGTTTGAATAATAATATTCATCCGAAAATAAACTACACATCCTTATTTATACTAGTCCTTGAATCCTTTATAGGAAAGGGTTCCTAATGAAAACTTACCTAGCTAATAGAATACATCTAACATTAGAATTTCTAAATAGTAAAATACTAATTAAATTAAAAGTCTTAGGATAAATAGAAAAACAAATTCAAATACAGTAAGGTAAGGTAAATAAATACAATCTCACACAATAACTTTTGAGCCTTATTTGAAGGTCTCTCAATCTCTGATCATCATGAAGTTCTAACCCAATAGGAAACAGGGCCTTCAGAATCTTTTGTCAAAATTTCAGCTTTATCCAACAGTAGGATTATAAGTTATGCTCAATTTACCAAACTGCGTTTTGGATTCTTCTCAAACCTCTCAAAACCTAAAAATCTTAAAACATTTATGAAATAATGCAATAAACTTTTTTATGCCAAGAATACGGAAGAAATTTCCCCACGTCAGCCCCCTCTATTTCTGAAAAACTTGTCCTCGAGTTATTTGTCAAAAATTAAACTTTTCCACTCCAAATGAACAAATATTTTGAATATAGTATTGAAGCCAACATATTCACAAAGTAGCATGTCCATGACCGGTGAGCTTTAAATTTTAATTTTTGATATGAGCATGCTAAAGAAAACTCCAAGTCTAATGTTATAATTTTTCGTTCCTATGAAGTCCACTTGGAGTTCCTTCACACATTCTTTTTCTTCAAACTTGACCTCATCATCATCTATAACTTTCAATACTCCAACCTTTGTATCTAAGAAAAATACAAGATAATCTTTCATAATATTTTTAAGAGAACTGTCAAAAAATTTCATGTCCTCCGTGTCCTTATTTGCAAGATCTTCATCCATGACTGAAAGATCATCATCTACCACTAGCTTCTCCAACTTAAGGTCAAAAGACTGAAATTGTTTGCCAACACCCTCTTTGATCACGTTATCTTCAACATGATTAGATAACTTTGAAATTTTGCTTTCACTGAACTCCTTCACGTTTTTTCTCCTTGCCTTTTGAGAAGGTTGAACATAAGACAAATAATAAGAAACTATTTGCTTTATCTACCCAATGTAAAATATCTTCATAATCATCTTATATAAACTCCAAATGATTGTCTCAAATTTTGCCAAGATGAAATTAAAGGCATACCAATACGAGTTCTAAAGTCTATAAATTCAAACCACCATTCTAACACCACAATAAAATTGTGTACAAGTCCTACTTTTTTATGATAAGTAACCTTGTTGAAATAAAAGTAAGATTCCAACTCTGCTAACCACTTAATAAATCTTTTCTTCAGAAATCTCCCATCATAGAATGGAATCTCATCAAATTTAGGAATGGGTCTGGGGTTTGGCCTACCTTGAGATAAGTCTCCAGACAAGTTTCTCTTCTCTTCACGATCCTTGTCTACATTACCCATTAGCTGAGCTAGATATACTATGGTTTGCTCCAAACAATCAAACCTTTGTTCCCGCACAACACCCCTAAGGGCCTCCACTCCCACATCGCAAAACGGGTTGCTATTGTCTTCGTCTATCAAAGAGGTCACCTACTCTAATATCAATTTGTGTGGCGTATAGCGTTGACGAAAGCTAGGGTTCTCATGTCCTAAAGTTCAAACCTAAGTTGTATAGGAATTTAGAGAACTCTCTAGTGTTTCATTAAAAGCCCGAATAATAATCTTCATATGAAAATAAACTAGATATCCTTTTTTATATTAGCCCTAAAATCTTTTATAGAAAATGATTCAAAATTAAAACTTACCTAACTAATATAATCTATCTAGCATTAGGATTCCAAAATAGAAAAATATTAATTAAATTAAAAGTCCTAAACTAAATAGGAAAAAAAATCCAAATACAATAAGGTAAATAAAGACAATCTCGCACAGTAACTCCGGGCCTTATTTGAAGATCTTTCTGATCTCCAATCATCGTGAAATTTTAACCCAATAGGGAAAAGAACCTTAAAAATCTTCTATTAAAATTTCAGCTCGATCCAACGGTCAGATTAAAAGTTATATTTGATTTACCAAACCGCGTCTTGGACTCTTCTCAAACTCCTCAACCTAAAAATCTTAATCAATAATGAAATAATGCTATACACATTATGATGCTAAGAATATGCAAGAAATTTCCCCGCGTCGCACCATGTCCATAAGAAATCGGTCTAATACTGACATGCATCCTAGTAAAACACCAAGTTACACAATTTAACATTTCAATATTTGATATTGCCAGCGTACTTACAAAAAGTAACATTAGCATATCATACCATAGCATGAACATATATTGATACATCTAATAAGACAACTTAAGCATCTGAACTACTAGTATGTTGCCAAACATTTTTAGCAGTCTATAACTAGAAATTGAAAAATAAATTAATAGCATTTTGGTTATATGCATAAAGTCAGTAACCAATGTGAATGGCATAAATGTGACCAGGCAAAATTCATAAACCTAAATTAAGTTCCTTAGAAGTATATAGACAGGAATGAGAGCCTGGAAACATACCAAAAATATAGAACAGTAAGAGAGCAAAAGATGAAGGAATTAAGAAGCTAATGAAGTCCCAGATGTATGTAGAAACCCAATATGAAAGTACAGAAACCTGAGAGTAAGGACATTATTATAACGTTAGTTTTTTAAATATATTTCCAGTAAGCAAAATTTCTTGAGCTGACACCTCTAAAATATGAACATACCCCACTAATCAATTGTTGGTGCTTTGCCTTAACTTCACGTTCCTGCATCAAGCTAGATAATATGAAATACTTCCCATGGAAGAAAAATGAAAATAATGCAAATATTTATTTTATTGATATTAGTAACTAGGCATAAAAATAGACTGTCATCAAAATAGATTAGGTGAAGTAGTTTTGATATTGATCAATGCATGAATTTCAAGCAAGAATAAACTCAGCTAGAGATGCAATTATTTTAGTAGCTATCTATAACTGGTAAGAGTTATAATAAGTACAAGGTCATATAAGCCACGAGAAATAATAGTGGTAGTGAAAAGCCAAACAACATATGATGTTCTGAGCCAAAAGAACCTTGAACTATTTTTAGTTGTTTTAATATGAAAAGCAAAACATATAAGTGAGGTTGGGTGGGCACCACATTTAGAGTTGTATATACGTTATATTGAACCAATAACATCTCTACAGGTTGTTTAATGAATTGTAACTATATTTCAAAAAAACAAAATATGTTCCTTAAACCAAAATAACTCTTTTAGAGTTGAGTCATCTATTTATCACAAGAAAAGTAAGACTAGCAATGGAGGAATTTGCAAATGAAGGGAAAAGGAGGTAAATATTATGGGGCAGGAGAGGACCGGAGGACCATAATCCCATCAAGATGAATAATGCAATTCCCTTTGGTGCAAGGATTTTATATTTTGTTGCCTATATACATTTAACACTACCAGACCACCTACCAACTTGTAAAGAAACATCCCAAACTGATGAAATATCAAGAATAAGCACGTTTTCAAAAAAAAAAAAAACATTAAGGCCTCAACTTCAATTTTCCAAAGACAACAAATTTACTGTCACCACCAAATTAAAGTTGTCAATATACATTCAAGTAACAAATCACATTATAATGCCATCTAAAATCTCAGAAATGAAACAAGGCCAAAAGCACATGGAAAAAATTATAAAAAAATGCTCATTAAAAGAATTACAATAAAGTTGCATGCTAATAAGTGAAATTTTGTTGTTGACATTATCAGATAGGATGCTTATTCTAACTCTTTAGCTTATTACCATGAGTGAGCCTTAAACAAATTGGACGACATCTGGACCCTGCTGAAATCTTATACAAGATTCCAAGTGAATGAAATTTATCCACAACAACTTCATTGACTATAAACAATTGTTCCGAGAAGCATAATACACTAAAATATAACTTTCTTGCTAACAAAACTACCACATGCCCACCCAGTAGAGAGATACAGTAAAGCTGTGAAGAAAAGTGCTTAGACTAAACATTTCCCAATAGAGTTCAGATATAATACCTTCACAATGGCAACTGCGAATGATGCAGGAATGAATGAGAAGGCGATATTGACAATAATTGCAGCAGAAAAGGCATCCAAATCCTACATATTCACAAGATAATGCAATAAATTCAAGCATTGTCTAAATGGAACTGTTCTGAGAGAGTGATAGAAAGAGTAAATGCCAACAAAGGCACTCCTACATCATGATGTGAAGAACTTCGTACAATATAACATCAAACAAATCTCAAGGATCCATTTTGTTATAATTAAAAATAAAACCTGTTCAAATTTCACAATGTCTCAGTATAACTCTTCCCTCAAGTTGAAATTGAATTATTAAGCCTATAGTTCTCCATTTATAACATAATTGGATGCCACGTATCACAGGATAGCAACTAAATACTCAATAATAAATGTAAGAGATTGTGTCCCCAATCAAGCATGTAGAATGTCTTCCCTAGTACAGCACACCCACCCCACCTCGCCCCACATTTAAAACCTCCAGTATCCATATGAAAAATGTTCTAACTATGATAAACATATTCAGACACAGATTTTTGAGATGATTTAATAGTTTCCATCCCCCAATGGCTTTCCTTCAACATAATTTTCTTTATAGTATTCTCAATACCTGGGATAGAAATCTATAAAAAGAAGTCTAATCCATATGGATCAATCTTTGCTGTCAGCCATTAGAAGGCTTGAAAACATCTAGCATGAGAAAGGAAACATACATGATGTTGTAAGTGCTGGCTTTTGGTCATCGGCAGAGGGTGGTTGCGTGTTTGAATTGTCATATTTTGGTCACCAGTAGCAAGCCTCAAAATCGCAGCATTCATTAGATTGATAAAGGTTGGAGCAGCATGCTGACAGGAACTGTTGTGTAGAATGGTATATCCCAAGCTTCCATCATCATGTTGTTTATCCATCACAACGGCCCCATACCTGCACATGATAATATATCATGAAATGAAAAGGAGCATCTGATCAATAAGCCATGCATGGAAGATATAATCAACCAGAAGTTCCAACTGCTTTTCTTGGCAAAAAGTGTTATACCCATAAATTGGCTGTGTCCCAAATTAACAGTCCAATTTAGGAGAAATATCAGTTTACTATCCATTGAAAATCTAAACACATTGTTTAGACAAGTACAATTGAGAAACTACGCTCTGGACCAGCAGGGGATAGCTAATATGAATGAAAAAAAGGCCTCTACTAACAGATTGGTTGCATAAAGGTGACAATATATGACACCAGCCCAAACCCAGTGAAAAAAAAATACATTTAATAGTTATGCTATTACCTGTGGCTTTGTGAAAAGATATATAGGCTCCATATACAAGGATTTAGATGCTTACACCATTTATTTTATGAAAGAAACGAATAGATACTGCAAACTTTAGTGCTGCAAAAGTTTCACAATGGTTTGAAAAACTGAAACATGATGAAGCTGGCAAGAAGATTGATTACAGATAATACATGATGAAATGTTAAATGCAGTTCAGAAAACTGTACAAGACAGTGAAAAGAAATTCAGAGTTCAGGTCAACACACCTTGACTGATAGGATTCATTAAAGCTAGACATTAAAAATTCACTCATAGAAAGTAAAACTGGTCCCAAAGTTGGTCCTGCTGCCTTGATTGCATCAGCCAATTCCCTCTCTGCATCAGGGAATCTGTATGCACTCTGTCTAAAGTTTTGAATCCACCCCCCTTTAATATATCCAGCAACCTGCATTTAGCAGCTTTGAAGATCTCAAATGTTCTCAAAAGGAAGTTCAACAGCCAGTCATATTTTATGACTTCAAAGGCTGTGAAAACAGCATACATAACAACAGACAGAAGAAGAAAAAAATAAGATCTACAAACCTCTTTTGCAATAGGCAAGGATAGATCAAAAGGAATTGGACCACCACCACCACCACCACTTAAGAGAGGATTAAAATGTGAAGTTGTTAGAGTAACAGACTGCTGATCAGGATGTGACTTAAGCTTGAGAAAAAGAAGACCAAAAAGCAAGAAAATGGCAGGAATTAAAAGTTGGAAAACAATTGTTTTCCGATCTCTCCGAGCAGATATAGCCCTCTTTATGAATAATGCCTTAGTATGCTGCCAAAATGTTGATCTTGAAATGATACAGCAGCTACAGCACTGCATACCTAAGAAATTGATGAAACTTAAGATTGTGGCGGCCATTAAACCAGAGACTCTCCCCACCATGGCAGATATGAATCCAATAATCTTTTTATAATTTCCCAAAATTTTTGCATCAAAAATTGTTTCGGAAGGGCGATTGTCATAAGCTGCAGGAACTGTAGAGTTAGATGACAGAATGTTGTTTCTGTCCACGACATCATCAGTTTCATCGTACCCGCATCCTGCAACTCTCAGGAATACCTCTTCCAGAGTTGTGACTGAAATACCATAACTTTCAATGCCAGGATAACTTTTGTCCTCACTACTACTCATTTCTGATTTAGAAATTGATCTTCTCATGCAACTTTCAATTTCCCTAAACATGCTTTCAAAAGAAACCGATGATGCCAAAGGCAGCTTAAAAGAAATCTCAGTTCCAACCTGGGGAGAGAGTAAACCACAGATGAAAATTAAAAAAGGAAGATCATCAGGGATAACATATTAATAGCATCATGAATACATGAGGAATCTTTTGGGAAACAAGTAAACTTAGAACATGCATGCATAGTAAAAAAGAAAGAGTGCTAGAAAATAATAAATCAAATTCAGAAGCTTAATTCCAAACACATTAAGATAAACAACTCAGAAGCAATCAGGGGTTTTTTGAAAAATTCTTCATAAACTCTATTCTTATATGTGCATCTTAATAGGTCCTGAGATAGGACAGCTTAAGAAATGTCCAATGCATGTCAAAGTTGATACCTCGCTCACACACGTTGCAGATGGAACATGGCGGTAAACAATATCAGAAGCCACAGAAGCAGTAGGTGACGACTGAAAGAAAAAAGAAAAAATAACATCATCCAATAGTTTGGTGATGAAGACCATTATACATGAGCATTAAGAAGTTTCATTGAAAAATATCAGATTGAGGAGCTGACCTTCACTAATGTAAGGGTATAACCAACCCCATACTGATGCTTCAAAAATAGGGAGCTGTTAAAAACAAAGATTGATATGTAAACATCGTGAACTAACAATTATTCTACATAATACAAACCGTCATTTTTTTTAACAATTTACAGAATCTTGGATCAAAATGAAGGTGCATAGCATTAAAAAAAGAGGGAAAAGGAACAAAAACATTGATATGGTGTAGTATGCTCCGGATATAACATAATAAAAGTACCAATTACATCCAGCCAATTTGTTAAAGACACAAATGGCCAATTATTCTACCAATGTTAACCAACCAAGATTTATCAAGGCATGATCTTGAAAGAAGCGCTCACATAAAAATCAGAGGAAAGTTTGCTTAAAAATGATTTCTCAGAGGTCACAGTAGGAATACTTTGATCCAGTTTTTAACAAAAGCACCAGTCAAAGTTTCATAAGGGATATTGGACAATCACCAAGAAGAGGGCAATTACTTCTCAAAAAGCTACATCTGGTATCAGAATCAAATTAAATGGTGAAATCCATGGCTCTATTAAACTTAAGTCGTCTAGCTGGAAAGAGAATTTAAGGAATCGCAGCACAAACCAGAATTTCCCATATAGAAAATTAATTATTGCAGTTATTTTCTAGCCTCTACGGAGTCTAGACAAGAGAGAAAAATTAGAAATAGTAATGATGACTGGAAATTATGCTTTGATCTGCAATCATCTTAGACAGGTTTTCACATGTCAGGAGGACGTTCTTTATACGAGTTGTATAGATTCTAAGAACACAAAAGATTATGAAGTGTATGGTCCACAGAATAACAGATCTGCCAATATATTTAAGAAATGATCAAATTAATCCAAACCAACAAAAAAGGGCCTTGCCTTATACTATCTCTAACCACTAAAAGGGGCAAAGTTCCCAAGATTTTATCACCAAAACCATTTAAACTTCTTTTCATTCACCACTTTAATCAATCATTCTCCATAACTGTAGGATTCTTGTATTTTTCTCTTACTACATCCCAAAAAAGGAAGACTAAAATAAAATATTCCTCAAAATTTTGCTCAATCCCTTTCTTTGTTTTCAGTGAGTTTACCAGAAAGCCCCTAATCCATATATTAGTTGATCAAGTATATATTATATTTTTTATATATGACGCCTACAATATATGATGCCTGCTCATAAATTGCAGGGTCTTGATAAAAATTTTCTTTAAAACTTTTTCCTCTACAACGAAGAGAGGATGATATGTGATGATAAGGTAGCACTCATGATGAGGAAGCACAAAAAAAAAGGGAACCTTGGTGAAGAATTTGCACTGGAAAAAAAAAACTATTTTTTTCTAAAATGAAACTGCAAGGGAGCTGCCGATCAAAATGTCATGTCCAATGAGAAATTGCCAAAGTATACAAACAAAAATTTCAAAACAGAAAGCTGCTTAAGAAATGTTCATGACATTGCATCGATAACATCATGCGAGCTGCACTCAATGAAAAGAAGGTATGCTACCTTCACCATGCTTGAACTCCAATATAAACCAATCATTTATTTCTAGAAGATGTTTTTAATTCCATTTTCTGGGGAAGGTATATAAATCAAGCATCAGAAATGTGACATCTGTCCTCCTCTTAAACTGGTATTTGCCCACTAACAAAATAGTTTCTGAAAATAATGCGGTTTCGTTGACCCAAGAAAATATCAGATAATGGTCTAAAAGAATTTACCTTCCACAGCATTTCAAGGATCCATTAGCCATGATGGCTATCCGATCTCCTAGTTCATCAGCTTCATCCATCGAGTGTGTTGTAAGTAAGATTATCCTGCCCTTCTTTATTCTTTTTATTAACTGCCATGTCAAGCGCATTGAGTATGGATCCATCCCACTCGTAGGTTCGTCAAGAATTACGACCTGTGACAGACTAATGAGAAATGGTTCCTCACAATTTTAACAAGAAGAAACAAGAACATGCTTTCATATTTAAATCACCTTGCTATTTCCTATCAGTGCAATTCCCAGAGATAATTTCCTCTTCATGCCACCAGAAAGAGCCCTCACAGCAGTATTGACCTTATCAGCCAGACCCACCTAAACACCACAAAACAATTTTTTTTCAATTTTTTAACAAAGAAAAAGTTCATTCTCCAAGCTCCTACTGCATACCAAAACTTGTACTCGAGCTAAGAAAATGTAGAATATCAAATGTGTAAAGGAAGCCAAACAAAGGAGTGCATGTATCAGTTCAAGGTTGACTGAATGTTATATGTATCCAGGCTTAAGAAGAAGGGATGCTATATGTAGGCTAACTTACAAAATAAACATTATTGATCGACAAAATTCAAAGTATTGAGTGAAATATGAAGGACAGATCCAAATTAAATGAAGAGAAACTCACTTCATTGACCATATCAGTTACGTCCCTCTCCAAAATATCTTCCTTCACACCCTTCAATGCAGCAAAAATTTCTAAATGTTCTCTCACCTGGATAAAGTATTTAACCAATTCAAACTTAATCAATCTCCAAAATTCAGCATCTACCATCTCAAGCAAAAAAAAATGAGATCCATTTAATATATCAGTCAAATAAATCCTGGAATAAAAATTGGAAATCGAAAGCTAGAAACTAAAGATAATCAGTTATTTATCAACTTGTCCGAGAATGAGTTTTTACAGAGACATCAGCAATAGAGATAGTGCCATAACCACTAACAGGTTCATCTAGTTGTGGTCATAGATCAAATAGTTGATTCAAGTATAAGATTAAGCACCATGACTTTCGGAGGTAGCATCGTTCATTGAGAATGAAAATTCCACAATAAGAACTCAAGGAATTTTGCCCTCCCTCACTGTCCATGAATCTGAGTTGTGAACCTCCATAAAGTATTTAAAGGAATCTCAACTGGAACTTCCATGCAACTAAAGAACCCACATTATTTCTCAGATTTGTGTTCCTATTAGGTGAATAGGCAGCAAGGAACGAGCCAAACTTAAGCATGAGTTTTTCCTCTGATATTATGCGAAAAGCTGGTGAGAATTCTGGCATCCTTCCATCCTAATTAAGCATTAAATTATACCATGAATTTAGTGGTACTCATACTGTTATGGTTCTAACAGCAATGAATTGTACTTGATCCACAGCTACAATTACAATCCTAACAGAAAAGATTCAGTTCACTTGCAACCAAAGTGCCATGAAGGTGTCTTAATAATCATGGACAAAAACAGCCAACAGACAGATTAAATGTGAAATGAATTGGAAGATATAGATAGTAAAGGATGGATCAGCTGTTGTCAAATCTACAGCATTTATTAGTTAAAATAGTATATACTTCATATTACAATTAGCAGACGACTTGATGCATATGAGTGGATTATAACCTTTGAGATCCAGTCATCTATAAAAATTGTAGCAACATCACCGCAATCATATCTCTTAAGAAACTGATATTTGCTATTACATTTCTCAAGTTCCAGAATACGCAGGCGACAGGCACAATAGCTATTCCAACTATTCCATTTCATCATGAGCACAAACTAAATATGAAAGCGGTTAAAGAACAAAAAAAACTTGTTATACTACACTTGAAAGGGCAAGTGTTGTAACTGACAAGTTTAAAGAAAAAATATGGTCAGGATAGTTCAATTTTCTTAATGTGTCCATGCAAATAACTAGTCCAAAACTTCAGTTGCATGTAATATCCAGGTAGCATGAAGAAGAAATAAACACTTATTGTCAGCATTAAAGAGTACTAAAGGTATATTGTACGACACATATTGAAAAAATTAAACATGCTTCTTACTTACAGTCAATTCTGGAAAAAGGATATCATTTTGAGGGCACACACCCAGTCCATTCCGTATCTCATCCTATGAAAGATTACCAATTGAATAATATTATAAACAGAGCAAATGATGAATTAGGTTACTTAGCAGCCCATTCAAACAGAGGAGCCGCAAAGGCAAAAGGGAAAAGGTAGTTTGAGAAAAAGAAAACATAATTTACCATGTCTGTTGTGATATTCTTTCCAAATACTAAAGCATCCCCAGAAGTAGGAGGAAGAAGACCAACAAGCATTGAAATTGTTGTGCTTTTTCCAGCTCCATTATGTCCTTGAAAATGATATTTTTATATCAGAACAGCAAAACTGTTATCCTCCAAAATGATAAATAAGGTTTCCCTCTTTTCCATAAAAAGCTACAGTACCCAGAGTAATGCATCTGCATGTCATGGAGAAAAACCCAAGCACATACATGTATTTTCGGACTGATAAGAAATTCACTTCTCAAATAAATTTCTGTCAACACTTTGTCAGCTTAGTTAATGTTCACAGAGAGGGTATTAGATTCCAAGGGATCTACCTAAAAGGAGTCTCCAAGCGTTATGACTTGCTAGAAATGACCAAGTCCCTTGACAATCTAGTCAGGCAAGAGTTTGGGGGTGTCTGTGGATATGATTTAGGATAAAAATTGTCTATTACTGGTAGATGTTAAGTCGATTATATAATGAGATTCCTCGTGCAGGTACCTTGAAAGATGACCAGAAGAACAATGTCTATTTGAACAAGGTACTCTACACTCATTACAATTTATCCCATTAAGTGGGAAAAGGAGGTATCCTTTCTCTATAAATAAGAGAGCTGTCCTATATATGGTGGACAGAATGGAGCTGGTTAACTTGAGTGATACAAGACCAGTAACTCATTGCCCTTCCAAATTAACAATTGAGTATCAGGGCAGTTAAATCTGATCCAATGATTCTTCAGGTTTTAACCTTGAGAGATCAGATTCATAAAGCTTCTTTTATGCAACGACTATTTATTTTATTAAGGGGAAAAAAGAAAAAACACAGAACGATCTCAATTATAAAGCCATTTTAGAAGTGTAGGATTCGCAGAGCTCATATCAGAAATGCAAGTGTCACAGACTCAAACAGAATACATATTATCAGAAAAACAACTGTAATTGGTAGAAAATCATCATTTTAATTTTCAGGTATCAAACTAGGAGTTAGAATAAATACAAAAGACCAAGCATGAAACAGAAATGAAGGAGAACCAAGTGAATTACACAACCAACCTAGAAGAGCAAGAATCTGATTTTCATATAAGGTAAGCTGCAAAGAATTGACAGCACAACAGTTTCCCCTTTTAGAAGCATACACCTTACGCAGATTCCTAATCTGGATGCATCTAAAAATTGAACAAAGAAAATGTAAGGAGAATATTCATTATCCAGTGCAAACAGAGATAGCTTTGTATTTAGTGAGTACCTTTTATCAAGTTCTTGTTGCTTCATATCTAAGCTTATCGCTTCAACAGCAGGTTCAGGGGTATTATTTCCTAAAAAGCTTGCCCTTTCATTGGAAAGCTCATCATTAAAGTTGGATTCTAAACTGGAACCATGATGTTTGACAAAATTATTCTTCCTCCAGAAGCGCTTCTGGAATAAGAAGTTCCATGGGTAGCGCATCCCATTTTCCCTGGGAAGGACCTGATAAGATGACTGATATCAGTAAGGTTCAGAACACATGCAATAGCATTAAAAGCATACTAAATATAGCTGCCAACAAACAAGAATTCAGGGTGTGTGCTCCTCTATGGATCATAGATGATACAGTCTAACTGTTTCCCATTTCTGATATGTGAAATAACCATAATCAATCACGGCAATACCTACCAGATGAGAAAAACCACTTAATGCATATATTAATGCATTAAAATTATATGACACGGAGCATAACTTTTCAGTTGCTATGATTTTCTTCCACGCTACAGGCATAGAAGAACTTCAATTATGGCAATGCGTAGCTGTTCAATAAAGCCACTTGATGTGTCACTAATTAGTTAAAGAAACTATCAAAATTACATGACTAGGGACATAACTTTTAAATGGTTATGATTTTATTCAATATATATAAAGCTGTGAAAAAAATCCATGTGTATGTATATAAAATGTTAATAATTACAGTATCAGTACTAGAAAACTTGATACTCAACCAAGATAATTCACCATTCCCAACATTATACAAATCTTGACAGAAAGACAAGAAGCCCACTTAAAAACAGTTCTTAAACGGTCAACAATACTGGCACAACAAACTTTACAATCTAAGAGAAACCAATGTTCACAGGATCAACATAAACCAGAAACAGATCATTCCATGTAACCAAGCAAGAAACCCCCGCTGGACAAGGGATGTTAACCCTACCAATGACAGAATAAATGTCTCAAAACTATCTTTTGCCAGTACACCATACAGTAAAGGAAGAAACTATACCCATAAGAGTAGAGTATAACACTTCTTCCAACATGCCACGAAAGAAAAGGAGTTTAAGAGATGTACCTTATCGAGGTAGAGGCCAATAGCACAGTATATCAATGTGTCAAATAACATCATCAGAAGACAGACCAAAAAATTCACCCCGGATGACTCCTGCACCAATATTGTCTAAAAAGTTTAGAAGCACATAAAAAGGCTTCTAAAATAATCAAAAGCAAAGGAAGAGCTCCAAATACAGAATATACCCGCCATATGTTGCTCCAGCGAAGTCCAACATGAGCACGCTCATAATCGGCAAAGTTAATTGATCCTAGAGCAAAGGCTGTAGGTGATAACAAAGAGGCAAGGACCTTCAATATCCTATAGGTACAAAACATTAGATAAATATTGCCTGGATTATAAAATATGAGAACTTGCAATAAATGCAACTAGGAAGAAAATGTTCTTCGTTAAACTCTGCCAGCATAAAATTGTTCATAGCATGAGTACTTACATAGGGACAGCCGGGTCATTGACAGTGTAATAAGGAAAGAAGGCCCCAAAAAACGAAAGGGTACCAACTGCCACTGCTGTTTTCGCTCGTGTGAAGAATGTAGATATCAAAAAGGACAGCATAATTGCACTGAGTCCAAATGAAAAAAAATACACAAACACCACTGACTTGTCGCTGTACTTGAAAAGGTTATTCAAGGTGCAAGCTGTAATAATCCCAGATGAAATTGCAAACTGCCAAAGTACCAAACTACCAAAAATGAGAAACAGGCTATTCAATACTAAACAGCTTTGCCAAGGGTGAAGCATTTCTAATTTCTAGTAGAACTCGAGCCTAATAACATGTTAACATAACTTTAAGTCGTTGACCACCTTCACTGGAACCTTTCATGGCATTTAATCATGGACTGCCAACCAAAAGAAGAGCAAAACATTGCAAATTAAACATGTGTACATGCATGCACGCATACACGCAATTTGCATACATCCAATATCTTTTTTTCTCACATTAGAGAGAATTGCATCAATTGCATCAAGTTATAATCCAAATCTTTCAAAACGAGCAAGTAAGGACACGCAATAGTGGTGATTCAATCCAAAGACATAAGGAAAACCTGTTCACCTGCAAAGCATATGTAATAAACCAAGAAAGATGGAATATCCCGTCTTTCAAGCCCATCATGTAGAGACCTTCTCTTATCTTTTGTTCCTGAAACATTAAAAATCAAGGATGCACTGAGAACAAACACTAACACTGGCTACGCATTTCTCTATTTAAAAATGTCAAAATAAGGAAAGATACAACAAAAGCAAGAAAATCATACAGATATAGAGTAAACTTAATGCTAACTATCATAGTCATTACCAAACCTTCTCGAACACAGAATAACTGATAAGGCCAGAGATTGGGTAGAGAAATCCCAAAAGATACCTGCTCATGCAAGTCCAGGAAAACAAAAAAACAATCCTAATTAACAAAGATAATAGAAAAACTTTGAAACCTTAGGGGTAAAAACACATACAATACTCCCATGACCCTCTTGATAATTGACTGAAATTGATCATCGGTGTATTCACGTGTTGGAAAGGGAGCGATTCTAATTTCTGAAGGGCTAAATTTTGTCCATGGCAACTTGAGCGAGGAAGATTTGTTGAATGAATTGGACGATGGAAGTTCTATATGTTCAGTTGAAGACTCAGTTTCAGTTTGCTGAGAGGCAAATATTATGAATGAATCCACTACCTGCTGAAGCTGCAGAAAGCATGGAAGCTCAACCTTGTTAATTTACTCTTTGAAAAGTGTACGGCATTCCCCGCACAATTTGTAAGGATAAATCTAAAGCATAAAAGGATAAATTAGAAAATCTGTACAGGATTAATAAAAGAGATCCAATGTCAGGTGCTTGTATATTTAGCCAATTAAGTCGGAAATTTTTAGTTTTGAGCATAAAAGATTGTCTCCACAATTATGACGTTCCAAAATTCAAAATCAAGAATTCAAGACTATAACATACAATCTAACTAAACAATAACGATAGTGCCAAATGTCTAATCCAAATATTTACAAAGAACTTCAAACATGTAAAGCTAATTTCAGTAAGGTATGAAATTTCAATTATTCTTTCCAAACAATTTTGTCCAATCTTCTTCAAGTTCCCAAAAAAAAAAGCAGTGCATGATAACCATGAATGGAAAGAGCTATAGCTGAAATTTGAAAGCAAAATCCGTAAATGTTTCAAACTACAACAGCCACGCTTGGTTCATAGACAAGCAAAAATAATTTAATAAGAAGTAACTTATAACAAACCTAGACGACATTCAAAGCAAAAACAAATTACCAGCACATGTTATAAGCAAATAAATATTTGTGGACTGCAGGGAGAAAAAGTAACGTGAGAAGAAATAAGTAAACATACAGTGAAAAAAGCGCTGGAGCTGTATTGCATTGTCGGTATTATATTAACACCCAGTTCCAAGTCATTGAGATAAGGTCCATTCACATCCATTATGGTTCTAACATCAGGAAACCCAGAGAAAGCCCATGTGTGATTAAGTCGTATACTGTAATCAAATAGCTGAGGACCTTGATTATGAAATACTACTGCTCCTTTGATTTTTGGATTTGAGCAATTCCTAAAGAAAAGGGGGGAAAGACCATCGTGCATGTCAATGCCGCAGCCTAAAACCATAATAAAAATGAATTGAATCCGTGAGGAATGAACTTTTACCAGAATGCCAAGAGCACAACTTACTTGACTTGACTGCAGGTGCCATAAAGATCAGAGGTTAAATATGTTTCCAACTCGAGTTCATCTTTGTAGATCAGAGAAACTTGCTGAAATTACAAAATCAAATCCATGAATCTCTCGGTCACAAAGACCCTAATCATAAACAGAGGC
>Ga0325410_1001711_pt1 | contig 24327 bp, 13 predicted proteins | sample PopdelMetagenome_16_FD_206182 | JGI IMG/M metagenome (GOLD analysis project Ga0325410, IMG submission 206182) | Populus deltoides microbial communities from Bellville, Georgia, United States - Xylem-PdIQD-R3 | ecosystem: Host-associated > Plants > Phyllosphere > Stem > Wood/Secondary xylem...
AAAAATATAATTTTCTTACAAGACCGAACTGCCATCCTAACCTCTGATTATTGCATGTGTGTGGGGGTGCGTGTGAGCCACAGGGAAATTGAAGCTGCCTGTGTTGTCAAGGAAAAGACGCTTTTAAGTTCAGTTAGTACCACATGATGGGGTGCCCACACAGCTAGTAGTGTATCTATGATTTTAAAGCCCCCGCTGATTGCTGGTCTTATCTTGAAAATATCCTTTCATTTGATTGAGACCTTTTGCAAAGATGTACACTTTCCAACTAGATTGAAATCTTTATCTTCGTCTCACGCATAAATATATATATATATAAACCAAAACATACATCCATTTTTTAAAGTACAGATCAGATCTAAAATGGAAAGACAAACACTCTCAATCCTTCAAAAAAAGAAATGAAATTTATAAATATAATTTTTTATTTAGATATTCTCTCGTCCTTTTAAAAAGATGAAACTAGTTCCAAAAGATGAAACTAGTTTCATTTGAGGTCCTTTAAAAAAAAATAAAATTAGTTCTATTTGAGATTCGTAACTGTTATTTTCAATAAATACGTTTCTTGATGATCGAACTTGTGTTCTTACAAGGATATATTATTGTCTCAACCGTTAGACCAACACTTTATTGATCAATTTATAAATATATTAAGAACATTAGAGATGATATATTCAAGAGAAAATCTCAAAACTAATTTCAAAAATCAAATTCAAAAATTTTAAAGGAGCAATTCTTACTTTTCCTGATTAGTAAATTGTGCTAGATGAACTTAATTTCCATTCATGGATAAATTAATCCATTATACCTGCTGAGGTGGCAATTACTTAAAAGAAACTTTTTTATGAAACTCAAGTTAGTAATGTTTATAATATAGAAGAAAGATAAACACAAAGAATCTCGTCCTAAGTTTATTAAAATTCTTTCTTTTATTGTTTTTTGTTATTTCCATGTCTATTTTTTGAATATATAATATTTATAACCCTGGCATTATAAATTCTTTTCCTAAATTATACGCCCCCCTTTCCATACAAGAACAATTATTGTATATCTTTTTGTTAAGAAAAAGAAAAAGAAAAAAAAAAAGAAATGCCAAAAACAATTGAAGAAAGAAAGAAAAATGTATTTATGTATTAATACGTCATATCCTTAACTCCTCAATCATCACATTCTCGTGAACGCTGCCTGCTGAACTTCCAGAAGAAAAAAAGAGTTCTTAAAAAAAAAAAACCACTCCCTCACAGAGAAAATGCAATTCTTCACAAGTTTTCCTCACTGAAAAAAATTTTCTATCACTTTCCCTAGAAAATAGAAGGGAAAGAGAAAATTCAACCCTCATGAACCGAAACCACCACAACCCGTCCGAACTCCCAGACTCCCCCGCCACCAATACCGGTTCCGAAGGTGTTTCCGATCAAAATTTCCACTCGATCAGCGACCGTTTTCTTTTCAAACGAAACCCTAACCCTAGCACTAACAGTCCACATAAATCAAGTAAATCACCTCCGGATCGGTTGCGCCGATGGCATCACTACACAAACAAAAGCAGCAACCGCAAGGGCGGGTGGTTCTCGTGTATTCCATTTCGCGGCATTTATTTGTTCTACTTTGTGATATTTCTCGCAGTTTTCGCTTTCGTTTTGGCGTCTATTTTGCTGCAGAGTTCGATTACCGGTATGGTTGTGTTTAGTAAAGGGTGGATCGATCCTCGGAGATCGATTAGAGAAGGTCTGAAGTCAGGCACTACATTGAAATTCGTGCCCGGTTTAAGATCACGGTTGCTTTTGGAAGGTCACGGGCTTGATCATGCTAGAGTGCTGGCTAATAGAGTTGGCCTCCGCCCTCCCAGACTCGCCGTTGTAAGTTTCCGACTATCTAATTTCAGTTTTTCTTTTCAAATTTATTTTGTGCTCTAAATGAGAAATGCTATAGGTTACATGAAAACAGCGAGCCATTAGATAATATGATTCCTAATGCAAGATCCACTGGTGGGTCCCACTAATATAATGGCTAGTGATTTTCATGCAATTTAATTTTCTTTCTTTCTTTATTGAAATAGAATTGATCTTTGTGAAGATTGTTAAAGGGCTTGGTGTTAGTTTGAATGGTCATAATGGGAATTGGGAAATTGTTTGGTGAGCCTGGAGTGTATTCCTTTTGTTGGCATGCAATGCAAGTTGGACCCAGGATAATAATTGATCATGGGCCTTGCTTATATGTGAGGGAGAGGGATTGTACGTCTGGAGTGCTGGATGCTTGTGGGAATTTGTGTTGCTATGGCTGCAGTGAAGTTGGAGTAATGACTATGAATTTTAGTATGGAGGTGTGGTTTTTGGTTGAGTTTGGGTTCTCTATTGTGGGTGGAGATTGTGCCCTTTAAAGACAATTTAAGGGATGGTTGTCTGAGATAGTTGGCTGCATCCAATGGCAATGCATGGGACACCATCAATGACGAATATGATTAAATTGAAGTATGGAGGAGGGGGAAGAAAGGTTAACCAGAAATGACATGTGAAGTGATAATTTAAAGAAAGCTTAGCTCGATGGGATTTAATGGAGGAAGTCAATTCGAGTACCCAGCCCAACTAGTATGGGACTGGTGTTTATTTGAGTTGAGTGCTTAGTATTTAGAAACCTTTTTTATGAAGCAATTACAAATTTATTATTAGAATTGCAGATGAAGGTGTGGAAGTAGTTTATATTTTTTAGGAATTTATAAAGCAAGAGGAACATAGGTCATATGCTTGGGTGCATGGTTTTGCCTTAGTTTTCTTCTTTATCTTTTTATTAGACACGTGGACCAAGAAATACATTTTTCTGACACATACTTCTAGCAAGAGTTCTGTTTTTTTTCAAAGACTTCATCTACATGTCTTTCAGCACTGAGCTTTTGTGAGCATGTTTTATTTTAATGGTTCTTGTCTGATGATATCCAGATCTTAGGAAACATGAAGAAAGATCCACAGTCATTGATGTTGCTTAGTGTGATGAAGAATCTGCGGAAACTTGGTTATGCACTTAAGGTGAATTGTTCAGGCTGTTCTTGTATAATTTCTGTGATATTTCTATGTAGATCTTGACATTTTCTTGCTGCTAATAGCAAATGCTTTGTTACACTATGCAACTGCATATAAATGTCACATCACCTCTTTAACAGGCTGAAGATGTTTGGTTTGTTAAGGAAGCATCAATACAAATTTATTCATCTCCCCTTTCAAAATAAGCCTGGCATAAACATTGATGTAAAGGCTACATGTTTTACTTTGGCCTTCAACTATGTAGAATTGTCTATGCTCCTAACAATACCTATTCGACAGATATATGCTTTGGGGAATGGTGAAACAAGAACAATGTGGGAGGATATAGGAGGCCAGATATCAGTTTTAAGACCAAAGGAATATGACCTTATTGACTGGTCCATGTATGTTCCTTTCTCTTAATTTTGTGGTTTTACTGAACTTTGTTTTCTATTAATGGTTTTTGTTTTGGAAAGTGATTAAGCCAAGAACTTTCTGTTTGTATTTATTTTTTCAGTAATTTACTTGGTATTGTTAATATACATGTACTTTTTTTTTACAGTTTTGAAGGTGTTATGGTCGATTCTCTTGAAGCCAAAGAGGTAGTTTCGAGGTGCGCGTGTTTGCTTCCTTAATCCTTATATAAATCCCTAAAATTTAGAATTTTGTTCTAATGCTTTGGTGTTCCTTCATTGCCTGGGTGGATTATGCTCAGTATGCATGCATGCAGAATTAAAAACACACATCCACTTTGTGGGACATTTTGCAAACAATACATGCCTTTTTGTACATTTAAATGTTTTTGCTTCACACACAACGTTGGACACAGTATACAGATATGGGAGCAAATGAATTTGAAGTGGCCAACAAGATTGGTTGCATTATTATCCTAATGAAATTCCAGAAACATGGGATCTTGCCCTCATCTACAACTTGCAGCAATTTAGATTGAGGTTTTAGTCTAGATTTTGCTTTGTTTTTGGGTCTTGGATGCTGCAATATATGTCCTGTGAGCAGATTACAGAATTTTAGACATGAAGAGGGAGTTAAGGGTGCATTAGGAGTTCTCTTTTATTTTTTAAGTTATTCATAAGAATTACGATAAGAACTGTTTTGGGCAAACCTTTTATAGTAATTATGAGCAGAGGTGATTCTGCGGATAATAGAAGTGCTAGTTGTATGGAAGAAAATAAAATAATTTGAATTTGTAGCGGAATTACCTAAAGGGTTTGCTTAGAACTGTCTGTATTTGCAATTATGTAGACCTAGGTAACTGTTTACCTTTGTTTGGGATGCTATGATTGGTGACTTGTATATTTATGCAGCCTCTCACAGGAGCCATTTCAGTCAATACCACTTGTATGGATAATCCAAGAAGATACCCTTGCAAATCGTCTTCCATTGTATCAGGATATGAACTTGCAGCATTTGGTGTCTCATTGGAGAAGTACCTTTAACAGGGCTAATGTTGTTGTATTTCCAGACTTCGCTTTGCCAGTAAAAAATGCCACTTCTGTACCTAATTACATCTTATTTCTGGCCAGTCTTGTATAGAAAATCTAATGCTGTTTTTCAATCTACTTTCTTTTCTGTATCAGATGTTATATAGTGTGCTTGACACTGGAAACTTCTTTGTGATTCCTGGATCACCAGTAGATGTGTGGGATGCTGAAAGCTACAGTAAAACCCATGCAAAGCATCAGCTAAGGGTGGACCATGGATTCAGCAAAGATGATTTGGTGGTTCTAGTTGTCGGGAGTTCTTTCTTCTATGATGAGCTATCATGGGAATACACCGTGGCACTGCATACTCTAGGACCTGTACTAGCCGAATATGCAAGGAGCAAAGATGCTGAAGGATCGTTTAAATTTGTTTTCTTATGTGGTAATTCCACCGATGATGATGCTTTCCAGGTAGTCAACTTCTCATTTGTTATAGCTTATTATTTTTGTTGTGTTATCATGTTATTAAGCTCCTTGTATCTGTGGTACTTGGTTATGCGCTTTTAATTTTTAAGTGATGCTGTGAAAACTTGTATATTGGCACACATTTGACTAAGCTCATCTCCTATTGTCCATTTGATTACTTGACCCCATAAGAATGGGGTTAACTAGATGAATGCCTAGGGTGATGCCATGCTTAGCAGAAAAATAGAATTAAGGGTTTTCAAGCCTCAAGGTTACAATCCAAGACTGTAGAGAAAATTCTAACCTCTAAGTTCTGAAGAAATTCCTGTAGTCAATAGTATTAATTTTATTCTCTGCTTGTAAAAGAATGCATGAAATTGTTTATATAGGACCTTAAACTGACTCTTTCTAACCAGGAAACTCTAAACAGGAAAAATCTAAACCAAATAAAACTGACTACTAACTAGAAAAATTCAAATTAAAACTCTGTAAGTTAACTAGGAAATTTGAATATAACTAGTAACAAGAAATAAAGTTCAACCAGTTTCAACTGGACAATAATAATTGATCGATGAGGATCAATTCTGGTTGATGGTCAATCATGATTGGTCAATTCTAGTTGTCGGTTGATCAATCATGGCCGACTAAGATTGACGGCTTGATCATGGTCGACTAAGATTGATGGCTCGATCATGGTCAATTACCAGGAGAAAAATTTGACGCTCTATCTAGTCCATAATTGAATACACTAAACATTCCATTTCACAGGGAAATATAAACTTGAATTAACCTTGATATTTCATCAAGCTTTACATTTGTGTCTTATTTTGCACATTGCTATCAAAGTATTATCAATGTATTTAGTTGAATACTCCATGCAACTCAATTGAGTTTCTTGTTTGGCACTTCTCTTCTGCGGTTCCGTCTATTTCGTGTGGTTACTACTTCAAAATAGAATTTATGTAATTATATGCCCTTTCTGCCTAATAATTGGAACATACCAGTAATAGTTCTTGTTTTATTGTATCTTCTCAACGGAGAGGCTGCTGTTTCTTTTGGGAAGAAACCACAGAGAGAGATGGGTGATTCTTTGTTTTTCAAATTAATATCATTCGCTGTTCAATTTTATGCTTTGGTTAACCAAGGTTTTTTTTTCTCTCCCTTTTTGTGTAGGAAATTGTTTCTCGTGTGGGACTTCATCCTAGCTCTGTGCGGCATTATGACCTGAATGGTGATGCCAACAGTGTGTTATTAGTGGCAGATATTGTTTTTTATGGCTCTTCCCAAGATGAACAGGGTTTTCCTCCGGTGCTCATCCGAGCCATGACCTTTGGAATCCCAGTCATCGCACCTGATATTCCAACCATGAAAAAATATGTGAGTATATTCAAGTTTCTGTGGGCTTGATTCCTTCTTTGGTAGATTATGGGGAGACACCTATCTCTGTTTTTGTTTTTTTTTTTCATTTGAAGAGATTGACAAATAGATTTCTTAAAATAACAGGTTAGTGATGAAGCCCATGGGATATTTTTCTCAAAATATAACCCTGAAGCATTGACGAGGGCTTTATCTCTTTTGATATCGAACGGGAAACTTTCTAAATTTGCTGAAACAGTTGCTTTCTCTGGAAGACTGCTTGCTAAGAACATGCTTGCATCAGAATGTATAACAGGTTATGCAAGGCTTTTGGAGAATATGCTTAGTTTTCCATCAGATACCTTGTTGCCTGGTCCTGTGTCTAAGCTTGAACAGAGGGAATGGGAATGGAACTTGTTTAGCAAGGAACTAGAACAGGAAACTGATGATTTGTCAGGCATGTATGAGAGCCTTTTTTCTTCCAGAGAAACCAGTATTGTTTATTCCCTTGAGAAAGAATGGAGCAATCTTGTTAATTCAACAATCATCTCTGAGAATGGAACGGAAATTCTAGTACCAGATACCCCGACAGAATCAGATTGGGATGTTTTGATGGAAATAGAGAGCTTTGAAGAACATGAGAGGGTGGTAAAAGAGGAGGTATGTTATTCCTCTCATTACTCCAGTTGTCTTAATTATTTTTTCGTCTTCATGTCTCTGCAATTTTCTTGACAAAAGACAGCTGAAATGGGGAATTATTTCCTGTGTAGCTTGAAGAAAGAATGGATAAAACTCATGGTCTGTGGGATGATATATATCGCAGTGCTCGAAAATCTGAAAAGCTCAAGTTTGAAAGCAATGAAAGGGATGAAGGAGAGCTAGAAAGGACAGGCCAGCCAGTATGCATTTATGAGATATATGATGGAGCTGGGGCCTGGCCACTTTTGCACCATGGATCTTTATACCGTGGCTTAAGTCTTGTAAATTTCTTGCAACCATATTTGGAACTTATATTTTTTGTTTTCAGAAAATTATCACTTCTTCCTTTTAGTACTTGCACACATTTATTATTTGTTTTGGTTGCTTTTTGGGACATTTGCTTCCTTTTCTTGTTCTTTCTTTTTATTAAACTTGCATGTATACACTATTTTCTGGATAAAATTGGTAGAGTAAATGAGTTTTTTGCAACTGGGCTTGTTTCTTGCTTCCTGAAATGACAAATGATTAGATACAGTAACAGAATTGCACGTTGCTTGTGCAATTAACCCATAATGTTTTATTGTTTTTGGTTTTATAACTTTCAAATATTGGTTCTTTATAGAGATTTAATTTGTATGTTGCTTTGTTTGGAGGTGCTGTAATTGTCCAAGTGCTTTATTCCAATGTAAAGAAACCTTATAATTGGCTAGGGAATAATTTTGAGACTTTCTCTGGTATGACCAGTCATGCTTTAAGTAGTTTTGTTTATCTTAATCATGCTACATTTATATCTGCTAGTCTACAAAAGCACGGAGGTCAAGATCAGATGATGTGGATGCAGTTGCCCGGCTTCCCCTCCTGAATGAAAGCTACTATCAGAATATATTATGCGAAATAGGAGGAATGTTTTCTATTGCAATTAAGGTGGATGCCATTCACAAGAGACCTTGGATTGGGTTTCAATCATGGCATGCTGCTGGTAGGAAGGTATCTTTTATGCCAGTGGGATTATAGTTTAAATTTTTGAAATTGCTGGATTATACAAGTCAAACTTAAGGTCATTAATTTTCAAAGTTGCAGTCAGCTTCTTGGTAAAATTTATTTAGAGTTTGATATTCACACACACCAGTCAGCTCATTCTGGCGAAAATAGTCTTAATTTTCAAAATTGCGGGATTATTTAAGTCAAATTTAAGGTCATTAATTTTCTAAGTTGCAGTCAGCTTCTTGGAAAAATTGATGTAGGATTTGATACACACACACACACACACACACACACCAGTCAGCTTGTTCTGGAGAAACTGGTCTTCTCTGTTTTAAAAAAAATGTTTTTTCAGGATTGCAATTATTGCCTGGCCCTTTTTCATGTTTCAGGTTTCATTATCATTTAAAGCTGAAAAAGTTCTAGAAGAAAAGACACAAGAAGAAAATAAAGATGTAATGTACTTCTGGGCTCGCTTGGGCATGGATGGTGGGGTTACTGGAAGCAATGAGGAACTCACTTTCTGGTCCATGTGCGACGTCTTAAACGGAGGACGCTGCAGGTATCTTGCTTCAAATAGTGGGTGCAAATTCTCAGGTCATGTTGCACTATGTTTTAATCAATTTCAGATATTGTCCATCCATTCTGTGGTATCTGTGGGTCCCTCACCACACATACCTTACATATTCAGTTATTTTTTATTTTCGTTCTTCTGTCTTTACGTTTCCAAAGTCTTTCATTTTTTAACCAAAATCATGGGAAAACTGTTTTTGAGTGCCACCAGTAGTACATTTGCTTATAAACTATTGCTGAAATCATTTGTGGAAAAGGCAGGCCTGACCATCTTCAGTTTTTAGCTATATGGGCGAAAAAGATAGGCAAAAGGCTAGGTGCACATGCCCTATTGTAATTGCACTTGCTTTGTAGATTATTATTTACCCAGATGTGATCTTTTTTTTTTTCAAAGCCAGATTTTAACTACCGGCTTTTGAATGCATGCAGAACTGCTTTTGAAGATGCCTTCCGCCAGATGTATGACTTGCCATCACATCTTGAAGCTCTTCCTCCAATGCCAGAAGATGGAGGTCACTGGTCCGCCCTGCATAGCTGGGTCATGCCAACCCCTTCCTTTCTGGAGTTCATTATGTTTTCACGGTAATTTACAAAGGATGCTATTTTTCACCCAAGCCAGTTAACTGTTACATTGATGAAATGTTGTGTCAGAGGCACTAACTGTAGTTACAACTCCAACAATAGTTGATGTTTTGTAATGGAATTGCAGAATGTTTGTTGATTCTCTTGATGCTCTGCAATCCAACTCTAGCCAAGTGAACAAGTGTTTGTTGAGTTCCACTGAGCTCGAGGTAAGATACAAAAATACTATGCTGCCTGCTTTGTGTTTCAGAGAGATTATAGTACTATCTCATTCATGAATATGCCTATTTAACGATACACAGGAAAAGCATTGTTATTGTCGGATAATGGAAGTCCTTGTTAATGTTTGGGCTTATCATAGTGCACGAAGGATGGTTTACATTGATCCACACACTGGTTCTGTAGAAGAGCAGCACCCGATTAAGCAAAGAAAGGAAATTACATGGAAAAAGTATTTTAACCTTACAGTATTGAAGAGTATGGACGAAGATCTTGCAGAGGCAGCGGATGATGGAGATCATCCAAGGGAGAGGTGGCTATGGCCACTAACAGGAGAAGTGCATTGGCAAGGGATTTATGAAAGGGAGAGGGAGGAAAGATACAGAATAAAAATGGACAAGAAGAGGAAAACAAGAGAGAAACTAGTTGAAAGGTTGAAGGCTGGATACAGACAGAAACCACTTGGGGGATAAGAAGCTTGGAGTCTGAATATGCTCAATTCCCAAGTCGTAATCCGGCTGCTGAATGTACTATTTCTCAACTTCAGAGACTGGCATGGATCTTGCGGATGAGATGAGAAAGGTTTTTTTTTTCCCTAACAGCTTCAACACAGATTTTGTTCATCTTTTCATTTTTACCAAATACACACTTACGGAGTAAAGGGGAGAAGAAAACTAGCTTCCCTTAGATTGCAGCTCACAGTTTGGGGCATTTTTGCACAAAACTCTGACCGCTCAACTATATTCAGGCATTCGAGCAGTACCACGCATCATTCGAAGTTCATCTCAACCATTCAAATTACATAGTCGAGGGACTAAACCACATATTCTTTAATCATTGTATATTCTTTTGTCAATGTAGAGGCAATTTTGTTGAAAAGATACACTTAGCTTGTTTTACTCCCCATTCCAACCTTCATTTTCGTTGCTTCCTAGGAACTGCAAATGACCAAATCTTTGATTGTACTGATACTTAACCTGTGCTAGGCATTGCTAGAGACTAAACTGCGTCAATTCTTGGAGGAATAAAAAGTTACACTCCGGGTTCAACTTGCCATGCGAAACGTTTATTAGCAGCTTGGTTGAATAACAAAATGAAGAATGCCCCGTATATTGATTGGATAGTTTATCCTCTAGTCCTCTTATCCTATATCTTCAGTCGACTTTTAAGCTCCCGTTTGGAATATTTTTACAAATTGATTTAAACTGTCTTTTTTCTTAAAAAAAAAAATCCTTTTATATGCACGAAAGTAATAAATATATTCCCATGAGTTTTAAATAAGATTGGGAAGAATAATTAACTTCGTTGGGAAGAAAGATTTGCAATTGCCGGACTGTTTTCTTGATTCAAATTAACTTCGTTGTTTGGATATCAGGAAACCAAACAAGAGTGAAGAAAATATTGATGTGAGATCTAGATGGTCAGACAGCTAGTTTCATATTATACAAATAGTTTTGGAATTTAACCATATAAAATCACCCTCCTCCCATCCTAGTTTTGTTACAAGAAATACAGCCATTAAAGTCATTCTATTTGTTACTCTATTCAAATTCAATAGCTATAATTGCACGTCTGTATCGTCAAAAATGCTCTAATGACGGCCATTTTGGGCTTCCCCTTCCCCTCAAACCTTATTGCCCAAGCAAGAGTCATTATAGATTATAGAACGACTTGGCACAGCAGCGTATATCCTGCATCTTGACCATAGCAATATCCAGATTTTATTTTAAAAAATAAAAATCCAAAGTTGTTTGCTTCGTCAAGTCAATACCTGGAAAAAAGAAGAACAATAAAAAAAATTGCTCCTGGTATCCAAATTCCCAGACCCAAAAATCACTATAAAATGACTTATACCTTGCAATCTTGAGTTCTTCAACTCATTACAACAATGGTTCAACTCATTACAACAATGGCAGAAGTGAAGCTACATGGTCTCTGGTCCAGCCCTTTTAGTTACAGAGTTATCTGGGCTCTGAAACCATAAGGTGTACATAGAAGAAGATCTTCTTAACAAGAGTGAGTTGCTATTGAAATACAATCCAATTTATAAAAAAGATCCCAGTCCTTGTTCATGATGGCAAGCCAATTGCTGAGTCTCTTGTCATTCTACAATGCATTGAAGAAACGAGGCCGGAGAATCCCTAGCACCAGCGCACCCGGATCTTTTGTTTTAAAAACCTATATATTTTAGTCTCTTCTTCTCTCCATCCAAAATAAAAATAAAACTTATAAGTTATAAATACCTTTTAAATCTTTTAAATAAAAAAAATATTATATTTAAATTGTATTTTTTTGCAGGCAAATAAATATATTCTCATAAAAATATTTTTCAATTAAATGTTTAATACAACATGTAATTATTGATTCTATTGATGCATTTTAATTGTAAAACTTATTTTTAATTTAACTCATTTTATCACGAGTTATTTTTAAAATAATAAGTCAAAATTAAAATCATTTTTTCATAATTGATGCCAAACAAAACCTTTTTTTTGCCACTCGGAACCTCCATATTTTTCTTGAAAATTCTCAGCAGCAAACTCGGACGACACCGATTGGGCCAAACAGGCCATATAGAGCGCGCCCCCCCCCCCCCAACTCTTCCCATGAACTCTCCTGGCCCTGGGTCTTTAGTAGATTAACATTTTTTTTTTTAATTTTATTAACGCACACCCGACCCAGTTCAGTAAATTATTTCATCTATGACCCTAAAAACATGAAATAATTACATAACCCTCCCGCTCTCACCTGGGACCAATGGTTGGACTTGTTAATGGTATTTTCCAGTCTCTCGAGTCTCGACACTCTTGTGGTCTTTTTATTTTTCTTAGGGTTTAAATGACTCCAAAACCCAAAACCTAATCCCTGTTGTCTCTGTCTGTCTCTCCGAAATATCAGGTAATCTCACTCTGCTCTCCCTTTCCCTCTTAAACACTCCATATTTTGCCTCTATACTTCAATTCTGTTAATCACTTCTAGTCTCACTTTCTATGAAAATGTACTGGCTTTAGCTCAAAATGCAACCAAGTAATACTTGTTTTGATTTTTCTTTGTGGGTGCGTTTTGAGTTATACATGATTGCTCTGTGTTTTTCTTTTTAAATGGGGTTTGTTTGGCTGTTAGATTTATGTTAAATGTTGGGGAATTGGCTTTGTGCTGTTTGGTTTCTGACAAAATTAAGGAAATTGGGCAAACAGCAGAGTGCAAATTTGTTGAATTTTGAGTATTTGGATATTGAAATGTTAAATATGCTAGTTGAGAAAGGAACTGATGGTTCCAAGGTTGATGTTCCCACATGATACCGACCTCAAACTTTGCTTATGATTGGATGGGGTCATGGCTGTCTGATTATTTGATGAGTTTTGTCTATGAAAATCTATGTTTGTCTTTGATGATTTGGCTGTGTAACATGTAGATTTATATGCTAAAGGGAGGTGGGTTTTTTCATCATGCATGCCATAAAGGGTGGCTGGGTTGGCCAAACATTTGCCTTAGCTAAGTCCATTGATTCTGGAGGGAAGAAGTCACGGATTCGGCGCTCAAAGGAGGAGAGGAAGGGAATGGTCGAGTCCTTTATAAAGAAGTAATATGATAATTCGCCTTCAATGAATTAATTCCTGCTGTAATAATTCATATGGTCTGAAGATGATTGATAAAATTATTTGATTCATCGTTTTTTCCTGTCTGTTTGCGATTAATGCTACGGAATTTGCTTCTCTTGGATGTCTTTCAATAATACCGAAAGCTATGAGTGCTTGCTCAAGAAGCTCACACACCCACATGCTCATGCATACACACATAAACACTTAATAAATCAGCTCAGAGGCTGACTCTACGACATGGTAGATAAGCTATGAGCTTGTTGCTCGTGTAAGTTGACTTTTAGTAGGTAATAGGCTTATATTGTATGGTTTGCATTAAATATTCCATACCGAATGATAGCCATTCGCCTCGTGATGACACTATGATGACCTAGTCTAAAATAGAAAAATCGTGTTGGTTATATCAACCCTTTAATAATGATCTTCTTTTTATTTCTCGATGCAACGTTTTTGAAGAAGTAGACTTTGGCATCCATTCATTTGGTAGACTTGCTTTCAGGTACCAGAGTTTAAACAATGGGAATTTTCCATCTCTTAATCTCACACACAAGGAAGTTGGTGGGTCCTTTTACACTGTTCGGGAGATTGTTCGGGAGATAATCCAAGAAAATAGAGTTCTTGGTCCTGGCAAGTTGCCACTGGAGGAGCAGTACAATGATCTGTTTGTGGAGAAGTACCCGTTGGGTACAATTTCAACAGAACCTCAAACTTCTCTGTCCATATCTCCAAATGGAAGTCCTGAACATGATCAGCATGAGAGCTCAGGTGAAGCGCTGGATTTAATTTCTGAGCAACATGCTGAACCTGAACAGCTGGGATTCAATAATGGGAAAATCATTAACGGGAGTCATGTAATTGTAAAGAATGAAGAAGCTGATAAACCAAAAGTTGTGGAGGTTCAAGTTACTGAACCTCTGGAAACAGAGAAGAGAATGGAGGGAGGGGCAGCATCTAGGGCTAAAGTAACTCAAATGGCTGATGTAATGGTAGAGACATTCCCATTGCCACCTGCTACCAAATCAGCTGGAAACCTGAATGGAAATTCCAGTAATGTAAGGGAGGTAAATGGGATTTTAGAAGAGAAAGATGTTGGAAAGGTGCTCTTGGAGCCGGAACAGGACCCAGAAAATAAATCAGCTGGAAACTTGAATGGAAATTCCAGTAATGTAAGGGAGGTAAATGGGATTTTAGAAGAGAAAGATGTTGAAGAGGTGCTCTTGGAGCCGGAACAGGACCCAGAAAATGGCATTTCTTTGCCAGACGGAATGAGTTCCTTGCATAATAGCAGTTTGGTAGATGACAATGAAGTTTCCTTGCAAGATAGCAGTTTGGTAGATGACAAAGAAGTGGAAAAGCCAGCAGTTCCATTGTTGGAACGAAGCTCTGATTTGGCATGTGAGAAAGCAGTGGAAAACCTTGCAGTTTTGGCAATGGGAAGCTCAAACGCATCTGTCACCGACGTAGGCATTGTGCAGGATGCTGAGGCAGACATAGATGTGAAGGTGAAGTCATCACATGATGAGAAGGCAATTGCTGAAACTAAGGTGAGTTTTCTTAAATACCATGTATAATTATGTGGGAACTTTCTTTTGGAGGTGCGCGCTGCAAAAATCATAAATTATTTAGTCTCCCATCTTTGATTTTATATCTCTTTCTTTACTTTTCCCTGGTTTTCTTTCTCAAGATTCTTGCAACTTGCATGGCGTGGTTGGCTGCTAAAAAGGCATTTGCAATGTAGCATTCTTTAACTACTTTCTATTATTTCTTGTGTTCCGGTGCATTAATTTTATTCACAGTTTTTGGTTTAACACAGGAAACAGCGATATATTTATTTTCATGTAAAAGTCAATTCGCTTAATATGCATGATGATATCACTTGTTGGGGTCTAGAACAAATTTGTACTTGGACAAGTGCATGGTAAACAGACAGTGTAGCAACTATAAGCAAAATCATTTTTCTATTTGAAAACTTGGTAGAGAATTTAAGCATACTGCTGGCTTTTTTTTTCAGGTTATTGACGCTCAAAATGGCATCCAAGCAAAATCTTCAACTGTTGGTAGCAGTCAGTCAATAGCCAAGGAGGTTGAGATGAAAGATGAAGCTTCCTTTCAACATAGTCAGGACTCGCAGAAACAAAGCACTCCAACATTAAACAGAATTAATCTGTAAGTACAAGTAGCGACCATCTCTCTAGACTCATTGCTTTGATTTTCCTTTCTCTCTAATTCTTGTATTCTTGAACAAGAGTATTTCTAGATGTTGGTAAACTGATTAGTCTTTTTCCTTGTTTCCATGAGCAGGGAATCGTGGGGAGGGGCATCTAAGAATCGACCAGAACCAGAAACCAACCCGCTTTTGGCCATTTTTAAATCATTCCTAGCTGCCTTGGTGAAATTTTGGTCAGAATAAATCCTTTTGTAGTGTAGTAATATTGTCTAAAGCTTTTGCAGAGTGGATTTATACTTTACCTGCCTTTGTAAGGCATCAAGTTTCGCCGTCTATATCAAGAGTGGTGGTTATTACTTGTTTGCATACATTTATAACCTTCTCCTTTCACCCTCCTTGCTGAACCATGATGATCTTAAAAGCTTGTTCCTATAGTTAGCATCCCATTTATGGGAACTCTGACTGAGCTTTTATGGGAACTGTGGTGGTTGAAAATTTCGTTGATAAAAATAATGGGAAATCCCACTGAGATCCAATTCAATCTATTTGTCAGGGTGCAAACAACTTGGCTTTAAGATCATGCAGTTGAATTATAATTTTGCCCTTGATTCACCCTGTTTTTTTTAATTTGTTTTTTTTCTTTTCATAGATGAATTTCCAAATGCCTTCTATGGTCTTCTACTTTGAGCTATGCAATGATAATACAAAGAACTTAACTGAATTATCAATTAACGAGGAAAATATAAAAGAATCATGCTAGCTAGCTATCCATGTATCACTTAAGCTCCAAGATAGAGGGCCATCATGTGTCTAATAAAACTTTTTATTTTTAACCTAAAAGCCATCTTTCCCATGACAAACGCATGCTATATATATATATATATATATATATATATATTTAAAAAAAAAAATACAAAACACAAAACCGTGGTTAAGGATTTAAGAATGAACTTGGTGGTGCTGCTAAGGAATATAACTATTATATATATATTAAAAAGAGATTCGAAATTTCTTTTAAAAAAAGAGATATTATTATTAATTAAGCTATAATTTATCAACAAAGTATTACTATGCTATGCACGTTGCATGGTTATCTAGCATTAAGCATTAATGTCAGAGTTTTGATTTTTTGACTTTTAATAACTCAATTAAATTTGATAAACATATACTTTTTTAATATAAAAAAGCATACTATAATTTTCACTTATAGCGCTAGTTACTTATTAATTATATATATAAGCACACACTCTTTTAAGCTTTTAAAGGAGTATTTTATCTTTAATACAATATTAATATTATAAAAGACCATCTATGATTAAGAAAAATTAAGTTTAAAAATTTTATTGACTTTCTAAAAAATTGGTTAATCTTGTTTTCCGTTATTTTCCTATTATAGTACTCCATTTAACCCTAAGAAACACGGAATAAAATTTTTAAATCACTCATGATTTATATAATATCTTGACAACACTTTGTTTTGATTATCAAAACTCTAAAAATGTTGTAAGATCACTCAAAAATATAGTACCAAATATTTATTATTTAGATCAACAATCCATTAAAAATCTCAGACCCATCACAAGACGTGGAACATGAACGTGTAATTACGTACAATCATAACGCATCCATGCCAGTTTTAGGACACCAAAGATAAAAATCAAAGGAGAGACAAGATTAAAGAAAAGAAAAGTGGGACATATATGTATCATCACGTCACGTTTATAGCAGCAAGAATCACTGGTTTAGGCGACCACCCCAGAGGCGAAACCAACCTTCTTGCTTGACCTAAAAAACAAGTCCACCTCTTCACGGTTCATAACCTCAAAAAAGTGCAGATTTGACAGTTTCCTCTTGCATGAATCTGGACTTCTTGGTGGTTTCTTTGGTGCTGGTGGACAGGTTAACAAGGCGGGAATCCTGTGTTGAGCTGATGTTGGAGTGCAGCACTCATATTGCTCACAGCCATCATCTTCACCATCATCATTACGAGTCGTCTCTACCACTTTCAATCCAAGTTTTGGCAAGTTTTGGAAGAGTTCTTGATCGCTAGACATGGTTGTTTTGACAGGAGGGAGTGGAGGGTTACTACATGGAAATGGAGGGAATTAATCAATAAGAGGAGGTGTGCATTATAACAGGATAGTGAGAGAGAATTAAGAGAGGTTGTTGGTTGTGTGTTTCTATTTTTGCTCGTCTTTTTTCGGTATAAGACAATAAAAGATATGTTCTCTTATTATAATTTATTAAATTGGATTTTTGTGCACAAAATTTCCTAAAGCATTCGAGGAGCTGTATAATTAGGATGGCAGTCACATTGCTTCTTCTTTTCTTTTTTTAATTATCTCATCAACCATAAACATGAATCTCGATCGGAACAGATAAAAATAGAGAAATAATTAAACAAATTTATTTTTATAATAATTTTAAATTATATTTTTAAAATAAAAAACATCAGGAGATGTATTTCTTTTAGTGTTTTTATCTTTTCTTCTTCGAAATAGTAATAAATTATTATTATTATTATTATATAGCTTGAGAATTATTTTTATTAGCAACCTTGTCCTGAACATTGCAAAATATTTTTGTTGGACCGTTTTATTTTCCAAACTTTCAACGTAAATTACTGTATCTTATTTGTTTTCCCTTAATGATAAGGGAATTCTTCGATCTAATCAAAGATTAATTCAGTTTCTTCCCGCAGTCATGGAGCGTACGTGAAGATAACCATTCACACTCATATTATTATTTTTTTCTTCCTGAAAGCTTCCCTCTAAATTTTGGATTATAACATATAAAACATATTGCCTACCATATATATATAATATGTTTTTTTTGGTGAGGTTGTGTATGATTAGGCTTAAACTCCACTAGTGCTACCATAGTATATATTCAGTATTACATTAATTATACCAAAAAAATCTATCATGGATAAGATTTTTTTTCTATACCATATATATAATATATATGTGAATTATTATATTTTATGCTTGTCGACGCCATAACAACTTAATTAATTCTCTTTACTTAACCTAAATTTTTGTATCTTTTAAATGAGATCACTCTTCTCTTTCTTCAAGCACCAAATTAAATCAACAAAATATATCAAGGAAAATAATTTTCTTCGCATTTCAATGAACAAAAAATTGGTGTAAAAATAATTTGATACATGTCAAGATTTGCAGCAGCAGCACTAAAAACTCCCATGTGAATCTTAGTGATCACAGTTGCAGCGCTGCATCTTGAGTTACTCATCACCTGATGGAGTCACCTACTATTGTACTCGACATTACAATAAATGATTTCAGGCTTTGAAGTTTCGATCAATTAATCAGCCAGTACTCCCTTAATTTATTCTATTATATAGAGAGTTATATATATATATATATACACACGCGCGCGCGCGGGGGATCTTATCTGTAAATGAATTAATTTTCAATTAAAAACCAAACCTAATTAACAAAAAAAAAAAGAGCTTGCTAGCTTAAAATTCCCATTCAACCGTATTTATATATAAATTAAAATATATAAGTGATAAGATTAGAATAAGTAATATCTTATCTTTTCAGTTAACTCTTTACCATTTAATTATTATATGCCCTATTAACTCACTTGCTACATGATTAAGGATATTATCTGGATAATTTATGTGTTAATTAATTAAAAATATATATATTTTAAATAATTTTAAAAGTGCTTAAATTACGCTAGTTATTAACTTTGAGTTTTGAATTCCAAAAGGTTAACAGAGAGAGAACATTTTTTAATCACAAAACTTATTCCTAGGGTTACATGAAAGAAATTTATCTCATAGATGTGCTAATATCTTCATTGACACAAATCATGCAGGATCGACCAATAATTTTAAGCTCGCTCATTATTAGAAAATATTTTATATTCTCATCACCCCCCTCTCCTACCGATTTAGAACTAAAATGTGGTTACGGTTGTTTTTCAAATAACTTTTCGTGTCGAAATGCATGTCAATGATTTTTTTTATTTTTTAAAAATTATTTTTAATATCAGCACATCAAAACAATCCAAAATATACAAAACATATTAAATTTTAGCAAAAAAAATAAATTTTCTGGAAACGCGGTTTGCACCGCGTTCTCAAACATATTCTTAGTCTAATGAAGTCCTGTATTTTAGATTTCAACCAATTAAGTATAATTTGTCAAAATTAAAAATTTATCTCAATCAATTGAGTAGTCTTTTTTCACTATTTAAATCATCATCATCAACATTCCTTTCATTTCTTTTAATACCATCATTCACCTCAGCCATCCACACACTTTTTTTTTTTTAACAATATCCCTCTTTCGATTCAGTAAATTGTACTCAATTAAATGAAATAAAAAATTACAGAAGCTAAATTGATCAAAGAAATAACAGAGGGATTTGTTTTTAATAAATTGATGAAAACAAAAGATAGAAATAATGAATTTCACCATAATTTTACAATGAGAACTAATTAGCTCGGGCTTGTTAATTAACCTCCATTGCATGCATATATATGGTGTGTGTGTGTGTGTGTGTGTGTATTATTGATGCAAACCAGAACTTGACCGTATGCACGTTCTGAAGGAGTCGAGAACAAATTTTCTGACGTTTCAATGCCTTTGTTGACAGATTTTCTGATGCTGTGGTCCTTTCTTTACTATGTATTTCGGACCTTTTCTTGCATCACAAAATTGAATACCCACTACCCACCTTGATTAAGTCCTTAATTATGCCTATATATCCACCAGCTCTTATATTATATATAGAGAGATTACAGGTATTTCTTATTGTATAATATATAATAATATTATGTACTTATTTTGGTAGGTCAGCAGACACTGTCGTATAAACTTCATGTCCATTTACTCTGAAGCTAAATGATTCCCGTCCTATCCCACCAAAAAAATAAATATTTAAACACTTCGTGATGAACTAATTAAACAAATGCTTTTACTTCCATTTCCCTGACAAGGCCTGTCAAAATTATTTTTGTTTTCTTTACGCACGTTACTGCCAGTTGATTGTTATTTACTGTAGACTGCCCTTTTCAAATTAATTTTGACGAAGCATGAAAATGTTGGTTGTTTTGAGCAGCATTGTTAAATTCCTCTGCCCGGTCCGGAACCTAACTCGAGTTTTTTGAGAGAGAAAAGGTAATTTAATTTAAAAAACAAAATTATTTTGATTAATCTAGATTAAATTGCTTAATATATGACCGGGTTTTAGACTAGATTTAATAACTTTGATTTAATTTTGGATAAAATTAATAGAGATTATAATCTCACCATCTATGTTTTTTCAAACAATCATGGTGCTGTTGAATAAGTAACTTTTCCTCACTCGGAATATATATGCCTGTTAGAGTTTGAGATAATTAATTAAATTTGGACTGTATATTGTATTCATTATAATAAAATTAATATTCCTGGCAACTACAAGTAAATTTAAACTTAAAATGATAATATAAATTAAGTGCAAACCAACTCCCGTTTCACTTGAGTCATGAATGCCTCAAGATCAGAGTTAAATCATATTAATGGCAAACGTTTTCACCTAGCTACCAATTTTATTGTTTTTAATGGCCATGTCTCCACAGAAAGAAGGGAAAAATATGCAGGGAACAGTTAAAACTTGATTTAGAGTTGAGTATCTTCATGCCATAGTTGGTACCTCGATCGCTGTTGTTTAATTACTTGAGACTTACGGGAAGTTAGGAAGATAAATACCAATCCATGAATGGTCAGTAGTACTGTTTTACAGTCATCTTTAAGGTCTTGTTATTAGATAGATTCAATTAATATCTTTTATTTTTAGTTAATAAATCCTTTCATCTTTTCAACAACTTCAACGGAGGAGTGGGATCTTCCTTCACTGCTATTAATTTGAGCGTCTCTACTAAATTAATTGTTAAGGACTTCCTTTATCTCTTTTTAATTTCTGGGCTGGAAATTAGTAATCGAGGCTTACTTTTGATAATTTTAGACCAAATTCATTTATGTATTTGGGTAATTCTCTTGAGAAAAGAAGAAGAAGAAGAAGAAGAAGAAGAAAAGGATTCAAGAGCCTCCAAGAACTAATTTGGGAACCATATATTTTGTCCCTACACAAAAATGAGGTAAAATATGATATCCCTCCTCCGTAAATTATTATTTTTTCTTTTTTTAGAAAATCCTATCAATAAGATGCTTAATTAGGACCATGTGAACCATAGCAAGATTGCACTTGGAACAGCTGGAGTATGACCCATTAATTTCAAGTATGCAAGCAAATCAACACAACTACACAATTGCATTATTGTTTAATTGCCTAAGTTTTTTTCTACTTCCAATCATCTTGGTATCCTATGGTTAATCACATCTTTCAACGCTCACTGGTGATGATAATTAACGAGTTTGCTTCTCACGTGAACTATAGCATATAAATATAATATGATTTGATATTCGGTTCACAAGTGTGTGGATTAGTCGTTATTTATTTTTTAAAAAATAATTAAATAAATGATTTTATATTGACCCATCAAATCAATCAAATTTAATTATGATTGAAATTTTTAAAATTTGGTTTGGGACTACATCGTGTTTGTTTTTAAATTTCAAAAGCGTTTTTAAAAAAAATTAAATTTATTTTTTTCTCTACTTTAAATTAATATTTTTTTAGTTTTTTTAGATCATTTTGATGCATTGATGTCAAAAATAATTTTTTAAAGATATAAAAAAAAATATTATTTTAATATATTTCCAATTAAAAAATAACAACAATCATATTTCAGAGATGAGTAGACTCTTGGGGCTGGCTTTGAGAAGAGTGATACAGAGCTTGAATAGTACAACAAAGAAGATAACGTGAACTATAGCATATAGTTATAATTAAATATAATATGATTTGATATTTGGTTCACAGGTGTGTGGATTAGTCTGAGTTATTTATTTTTTAAAAAATAATTAAATAAATGATTTTATATTGACCCATCAAATCAATCAAATTTAATTATGGTGAAATTTTTAAGATTTGGTTTGGGACTAGGCCGTGTTTGTTTTTAAATTTTAAAAGTATTTTTTGAAAAAATTTAAATTTAATTTAATTTATTTTTTTTACTTTAAATTAATATTTTTTTGATTTTTTTAGATTATTTTGATGCATTAATGTAAAAAATAATTTTTTAAAAATATAAAAAATATTATTTTAATATATTTCTAATTAAAAAACACTTTAAAAAATAATTACATTTATATTTTCAGATTTTCAGAGATGAGTACACACTTGAGGCTGGCTTTGAGAAGAGTGATACAGAGCTTGAATAGTACAACAAAGAAGATAATTTATTACTGCTTTAGTCTGAGCATACATGAATAACATGTTTAAAGTTCAACAGATAAATAGTTTTGGAGTATGAATGCTGTTCCAAAAGCATTCCAATCTGACACTTAAAAAAAAAAAACGTATATTAATCAGTGTCACAGTTTTTTTTTTTTTTGATAAATATATTAATTACCATCTTATTATAGCAGAAAAGGGCAATAAATACTAAATAGTGGTTAAAAATAAATCACCTATGCCTTGTAATGCAGTCAGAAAATTAGCATGAACTGCTGATCCCTCCCTCCTCTGCATGCTTCTTTCTTCACTGACTTCTTTGTTATTAATTTCCTCTATAAGGAGTTAGAAATGATCAGGCATATATAAGAGAAGGCTTATTAAGAACTCTTCTTCTTCAAAGGCCGGGCCGGGGACATTAAAAAATTATAAAAAAGACAAAGAAAAGTAAGAAAAGGTTAAAATTCTTAAGCAACATTTGACACAAGGAATAAAGTGCGGTTATTAACTGATCAGCAAAGATTTGGAATGTTTTTCTCTTTGGTTTCCTCACTGTAACCTGCAAGAATTGGACCTCCAATTCATTGACCTAGGGTTACACACATAGGGTTTTGCACAATCATGGTAAAATCATTGCACGTTTATCGATAATCATCGAGGAGTGGTGAAATATTTATATGGGAAACAATTAACTCAAATCCTATGTACGTATTTGTTAACATAAATCCACGTGAAGCCAGAGTTCGAAAGGTGGGTGGATCATTGAATAAATATATCCAGAGGGTCAATATATATATATATATATATATAGCTGAAGGTTCAATAAAAGATATAGTTAAATTCAATATTGGGTTTTTTTAGTATTTTTTTCAAAGTAAAATATAGATGAAGAAAGAATGCATGTACGCCATGTGATATAATTTTTTAAAATACTAACCATATTCTTATATATTATAACCCAATTTGAAGAAAAATAAAACATTTATAATTATGTAAAATATTGTAGTAGCAATTAACAAATAATATTAGGTCAAAGTCAAGCAACATGTTGCTTTCGCATAGAGTTGTGGATATAATTAACCTTTTCAAGACTTGGGGATTAGCAAGCTAGCGGTGAAAGCAGGCAGAGTGGCGAGGGGAGACACTTCACGTGCGTGGAAAGATTCATCAGTACTATATTATGGGGTTTGGTATTTGTTAAACCCAACCCGATCTTTCCCATTTTTTATACTGAATAAGATCTTTGGTAGATAGGAGCATTCAAGGCTCTAGCTAACATGGCATCCTATGCTTCAAACTGGAATGCAAGATAGAGATAGAAATACAGGGAGGGAGGGAGCGAGCTAGAGAGGCAGGCCATGTTCTTGATCACGCACGCATCTTTAGTCAAATTGAAAAACAATGGAACATTCTCCTTGTACGTGACTGGTTTCGTTGGTCATGAAATAAATCATTTTTATTAAACTCCTATTTGATTTTACTGATTGATTTTTTTGGTAAATTTTGCGAATTGAAACCTTATTTTAATATTGATCGATAAAATCCAGGTGATCTGGTAGATTAATTTATGACCCAATAAACTTAAACAAACCTGATTAAATTAAAAATATATATTATTTCGAATAAAAATATATATAGATTCAAATTGATTTGAAAATCCAATAACCTCAACATCTTTTCAAATTATGCTATAAGTGAAGTTCGACAACTATGAAAGAAAAAAATAGCATGACAAAGACATTAATAAACAGCTAGCTAGCTTGGGATGTGTCAAGAGTTAGAGTTCTCTTGTCTTACCAAGAATTAAATGCGATGAAGATTTCTAATTAATGGGGTTGGCCGCCATTTTCCTCTCAATATTGAAGCAATACGAAAATGGTAGTAAGAACAAAGGGAAGATCTGGTTGGAT
>Ga0325410_1001712_pt1 | contig 24318 bp, 10 predicted proteins | sample PopdelMetagenome_16_FD_206182 | JGI IMG/M metagenome (GOLD analysis project Ga0325410, IMG submission 206182) | Populus deltoides microbial communities from Bellville, Georgia, United States - Xylem-PdIQD-R3 | ecosystem: Host-associated > Plants > Phyllosphere > Stem > Wood/Secondary xylem...
GTGCCATCACCAAAAAACTAAAGCTTTTCCATGGTAGTAGGATGCATAGCTACCACAGAGTTATCATCTTTGATGGCTTGTCAACAACAAGATGATTGGGAGACTTCTTTTGCTCCAAAATTATAGTGGAATAATCTTTCTTACCACTTTTCAGGTCTGTCTTCTTCCACCGATCCTGATTTTGTGGATCAGAGCTTTTTGTTACCCTGATTTAAAAGCTTCATAAGCATCTCCTTCATGCGATAAATTCTTTGTTCGCTTGAAAACCTACTTGCGAATCCAATCCGAGAGTTTAGATGTGGGCTTCAATTCGCTTCTTATGGGATGCCACGCTTGGTTCTATCAATGAAACCACGAGAGAGATGGGTCTAGAAAAGTTTCTGAAAGATGTTTAATATTTTTATTTCTTGCTTTTTTTTGTCTTACTTGATACTTAGAATTAGTGTTCATACACCTTTGACTAATTCATGTAGACTAACTCAGGAATTAAAGCCTGGCTGGCTGAGTGGCAGACTTTAGGGGTGTTTCTTCCGCTCAGGATGCCTCTTGTTTCTGGGTTTCTCTTCTCCTCCTACTTGTATGATTGTTCTTCTTTCTTCCAGTTCAATTTCAGCTGGAAACGCCCTCTGGTTGCCCTGTTTACCAGCACCTTCTGAATGCCCTGTTCCCAGCAGCTCTTCTACCCTGTTTCCGGCCAACCCAAATCAATAATTTTTATTAAAAAGCTTTATTTTTGTTTCTTTATTTTATTTGTTTATCTAGTCAATTAAATCATTAAAACTCAACTAAATCAATTATGTTTTATTAAATTAATATCTTATTTAATTCAATTAAAAATCAACCATAGACTTCGAGTTCTAAATTTCCAAGATCAACGCAAAATTTAATTCTAACTTCTCTTTGCTCATCAAGAACAAAGCATAATTAAGATATAGCTTGTTTACCAGGATAATGATTAACCAAAAGATCAAAGAATGCAAGGAAGGAGATCATCAGAACGATGAATATCTCTTCAACAAGAATTGCTTACAAACGTGAATCACTGCTGACGATGTTTAATCATATTGGCTTACACAAACAAGAAATCCACGAAAGCAACAGTGATGGTTCTTTCCAACGCAATAATTAATTCGTCCGAAGCACTTGCTGTAGCTGATGGAATTGAAACGATTACTGGGTACTGCCATGCCATGGATGGATGTAACTAACAACAAATCATCAAAACAAAAGGGAAAATAAGCTATTTCTTTTATCCCCTCAAATCGCATCCATCTCAAAGAAAATCCAAGAACTAATCATTTCAATTACTATATGAAATGAAACAAAACCATAAATATCATATTGATGATGTTTAATATTCTTGCTGTGCTTTTTTTATTTAATTTTGTGAATAAAATATTCTTGTTAAAGTAGCATCCGTTATATTGTAGATAATATTGATGATGATTGAAAAGACGAAGAAGAGAAGTATCAATGAGTTGATTAAATTTAAGAGGAAAATGATAAAACAAATAGTTTCAATGAAGAAAAAGTTAATTGAAAAATTAACTTATGCGACCTAGAAATGTGATTTTTTTTCTTGAAAATTGCCACCCCATCTATATCAACACTTTTTTCATTTAGATATTTTGTAGCTATGATCAAGGTCATCAAAAATATTTTTTTGATACGACACGGAAAATATAATATAAACTCGAATTATAAAATTATAAATAGTTTTTTTAACTAATTATATATTAAAAATTTTAGCCAATAAATTATATTATTTTAAAAACTGATAAAGTAAGTCTACATCATTATAATCAATGAATGATTTAAATAAAATGAGAGATAAATAGTATGAATCAAGAAATTAATGACATAAATAAATAAAATATCTCATAACAAAACTTTCCAATATATGGAGGAATCACTAAATGGTAGGAAGTACATAAGAACTTGGTAAAAACTTGATTGTTCCCATCACAACAAGTTGTAATGAACCTTGTTTTGGGTTGCAAGCTAATAAACTTAAACTAATAATTAACTAACATAAGTCCAATAATAAAATAAACCCTTAAACAAGGTCTAATGCGTCAGAAGAAATCCAAGTTAAAAATAATTATTCAACCAAAAAACTTAAGCTATTAGGTGAGGTTTTAAGATATGATTTATATTATTTTTTTAATAACATACTTTTTCAAGTAAAAGCTTCTTAGGCTTGAAACTTACACATGTTCACATTATCTTATACTTAATTTTTATCAAATAAATAGGAATAGTGAGATTCGAATTCGTGACCGTCTAGTCATCAAAGCTCTGATACTATATCAAAAAGTCATCTTAAACCGATATCATAAATTTAGTAAACTCATAAAATCAGATCGAGTTTACCGATTTAACCGATTTTACACGAGTCAAGTATAATTTTACTAATCTTCAAGTTTTTAGTTCGATTTTGCATATTTGATATTTATCGATTTAACTGATTTTACATGAGTCAGGTATAATTTTACTAGTTTTCAAGTTTTTATTTTAATTTTATATATTCGATAAATGTTGACTCGTAAAATTACATGATTATATGAATAAAATTGCAAATTAGACAGCAATATTGCTATGATTTAAATATATCTTTCCCACCTCAGTGGATATGTATGATGCCCATTTCTTATCCTAGTTGACGTACGAACGCACACATCGCTCACCACTCTTTTTCTTTGTTTATTCTTGACAAGAATTGCTAATAGAAGAATGAAAGAATCAAATCTTAAATCTCAATTGAGAATTTTTTTAAAGAATATTTGAGTTGCAATGACTTCTTAAGTTGGCTTACGATTTATCTCTTAGCAAAGAGAATGCACAATCACAATTACCTTTCTCACGATAAAGTTGTGTTTTGTTAGCGTTTAAAGATTAAAAAAAAAAGAAAAAAGAAGAAAGATATATACATAAGGGAAAAAGAAACATGTTTGATTAAAAAACAAATATAAAAACATAAAAATAAATCTATTTAGAATGAATTTATATCTTGACGTGTCTTTTTTGTTCTAATTATCGAATATCATCGTCTTTTCTTTTAATAAATAATAACTAAATGCTTTGAATTATATAATTTTTTCGTCTTACAAAAAGAGGAATATTGGGCTATTCAAACGTTACGCATTAACAAATTCTATTTTTTGTTAAGAAAATAGGTTCAAATTTTAGACTTTACACACACACACACACACTAATAATTATGCGAAACTAACATCACTGGGCTTGTATTTTGAAAATGAAAATATATGGATTTTGAGACAGGAAAATAGGAAAAACAAGAATTTTTGTGTTACCTAAGGAGTAATATCCCACATTGTTGGTAATTAAAGATATATATATATATAAACAAACTACAGCAACCATTGAACCGGAAGACTCATAGATATGGTAAGAATTTAAGGTGGATATTTAGCACAGTACAAAATTTGGGTCACATTTATTAGACCCATAAACAACTGACATGGAAAGTATAAACCCTATAAATCTTATTTAGGGTCAAGTCAGTTCATCATCTCCGGTTAAAACCGTAGCTACATTTCCTAAAAAAGAGCAGTTATACCATTAACAAAATTAAAAGAAGGCTTTCAACTTATCAAAGAAGGCCCTAGCTAGCTAGCTACGTGCCTCTTTAGGGTTTTTCTTTAAAAATCAACTCCTAGCTAGGGCTTTATGAAACATAAAGAAAGCATAGTAAATATGTAGTCCCCGTCATGCATGCATGCATGCATGGTCCTTTTACCGCCATGTATCTCTTGATCATAGACATTTTTGGTTCCATTTCCAAGATCTGATGATCACTCATTCCACATATTGAAAACACCTGGATTGGATCCCTGGACTGAGTCCCCGGACCAGCTACCATAGACACTAGAAGGCATATCATAATCAACTTTGACAAGTGCAAGTTCCTCGGCTGATCCCACTGCATTAGACCCTGTTGAATTGGAAGCCATTCCCAGCCCATTTCCCAGATAACCTCCAGTACTATAGCTCCCACTAGAACTGCCATTATTCTCCATTACAGATGATGAAGAACCCATGTTCCACAATCCATGAAGTAAAGCTGGATTGTTTTGGATATAACTGTTGTAATACTGAGGGTTTTGGCTTGATTGGTTATGCAGGAAATTAGACCCTGTAGATTGCTGGTGCAAATGAAGCTGTGTTTGAAGGAAATTTTGGTGGAATGAGGAATCCTGAGTGTACTGAGAAATGTCTTGATTTTGTAGAGTAAGCAAAGGTTGAGGTTGCTCAAATGGTGTCTGCATTAGAGGGTAAGCTTGTAGCCTGCTAGAGCTTGAAGTTGATCCATATGGAAAACTTGAGCCAAGAGCAATCATTTCTTCTCTTTTTCGTGATGATTCAATTGCTTGAGCCTCCTTCAGCCGTTTGGCTGCCCCTCCTCCAATTGGCAAAGTATTGCTTTCAAGAATGCTCTTCACGTCATATCGATTCATGTCAAAGTTAGTCACTGCATTAAGCCCTCTAAACTTTATTGCTGCTATGTCATAAGCTTCTGCAGCCTCCTCCTCAGTGCCTGCATATCAAATTAAAATCATGATTTGTTTCACTTCTTTATTTAGTAAAAAAAATGTTTGAAAAAAAAATTCTTATTTCAAAAGTTACTAAAAAAATATAGTAAATTTACCATAAGAAGTAGATAGTAATAGAATGCTGTGCATGGAGAGAAAAATAACTTACTAAAAGTTCCCAAGTAGAGATCTTTGTTTCCTGCAACTCTGCCTATCCTTGCTTGCCATCTACCATGCTGGTGATGCCTAATCAATGATATTCATATGAGAGAGATCAGGAACGGAAAGAGGGAAGGGGTTGAAAGGGAGAGAGAGAGATGTTAAATGTGGTACCTTGTAACTCCACGATACATGGATGCACCCCTAGAGAAGCCACTACTCTTCCTGTGATTAATTTATCAGTAAGTAAACAATTAATTATGTATAGTAATGCTGTTTCAAACTTTTAATTATACGCATAAGAACAAATTTTTTGGTGTAAATGTAATCATTCTGGTGCAAATTTGCAGTGGCTAGGACCTTGGCTATTAGCTAAATTATAACTATTAATATATATCCTAGTTACCTTCTAATGGAGGCCACAAATTCTTGCCTGGTCATGTGCTTCATTTCCTCTATTTCTTTCTCATAGTTGCTGATCTGCAAGAAGAAAATCAAGGAACAAGTTGGCATGCATTCATGATCTTGTCATGGTTTCAAACTATCAAAAACTTACTGGAAAATTGGTAGTGGTGGATGTTCCCCAGTACTTAAGTGCAGCAAGATCATAGGCCCTAGCTGCCTTTTCTTCTTTGTCATAGCCACCTGCCATTGACAATAATTAACAGAAGATAGGCTTAACGAACATATGTAAACGTTCTCAACAAAAAATAATCAAAGAGAAGTGAACTTTACTGACCTAAATAGACTGCAATAAGAATGGAACCGAGACAGCCATCATGAAAATAAAGAGAGAAAGTTAGTGACATTGGAATTAGGATACAAGTAAAAGTTTATAAACCCTAGCTAGAAGGTCGATATTGACTGTTGTGTACCCTGTCTTCCTTTCCTAGATTGACCTTCTCTTCTGCAACTATTATCCCATAAATGAGCTTCATACCTTCCTGTCCATCGATGCCTAAATATATATGTGCAGAACAACCCAATTCAAATCCAAAACTATGAGCACAAGATTGAAAGAAAATAGAAACAAAGAAGAAAAAATCATTTTAGGACTATGATTATGTCCACCTTGTTACACCACGATATATGGATGTTCTTTGCCCAAATGTATCCAAAGTTCTTCTTGGTGCAGCAGCTTCAACAGTATTAATGCTATTATCACCACTGGGCTCACATGTAGAACCTTTACCACTAGCACTGCCCATAGACAATGTTAATGACTGCAAATTGCTAGCATTTTCTTGAAACTCAAAGGTATTATTAGCGCCTACAACAGCATTTTGGACTGGTACTAGACTATTGTTTGAAAAGAGATAGTCAGATTCATTAGCTTGAATTTCATTGAAGGCTACAAGATCTGATTGATTCTCAGATTTGCTCACACCAAGAAAGTCTGCAACCTTTGGCACTTCATTGTTGCCTTGATGAGTGTTAAGAAGACTCCACTCTAAAAGGAAGCAAACAGAGAAAAAGTGAATAGGGAATTCTATATTTATAATTATCCCAGAAGAAAAAAAAGAGGAGGAAATTATAAGAGATGTACCTTGAGTTTGAAATGGGTTTTCTATATTATCATTGACTAACCCCAGAGAGAATTGATGAGGGTGGGATGCATGTAGATGAGCAGGCAAGGAAGGATGAGTGGGAGAAAGAGGAAATGAAAGCCAGTTGTTAGAATTCATGGATCCCGTAATTCTTTGAAAATAATCTCAAAGGTTAAACTTGCTTGCACTTCAAAGATCAAAGGTTAAACCTCCTGCATGTAAGACATGATATAACATAAAGAAAGCTTCAAAAACAAAACTTTTGAGAAGAAAACAAAATAAAGACAGCGTGAGAGAAGACATCAAATCTATGAAGCTACATATATGTTTACCTATATAAGTAGCTAGGGTTTGCAATTGTGCTCTCTCTCACTCTCTCTCTCTCTCTCTCTCAAGCTTTTGACCTAAAAGAAGAAAGTATTTTAGGGAACATGAGAGAAGAGAAGGGAGGAGGAGAGGCTGAAAAGAAAGAATTTTGAGAAAGATACAAAGTACTTAAAGTGCGAGAGTCTTTCTTACCCTCTCTCTCTCTCAGACACACACAAACCAACCAAGTAGTTCCTTTCTCACCCCTTTTGCAATGGTCATTTTAAGCGGTCTGACTCTCAGCACCATTTTCCAACACTTCAAAACCAAGTCATTATCACACTATAATAATACAAAATCTACATAGGACACGAGTGCCAAATTAAACTATCACTATAAGTTCTTTATTTAATTTTCTTGGTTCTAAATATTAAAATATAAATTTGAGGTAGCTAGAGCTTCTTTGATCAGTCTTTGTATTGAGACAAACCCACAAATCCAACTGGAAAAATCCAATCAATACCACCCTCAACTTTTTATAAAAATTCTCTCTCACACCCACTTGGTTAATTTATTGGAACTCTCTTCCTCGTTCAATGCAATGTATGACTCCCCATAGCCCAGCATTCCCACACTATGCAAATCATCTCTCACTCTAAATATCGACCACTCTACGCAAAGTTACTTCCCTCTCTCTCTCATCTTCAAGAAACTATGATTATATATATGGGATGATCAAACCCATCAACCATATAAGATCTTACATCTCTCTCACAATTGGGTATCACCAAAAACCAAATTTGTGGATCCCCGAGTCCCTGCATGTGTTAAAGATGCATGTGTACGGACATGTAATATTTTAGGGTTAAAATCCGACATATTAAATATTAAAAGTACTTGAGAAAGGGGTAAGGGTTACCCTTAGTTCAAAATTTGGACCACTAAAAAAATAATTTGGTTCAAATGGAATTAAGAATTCTTTTTTTGAAGGATTTCGTTTTGGTTTCCCCGAGTAGAAATCTGTTGACCACCGAATTGATCTTCGTGCCCCGTCAAAAGATAGAATTTAAAGATTAAATTAAGTTCCTGTTCATGTCCTTTACACATTAAGAAAATTTGTATTATATGGTATGTGCTCAAAAGTTGTTCGTCTATGTGCCTTGTTTAGCATCTACTGAAGCCATGACTGATGATGATATCCATCGAACTATTGATGGTCAGTTCGGCAATATGTTATGTAGATGAAAATCCAAGGCCTATATATGGAGTTATACAAAAACAATTGGATTCTAATATATATATATATATATATATATATATGTATATATATATATATATATATGGGTACTTTAATTTTTTCACTATCACAACCAATTTTTTATTTTTATGCTTTAATTTAGACAAAAATACATAAATTGAGCTACAGATTCAATACTTGACTACATCACAAATATATTCATATCGTGGTTTCAAACTTAAATTATGAGCATGAATGAGAGCAAACTAAAGTTCATGTTACAAGCATGTATGAACAAGCATATTTACATGAGTTTCATTTATTGTTATTAAACTTGATATGCCTGACTTCTAATAATCTAGTTCAAGTTGAATTAAACAAAAAGTAAAAATTAAATTATTTTAATTTGATTGACTTAACTATTCAACTCATAACCCGAATCTGAAGTTGGGTCATGGGCCAAGTAGTAGGGTTAGATTTAATAACTTTGGTTTCATTCATCTATTTTCACATGCATTTATAAATACATACAAAAGATCATTCAAGCATATTTTATAATTACATCTATCACGTGTGTATTGTAAAATATTTAAAACTTAGAAATGTAAGAACTATTATAAATAAAAAATAAAAAAATGTAAGAACTAATTCTATTTTATTTTTTGAAGCTTCAAGAGATATGCACATGAAGTTAGGCTTACTCTTGGCCAGAAAAGTGTGGAAATTCCTTATACATCATTTACAAACTGTAACTTTTCATAGTTTCAGGGTTCGGATCGTGATAATATTCTAGTAGACTGGAGTACTACTTTCTATGAACTAAATTAACCTATCATCCAAGTAATAATAAATAAGACAACGTTCTACAACATCAAGCTGTAAAGATCAGAGATCATCAAAAAAGAAAACAAAATCACCTGCCATTGTTGATGACACAGTTCCCCTCAAATTCTTGAGCATAAATATATAAGACTACGTTGACTGAATTGCACCACAATAAGGGAGCAGAACCCACGTCTCTCGCTTTCTCTCTTTCTTCTTCTCTTATCTCTTCAAGTTTTCTCAACCCTAAAGCCCTACCAAATATATAAACCAGAATGCATGCACCCTTCACCCAAATCTTGTAGAAAAACACAAAAAAATTAACCCTTTGAGCCTTCTCTCCAAATACATCCAACAATCATTTTAAAATACACAAAAATAAATAAATAAATAAATGTTCTTTATTTATTATACACACACACACAAATGGTAATTTAATAAAAAAGAAAGAAGAAAAAACATTTACTTACATTCAAAGCCTGTAATCAAACAAGAATCTCTACATATCTCTCTCTCTTCTCTATCTCTATGTTTTGGAAAATGTGAAGAGAGAAGGCACCGGCCATTAAATCAAAGAGAGGGCTCACGTCGTTTCAGATATTGCGGCCAAATGCAGAGGAATGTGACTGACACGTGCTAGTTGTTGTTTTCTTGGACTTTTGAAAGATGGCAGAGATAGGAGGAGGAAGGAGGAGGGCCAATTATCCGGTTTGCATGCTTTGCACAAAAAAACACAAAATAGAAGCACTACTTTGACCATTCTATGACCAGATAACTTAAGTTTGTTACTATATTACCCTTCAATCTGCCTCTTGTCTAAGTTTCAAATAGGAAACCCAAAGAGTTCATTAAATTAATTGCTCTTGATTAAGTTCTATAATAAAAGAAAAAAAAGTTGTTTTTGATTGGATGAATTTAAAGATAAGTACAAGAACTTGATTGCATATTGTATTTGATCATCGATGAGTTAGAATATGGAATTAAAGAAAAAAAATTACAAAGAAGATGTTTGAGCTAAAAAATATTTAGAAGAAAAGATGTGTTAGTGTCAATTAAACTATAGCTCATTGGCTAAAGATTATTTTTATTATTATTTTGTTAAAGTTCGTATCAAACATGAATGGGTGTGATTTTGTTAGATAAAGTATTAGTAAAAAAATAAAATAAAAGAAAAACAAGAGGAGAAAGGGAATCTTGTGTGACTCATCCCCATATATTTTTTTCCTTTACAATGTACGATTTTTTTGTGGGATGTAATGTCTTGGTTCTAAATTATATGCAAGATGTACATAATTTGTCGACCGAAAGTCTTAGGAGTGATTCAACATGTCTTTTAAAATTTCAATTTGCAGAGCTAATTCCTAATGTTTGATGGATGTGATAAAATCTATGCTTCAATTGGTGTGCAAGCAATACTTACATCATTGATTCGTGTACACATATAAATGATGTTACAAGAACATGTACTAAGCTAGGAGGAGGAGGAGGAGGAGAGAGTGAGGCCTAAATGGGCATGCAATGTAAATGTAATGGTGGAATAGGGGCAATTCGGGGCAAAGATGCTCACGAGAATCAAGAGAAAAGTTTTGAGAATTTCCAGGACGTGAGAGGAAACGCCGGGAAAGTGCTCGTGTCGCCTCGAAATGAAGAGCTTAGAAAGGCAAATGAATTTCTAGGAACCCTTGTTTTCTTCCTACATACAAACCCTAATGGGGTTTAGGGTTTAGACTAGTGTTAGGGCTGTTTTGTAACAACTAGTGCCAACCTTATAATAGTAGTGCAAAAGACAAAGAAGAAATGAAATTCATATATAAGCTTTAACACATAGCAGTTTACAACCAAACATGAACTGTAAACGGTGGACGCATGGTAATTAATTAGGGGAAACATGCTGGAATGAATTAAGGAAAGTTCATCAGTAATTTGGGGCCAGATATCATCCAAATTTAATGGTTCATCACCTTTTTCCATATATAGATCTGTACCTCGATTCACATATAGATCTTGTCATAAGGAGTATTGCTGTTAATTTATCATAAGAAGTTAAAATTAAAAGTTTTATCCTTTTCAAAAATAAAAATTAATTGAATTTTATTTTAGAAAGTGTTTAGTTATTATTTCGGCACAAGAAAAAAAATGAAGATAATAAAAATAAAAAGAACATGTCTTTATATGCTTATTGTTATAAAAATATATAAATTCACTCTAAAATTATCTCAAACATAAATTTATTTGTGTCTCTATCTCTTCAATCAAATATTTTTGTTTTATATAATAGAACACTAACTAAACACAGGCTTTAAAGTATTGCTACAAATTAATTTGAACCTAAAATATACTCTCATATTGTCTAGCTAGGTACCTCTTTTTGTTTGCCGAATTTGGTATACCAAGATCAATCACTAGGTTCCTCCAAGCTACATCAGAGTGATCAAAGCACTATACAATAAGAATATTACAGTTTGGGGATAGTTGCATGTTTTGCAATTATCTAGGCTTCTAATGTTTTTGAAAGCAATCTAAACTAAGCCCTAATAAGTTGTAATGTCAGCATCATTTACGTTCCATAAAAGTTAGAACTATTTCAGTGGCCAATGTAGGTCGTAGCATTACCCAATAACTTGTGCATATATTTACTCTCTAGACATTCTCATTTTGATCCAAAAAGAGATCAACAGTAACGCAAGTTAAGGAACGATATTTGTGCAGAAACAATATCTGCAGAAAAACATCTTCTATGTGTATTATTATATATTTACTCCAGCATTGACTGGATTGATTTAAATTCCATTTGCTATTTCCTCGTGCAAGAGGTTACAATGTTATTAAAATTAAAGTGATTTCGCCCATGATTTTACAAAATAAAAAAGGTAAACCAAAAAAGTGTTTTTTTTTAATAGTTTCAATTTCCCACTTTATATTATTCCTTCTCTTTCTATATTGTCCTTAAATTTTGAAATTAGTCATTTAAATCTTTAAACATGCACATGTTTTTTAATAGGTTCATTTCATATGTTTATGAACAAACTAATATTTTCATCGGTATAAAAATATAATATGAAAAAAATATATGTGTAAAGTATGTATAGCTAGTTGTAATTTATGAAAAATATAGTGTGTCAATTGGTACTACCATTAAACTACATGATATTAATATATGTTAATTATGTATTTGATATTGTGGTGCATTATGCTTTTTAAAAACATTGTTTACTTGAAAATATATCAAAATAATTTTTTTATTTTTTTTATTTTTGACATCACCAAAATAAAAATTATTGAAAAACACTAAAAAAATCAATTTGATGTTTCTTCAAGTCAAACACACTTTTTTTGGAAGAAGTCAATATATTGAAAGGGCTAACCAGAAGGTAGCAAAAAATAAAATACATAGAAGAAAAGCAGAAAATAAAAGAAAAGATAATCACAAAAACACAAACCAAACACAAAAAGAAAGAAAAAGAAAGCCAACAGATACATAACCGAAAAAGAAAATCAGGATTGAATGAGATGATACGCCACGCTTAAAGCCTTGATCTGGTGTTAGACCAATCTATAATACCTTCCGGCCTCATAATTATAGTAGTGCCATAAGCTATAAAGAACTTATTTATAGACTTGAGCTAATTCGAGAGGCGATAAAGAATTAAGAAGAAACTATTTTTGAAGATCGTAGTTCCATCATTAAAGATTACCTTGTTCTTCATAAGTGTCATAACCCATTTTTGGGTTATTCTCTGATTCATATTTTTTCTCTCTTAAAAAAATACAAAAAAAATCAAAAATAAAAATATAACAATGAAAAGAGGATGTCAGAGCGCCCATAAAATGACTAAAAATTAGTTGAGATTTAACAATACAAAGATTGAAATTTGACGGTATTTTGTTGACAAAGAAAATTCAATTTGAGGAAAAAAAGTCCAAAAACAGACATTTATGGACTCAATTAAATTTTATTGAAAGTTTAATTGAATTTATGGAGGGTTTGATTGCAAGAAAAATTGATTTTGGAGTGAATTTGGGCTTTAATTTAAAGAAATTAAAGTTCTGGGGTCAAATTATAATTTTTGAGAGTTAATTTGGTCAAATCAGGAGTTTAATTGCATAAATATTGAAGTTTGATGGCCAATTAGAAACTTAATTGAAGAAATCTGAAACCAAGGACCAAAATGAAAAATGCACATAAATAAAGGGGCTGTAATTAAACCGAATCAGGGGCCAAATTGAAGAAATTAGAAGTTTATTGATCAATTAAGGGTCAAATTGTATAAATTCAAGATCAAGGACCAAAGTGAAAAAGGCGGTCAACTTCAGGGCCACTGTTTGATTTTTGGCAGGGATGCAATTGCATTGCTTTTTAAATCAAAATTGCAATTTAGGACTTGATTGAACAAATTACAAATTGAAGACTGATTTGGACTTTGACATAAGTTTTGCGACGTTTTCATTTAAATGAAATGACATATTTTGGCTAAAACGACACTGTTTTATACACTTTTAAAAGAGAGAGAGAGAGCTCAAAACGGTGCCGTTATGAACAACACTGTAGCCTTTTTTCTTCCCCTGGGCACGCAGAAAATGGGGGAAGAAAAAAGTTTTGTTCCCCTGTTTTCACCGACTTTTCTTCCTCTAAAAAGCTCAAAAAGACATCGCCCAAAGACACTCACTTGCTAAGCTGACTCGTGGTCTCCCACATGTTGGAGAAATAGAGACATACCTCATCGGGCAGTCGTGGGGCAGCTGCACAGTGGCCGCCCCATCCATATGTCTCCTTTGTTTTTTCCTATAAATAAAGGGGAGACAAAGAGAGAAGAAGTGAGAGGAGAGAGGAGAGAAAACGAAGAGATAAGAAAGAAAAGAGGGGGAGAGAAGGAAAGAAAAAAAAACAGAGAGAGGAAGAGAGAAGGAAAACAAAAACGAGAAGAAACAACAGAGAAAAAGGAAGAAGAAAAAAACAGAGGAGCTGCCACCAACACCACCGTCGCCTGGAACCGCCGCCATCGTTGGCCATCACTGACAACCGAGGCTTCTCCAGGTAAACCCTCCGCCCCTCTTGCTTTCGTTTCTTCCCTCGCCGTGCAAGAAGTGCATATATAGTGCACGTCTCTACAGGAGAGGTGAAGCTGGTTAGTGTGCTCATGCACAGTAACCAACTGATGTGGGCTGGGCTCATGGATCTTGGGCTGAGTCCAGTCCAGCCCAACAATGGTGGGCTGGGTCCGGCCCAACAAAAAATATATATATTTTTAACATTTTGTGATTTCTTAACATTTTGTTTTACGCTCTTTTGTTTGAATATCGGTCTGTATTTTATGTCGTAAAAAATACAAATCCGGTATTAAAATACCTAGTTTTCATCAACTTAAAAAAAATTTGAAAAAATGTTTTTGTGTAGTTTCTCAATGTTTTAGTTCAAATGGGCCCACTAAAAAATTTGAAAATAACCGGTTTTATATCGGTCTGTATTTTATGTCGTAAAAATCATATTGTGTTTTTCATACACCAAAAAAACAATGTTTTAGCATGCATTTTGGCTTTAATAACCATATTATTAAAGTCAAGAGAACATTGGCTAAAATATCAAAAACAAAAAAAAATTATTTTGTGTTGTTTTAGTATCAGGGATTACGAATTTATACGTAAAATGTATTCCTGATATTAAAAAGGTATTTTCTTTTGACAACATAGAACAGTTGGGTTTTTACCCAATAAAATAAGGATCTCTTTACAGAGGAGAACTTTTCTTAAACCGTAGACAGACCGATAATTGAAAACCACAACAAGACTTTAAATTTTATCAGACAACAAAACAGTGCAGCTTACCTTAGGTAGGACGTAGTTGGGGTGCTAATACCTTTTCTTTACGCAACCAGTCTCCGTACTCGATCTCTAAGACCAGTTAGGGTTCTTAGTGACTAGAATATTAGATGGCGACTCCTATTCAAATTTTCTACTGATAAGAGACAAGAATTCATTATCTCTTTACGTTTGCCAGATAGACCTATACATTTTCCTTGAGTGGTGGATGATTGCCGCGACGTCATGCACGTGCGACAATAAACCATATATTGCAACTAACAGAACAAGTCAATTGAGAATTGAGTTTTATTATTGTTTTTTGATATGATTTTTATGGGGTTATCATATTCTCATGACTCGGGTCACAGTTTTGCGGGTTAGCTAAATTTAATTAGATAATACATCTCCTATTTTTTTTGTTCAAGAAACACCTATAAGTTATAAACAAATATTACAAAGACACTAGGCCCATGGAATTGATTACAAAGTAGTGTAAACAAATAAATCTATATTCCATGTTCATTAAAACAAATATATACTCATGATAAATTGAAAATGGCAAGACATTAAATGTAAATAAAATAAATTATGCATATAAATATATGCGAGCATGGAGACTAAATGGATTAAAGGTTATTGTATCAGCCTCTACTTAGTTATTTAGTACATGGCTCTGCCTCTTAACGCGAGGAGAGAAAAATCTTCCTCGGTATGTGATGGGTCTGCCGAAGGTCCTGCATCATCAGTGGACCTACATGGATCCATTAGTGGGCCCATTTGAACTAAAGTTAATAAACTTGTCCTTGGGCCGGTCATGAGTGGGTTAATTTAAATTCATCCTGGTAAATTAAAATAGCATTATTTCACTCAGTTCTAAGTTAAAATAATATTGTTTTAAAAAATTATTTTTAAATAAAATCAAATTAGATTTTAATCAAGTTACATGTTGATATACTTTGAATGGATAATATTATTTTTTAATAGTTGATTTAGATTAAGTTTTGAGTTAATTTGTTAAACCGGCCGAGTTAAATCAAGTTGAGTATTTGAACTTGAGACCCATTTCCAGTTAATTCTGCATGTTCAGGCATTAGCCCAGAATTTATTTGGATTATTATTTCTATTTTCTTTGTTAAATAGGCCCAGCTGAAAGGAGTTTGTTGGGCTACATTTGGGAAGCCTGGTTCGGGGCTTATGAAGATGCAGGCCTTTAGTTCATTAGCGTATTAATTAGGGTAAATTGTGTAGTATTATTAAGTATTAACCCAGAACTGAAAGATCATCTAGGTTTATTAATCAATAGATTGAAGAGGAGAAAACTGCCATCATCTAGGGTTATCACTCAGTAGATTGAAGAGGAGAAATCTGCGTTGGATACTGGCTGAAAGAGTATGTTTTCCATGTTCTTTTAATATGCTTTTATTAATTTTCGTTTTCTTTTATTTGGGTTATAATATTGCTTGATTATGCTCTTAATTTCTCATGCTTAATTATTCGAGCTTCTTGCTTATTATTCATCATCATCTGGAACCATATTCAAACGAAGATTAAGGTCAAAATCAAGACTGATCAAGCATGAAAAAATTAAACTGTTTCGTAGATTGCTTCGAGGGCCTATAAAATATGTTTCATTAGAAATATATTGCTGACAACATTTTCATAAAAAATAGATATTAGAAAAAAATACTTGGTTAAAATTATAATAACAATGTTTAATGCTGATTAATCTGAAGAAATAAGTACGTACATTAGCCAACCTCATCATGTATAATAATACACATATATATGAGATCATTATTACGTTAACAATTGGGAATCCATGTAATTGCTGGCAATGATAGTATACTTGAAATCCTTGGTGTAATCAATGACAACAACAATCATTTTAATAATTAAAATACTTGAAAAATGTTAAAATAATGGAAACACAGGAGGGAAAAAAGCAAAAATTGCAGTGCCTCTTTTTCTCCACTGTAGCTAAAGCTATAGCTACAAAAAAGTTATCTTCTACACGCTCCATTATGCAGTTGCAGAGGCTAGTGGATACTAGCTACCATCACAGAACAGATATGCCATAGCTCTGCAAAAGTTCTCCCTCGTGGAAAATTAACTGTAAAGATCAATTTGAGTGATGCTCGATCAAACTAGCTAGCCCACAATTAGACCCCATGTATTCAGAGTTCAATCAAACGGCTATCAAAGATCTCACAATCATACAACACTTGAAACAAAAATTTGAAAAAAGGTTTTAATCAGATCGCAGATTAAAAAAATTTCATCTAATTTTAGTTAGATCCGAATTCAGAAAATCATCGAGTTAGTATACTCGACCGGCTGATTGAATATCATAACTTGCCTTGGTGGGTCCTTATAGCAAACACATGTATACAAGGTGCATCCAATTTTTAGCACAACAAAAAAGTAATATCAAAATGCTTAGCTTGTTTCCCACTTTAACCATTGTCGAAGAAAGTCTTCAAGTAAATCCAAAGGATTTATTATACAATAATTATTTCTTTCTATGATGGATTGAATACACCATACAATTTCTTCATTTTGATCATACAATATATATATATAGGTGTATGTACTTGCTTGCAGCTTTGGCTTGCTTGTGTGCATGCGTGCAAAAGCAGCTAGCATATGTTGGATTCCACCACTAATTATATACCTTGTTTGGCTAGTGCTCAATCACTTAATCATAATAATTAATGTATAATATGATATTAACAATAATATTACTAATTATATATTGATAACAATTTGATCATTATAATTGTTCAATCAAAATGCTTCTTCCTTGTGTACTTCAAATCATTGTGTGGGTGTTACATAATCTTTCTATTTCCTTGTGACTCTTTGAGATGAGAATTTTTTTTTCTTATAGTACTACACTCTTTTAAATATATAGACGAATTAATTTATGTTCTTGTATACATTATCTAATCAACAAAAAATAAATTCTTATTAAAGCATTCTTCCTCCTTTTTCAAAGACTATAAATATATATATATAATACTAGGAAATTAAATCAAGGAAGATGTGTAGAAGTGACTAGACGACCTCTTAAAATCAATCTTGAAATTCAGTGTAAATATATTATAATTTTTTTTTTAGTGCTGAGAGTACTTTCTTGGCCAACTTGAATTCAAGATAAACCAGTTAAAAGAGTCTAATCAGTATGTTAAAATTTATATATTTTCCTCCTTTTTTATGCAAGAGAGAAAAGAGTTAACAATTTTCAAATCTTAAAACGAATTAAGCATTCTTTGCGATGGTGAAATCATGGCCGACAATGGCATAATCAAAGTATATGTACCTTTTCCTTTAAAGTACATGTGTTCCTAACTTTGACATGGGTGGAGGGATTTTTTTTTCACTTTCCTTTTGCTTTGAACTTAGGTGGAAGCTTACATTTTCAACCACCAATATGATGGCAGACAGGAACACATTTTATGAAACTTCAAATTAAGAATTTATGGGTTTTAAAAATTTCCTGGTGGGGTTATTATGTCTCCAACAGAGGCTCAAAAGATGGCCAAAAAGAAAACAGTGTGCAAGATATTGTGTTACCTAAAGCTAGAATGTATGGGGTTTTAGATGTGTGGATCCTTTTCCAAAGAATTACTTCTCTATGGTAGGAGATGCCGAAGTCTTGAAGACCCGTCGACCTTGATTTGTCATTTTTACCTACCTAGCTAATTCCATTTTTAACCTTGAGATTTTCAAAGATAATAAAATTAGTAGCCCAAGTTGTCCATGGCATGTTCAACATCATCACATGCAATTATGTTAATGTTGTTAAATCTTCTCTAGTTTAATGTTAAATTCCACAAAAATTGATTTATTTAAATTTAGTTAACTCAACTAGTTAATTCACGATTTGATTAATCTGTACATAATCTCTGATAAATTAAAACTTGATTTTTTTTTCAAAATAATATTGTTACGACTTTGTTAAAATAACAAATTAAATACTATATAAATTATATCATCGATTGATGTTCGATATACATTTTTTAATTGGATTTTTTTTCATATCCACTAATTTCTTCAATAAGTTCCATTTTATTGCACAAGAGATAATTAATAATGGATATTTAATAGAATGATCTAGTTGAAAAATGTATGAAACATTATGTTATGGACTTGATTCTTGATGAACCAGCATTAATATAAATAAATCCAGCTGCTCAGATATATTTGCTTGTTGAGAGAATTTGATGAAGCATATACATTATACACCGACAAAAATAGGTTTGTAAATTGAATCATTTATAAAATTTGGTAATTTCTTTATCAAGTACTTTAGTCAGGTCTTGTTATATACATGTCTTTTTTTTTTTATTGTTGGCATGATGTCTTGCAAAATGTACGTTGTACAATGTCTTGTCAATTCCTAAAATTATATAGAACACATGTACACATCTCCCACCTAAAATGGGGACATTGTGTAGAATCAACAATGAACTAAATATTCTGTCAAAATTATTGAAGAAGGAAGAGGGGTGAATTGATTGTTAGAGGCCTTTTAGGCTATGAAATATAAGGATCCACCTCGCCAGAAATTAAAGATGGGGAAATTGATTTTATATTAATCATATTTGAAATCATGATCTTCGTGTGATGAAATTGGACTATCTTGCTTTCATTTCATAATTTAAGTTTTTTTTTTATATAAGCAATTTTTTTAATCTCAAATTAATTTGCTAAGACTACATTATTGAAACAATAAGCGAAATTTTCTAAAATTAAATAACAATTAATCTTAATTGTCTTGAAATTTATAATTATACAATGATTATTTCTTTAAGCATTCATTTTCTGAAATAAATTTATTTTCAAGCAGTCTTATCATCAGCACAAGAACTCATATATATAATGACTATTAAATTAATGTAAAAAAATTATAATCTAGCTAGAAACAGAGCGCAATAGCTCTAGGGACAAAGGACCATGTAATTTCTCTCTCATTTTTCTCTACTTTGGACGAAGCTTTTTATAAATGGACAAGAAATAGCCATGGATAGCTAGAGATTGATCATAGGAATAGGCCGGCAGGCTTAATTTGAAATAAAGCTAAAAGACAAGCATTAATCTTAACCCTTCTCACCCTTTTTCATTTCCCTTTCCCTCTCTAACTTTATGTGCGTGTGCATCTTTTTACCCCTTTGTCTCCATTAATTTGCAAAGATTTCAAGAAATTCTCCTCCTCGGCAAACAATTGTTTATAGGAAAGTCTTGCTTATCATCTCAATGCTTAATTTCTATTAGACACTATTCACCACGCACGCACGCATAGTTAATCAATTCTGATCGATCGAGAGGCATATATATCATTGTCATTACTTTTTCTTTTCGAGATTTGAGAAGATTTTATTGCTAGATGGGAAGAAATTGTTCCGAGAAATATATGAAGCAATAGTGTTGTAGATATGGTTATCTTGAGAAAAGAATATCATGGAATATATATTGTTGGTATTTATATATATAGATATACTTGAATTTTTACAAAAACTTATTTACTAAATGATGTGAGACCTTGTGCTTGGTGCTTTATCAATCATTAATATTCCATTTCATAATTAGTATTTATCATTAAATTTGCTAAAATTCACATTTCATGATTTGAATTACTTTCTTGTATAATAAATACCATACTCATTTAGTAATGGTGAATAAAATCTCAACAAAAAGTTCAATATTCTTAGTATTATTACTAAATATGATCATCACGCAATCACTTATTGCCAACAAAAGCTGTATTTCTGTATTATTTTTTATCTCTCTTCTCTAGTATTCGTTGATGTGATAACCATTAGCAATAACAGGAACGAGCAATGCTCCCATATGTATATTGTGATGAATAATTGCTATATTCAATGCCAATGCAACCAAAATATATAAAACTAAGAGATAGGTTTATATATGATGATAAGACTTGGGGGCCAGCTTATGACAGGTCTGGGATAGGTAAGTTTTTGTTTTCCAACTAGTCTGTAGGCACTCTTTCTAGCTTATAAATATTGACAAAAATCTTATCACAATATATATGGCTTTTATATGTCATCCGAAATTTTCTTTAATTTAATTTGACATGTCATAGATGGACCCATTGATTCATCCAGTCCTTTGATAATTAACTGTTGCTGTTCAGGCATTTGATAATAGCAATGCAATTGTAGGACCACAACATTTAAAACCATGCCTGTGAATTGTAGCAATCAACACTAAAAGCATAGCATGTGATTGATCAATCTTTCTTGATCCCAGGTATGAACAGAACCTCTCGATCTGTATTGTTCACTCTAGCAAGCAGCAAACTAGTTAATGCATGCTCCATGCATCATGACTATACATAACCTTTTCCTGCAAAATTTAACAGCACACATGCATGAACAAGCGTGAAAAAAGGAATACCAGCTCAAATGCTCCATCATGGATGTATGTATGCATTGGGAATGGTGGTTCTTGCACCATTTTATATATGCAATTAATTAAAAATTGAACAACTATGGAATTGATACTTCAAATCTATATGCTTTACAAGCTAGCAACAAGAGCAAGATGTTGAACTTTGCTTACCTAGGATGAAAATTGGTTTGCAACATTATTATTAAACCCAGCCTGATTCAAGCTGAATTTTAAATTAAACTGAATGAGAATTGATCTAATAAGATCCAATTAACTTGGTAGGTCAATTAGCGACTCGGTAAGTATAAATTTGATTTAACTTTTTTTAAAAAAAAAACAATAATGTTTTATTTTTAAAAAAAAATCTTAAAAAAAATATTGTTTTGAATTAACCCGAGTCATTTAGAATTAATTTGCTCAACTCTTAGCTTAGATTTTAACTTAAATTATAAGTTGAGATGAGTTTAATAACTTAGTTTGAAAGATAAGTTTACAATTGAAAGAGAAAAGTAGAAGAAAAGACAAGTTTTGTTAATGAAGCTTGAAGTTCTGTGTCTAAGCTTTTTGTTGTTTGTTTTTTTAGGGTTTGATTAAAGGGAAAACACAATTTTGGTCAGAATAGGTTGAAAAATGAAATTGATGTGATATAAACATGTAGTAATAAGAAAGATTTGGTGGCCATTAAAGGATTCAATGAGAATCAAAGAAAATCAAAATGACTAGGAAATGAAAGCAACTTATGCAATTGTTTTTTGGAGAGGTGAAATCAGCTAGCTTAGTTGAGTTCAAGCGTCAATATTAATTTCCTTATCTGTATATATAGTATAATTAATAGCTTTTGGTAGGTAATGTTATTAAGGGTTTGATCTACCAGCAATACCTAACATATCATCAATTAACATAATTAATTAGCTTTAATGATACAACTAAATCTAATTTAATTTGAAACCAATCCCCACTTTAATTACTCATTTCGAAGTAACAGTCTTGCCACTTTAAATATCATTATTTATGATCAGGTAGTAGATTTGCAAATAAACACTTAATTGTTTTTAATTGATGTCTGCTAAAAAGTGGTTATAATTATGTCTGCCAACACACGTATTAGCTAGATTTTCAGATTGTTTTTCTTTTATGATCGAGTTCATAGAATAAACATTGGACCGCAAACGCGATGCATGATAGCCAGGTCCAGCTACTAGCCCTTAATTTTAGTTACTTTTTCCTTTTCTTTTTCTTTTTTATAGAACTCTATTAATTAGGCAGTATTTAATTACTGTTTTGGAATAAAAAAATTAAAGATAAGAATTGAGAAAATTTATTTTCTCGTAACAAAAATAAGTAATTTTCATAAACAAATTTATTTTATATTACCATTTCATAAATCATTCTACAAGTTGGGATGCCCAATTTAAAATTAATCCCTTCCACTCCCAAATACCAAAAAAAAAAAAAAAACTTAACTGAATTCAATGAAGATTTAATTATATGCTGATTGCAACATCAAATGAATTATTTTAACCTGTTATATCTCAAGTTATGGCTCTCAGTGATGCTTCCCATGTTTGGAAAGCAGCAATGAACTTGCCTCGAATATTAATTTGACCTCTCAATTATTTGCTATCCTAAATAATCATCGAGACAAACCCTAATCTTGATATAGACACAATCCTAAATTTCTGCAATTTATCTGGAGAATAATTTGGTGCTGGCCTGTACAAAAGTCAACATATAATTTAATATAGAGCAACCCACATGCATGCGTTAATATTCGAAACATATTTTTTAAATACAAACAATCCTAATTAATTAAATTAACAAGTAATCTGGTTTGAACCTGATTTTGTGATTAGCTAACTTAAGGCTCGGGTCATATATTAGACAAGTTAATCTTAATCAATCTAGAAAATTTTTTTTAGAATTTTAAAAAAATTACATTGTTTTATTTTTATAAAATCAAATAAGATTTTGATCGTGTCAATCAAATTACGAGTTAAATTTTATTAATTTAATTTGAAATTTGATTCAAATGATGAATTCCCAAACATATAATTAGTCACCAGGTGGAACAACAACCAAGTTGTATCCTATTTAATAACAATTAATGGCTTGAACAATAATTGCAGATAAATCTTTCTTAAAAAGAAAAAAAAGAATGAACAAGCTGACAACATTCCATCAACAACCCTAAGTCCATGTATACCTAAGGTGCACGATCACATACTTCCCTTAGATTATGGAAGCCACCATGTGATAACCATGAAAAGAAAATCTTTTCTTGTCTTTTGTTTGGCTCTATGCAATATGCATTGCATCTTCTCTTGATCACTCCTTACACGTGTGTCTCCCATTTCCCTTGCTATATATATTTTTTGCTTTTAGGAAAATAAAGACCCATACTTTAACGAACAACTCATTACACTTAAGAACATATGGCTACCATGCATTAAGTACTGCTAATAATTCTGTTGTTAAAATGATACATTATTATCATAAAGAGGACAAGCAACAAGGACACTTTTAGGACGACTGTGTTACAACCCGACTAGGTTGGTTGGTTGCGACAGCTTCCTAGTTGGCCTAGCTGTTTCAGAGGTTGTAATGAGGTAGAAAAGTGTTCTTCGTGGGATATCATTGATAAATGTTTATTAAACTCAAGTAGATCTAGTTGGTCGATTGGAGACTCGTTCAATCTAGCTCGATTATAAATTAGGTCTTTTTTTAAAAAAAAAGTGAGGATTGATTTTGTCAAATTTAAACAACTCAATAAGTTTATTTATAACCGGTCAATATGATAAAAATTAGATTTAATTTTTTTAAAAAATAATTTTGTTTTATTTAAAAAAATATAATGATATAATTTTAGATTTTAAATAATTCGAGTTAATTAAATCAACTCCTTATCTAAATCATGAGTTGAGTAACTAGGTTGAAATTAATAACTTTGATTGGTATTTATTTTGATTAAATTTAATATGAAATTAAATATAACACATTGAACAATTTGACTTTTTTTCATAATTACTTACTTTATTTTTAAACAATTGAAAATGAAATTCATAAAATATGAGCTAGTTATATAGTTTGATAGCGTGTTGCTTCCACGTACTGCCTTTGAGTTTTTTTTTACATGCACCAGAGACATAATTTACTATTTAGATGACTTAATCCTAAATTAAAAATGAAACATTCATCAAGGAAGTATAATACATGCGAACAAACTTGATCCTTAAAACATAGCTGTAAAACTTGTATCGATGAATTAACTTAATAATCCATCAACTTAAAGCATGATCTATATTAGATTTTATTTTAAACCAAAACATTAATGTTATATTTTTAAAAAATAAAAATAAAAAATGATATATTCAAGCTAACATGACCATCAATAACCTGGATTTTATATCAAATAATAATCCAAGCTTAATTTTATAACTATGTTTTAAATATTATAATCTTTGTCATCGACAAACTTGTAGTT
>Ga0325410_1001713_pt1 | contig 24294 bp, 11 predicted proteins | sample PopdelMetagenome_16_FD_206182 | JGI IMG/M metagenome (GOLD analysis project Ga0325410, IMG submission 206182) | Populus deltoides microbial communities from Bellville, Georgia, United States - Xylem-PdIQD-R3 | ecosystem: Host-associated > Plants > Phyllosphere > Stem > Wood/Secondary xylem...
TTATCCAAAAATAAATGTTTTTTTTATTTTTGAAGATAAAGTTCATCTATATAATATATAAAACAAATTATAAATGAATTAGAATAATTTCTTCAAAAATTAAATGTATACAAAATAATTAAAAAAATTGCCAATTAAAAAAGACTAATTAAGAAAAATAAAAAAAATAATCACAGAAAAGAGGTATTAATTGAAAAATAAAATAATAAATTATTTTTTTAAAAAAATATCAATAAAAAATTAGTAAAGAAAAAAAAATTATTTGTCCAGATTTCTGCCATTTTGGTGGTAAAAAAATCGGGTGACCTTATGGTTTGTTGATTAAGAAACCATATTTTCAACCTCTATTTTTACCCAAAACATTTAGAAAACATTCTAGAGACCTTTATAAACCCATTAATGACATTAAAAAATTAGGAAAACAACATAAAATTCAAAAATCAACTCTAAACCAAAAATCTTTCCGAGCTCAGATCTATTTTAGACAATTTTACGGTGAAAAAATACCTAAGTAGAACTCCACTCGCCGAATACAACTTGTTAACACCAAGATTTACTATTTTAGTGATTGAAATGTTGTCAACAATGATTTTCTTTCTTGACCTACAGAATCCTGCGACTCTCTTAAACCAGGGTCCTAAAAATAATGAAAATGAAGTTTTGAGCTAAAATTGATTTTTTTTTATGAAATTTCAAAAATTGAAGGGATCGATTTTTATAATTTAGAAAATTTCCATTAATGAACATTTCACCAAAACTTCAAGAAAACCACTCATTTTCTCTATGTTTTTTCACTTTGATACCCTATCTTTTAATCTCATCATTCCCCGATAAATTAATCTAAATTGGCCTACAATCTAGTTCTATAAGGGCGAAACAGGACAAAAAAAAGTTTTAGGACAAAAAACAATTATTGTGGAAGTTCATGGTGAATGAGATGGGCTACAATGGCATGAGGAGCAATAATTTTCCCATGCATTTTAGTGTTTTGTATAATATAAGTCAATTATTTTATTTATTAGTTTTTTTTTTACAATAAACTATTAGTGATCTTAAGAGCATTCAATTATTCATTACAGTGAGTAAAATTTAGACAAACAATAACACAATGTAAAACAAATGAGAAAATATGATTCCAAACCCTGTTTTTTTTTTTTAATGAAAATAAGTTGAACTTGAAAATGCTTGTGATTAGACACAAACAATAAGTAATAGTTGTCTAAGCAATCAATTAAGATAAACACTAGTTATGGAAAATTAACTTCATCACTAGTAGCATCAATTGTGTGTTCGCATGCTGTCTAAATATTAAGGTACTTAGAAATACAAATTTTATTGGTGATTGGATAGTTAGAGCATTAAGGTTGTACGTGTGTTACTTAAATTGGTTATACAGTCCACCTAATGACTTCTATAAAAGACTTATGTCTATTTTCCACAAAAATTAAAAAAAAAACGTAAAACTACTTAATTTTTCATTGTATACCAAGGGATTGGAACAATAAAATGACTACCTTACCCTTACTAGAAACTCATTTAACTTGATATTAGGGGTAATATGGGTTTTTCCTAAGTCATTATTAGAGTGATAGGGGCAGATCGGTTTTTTAATGTTTTTTAAGCATAGTGTAATAACTAAATTATCCTTAAAAGTAAAAACTTTTAAACTAGAATCTAAGGGTTTTTCCTATATTTTCACTTTTTAAAGCATACAAAAATGACTAAATTATCTTTAAAAGCAAAAATTTATGTGTTGGCATCTAGGGTTTTTTTTCATGTTTTCATCTTGTTTTTTTAGTTATTATCAAGTTAACTAATGAAAATTTGATATTTTAATAAATATAAAATATTATTTAAAAACCAAGAGTGGTTGGCATGTGGGACATGCCCATGTCCTTAGGACGGTTCCTGAGAAGGCGTTTGGTGGTAAAACAGTGGCTTTTAGGGCAACGTTCAAATCCTCTCGACTCCCCACCATCATTGGGAAAAGGGTGTGCCAACAACCCTCTGATTTGAAGCCAACAAACGTTTTTTTTGTTCTTTTCTTTTTTCTCATCGATTTTTGCATCTGATCCTTCAAATTTTCAGAGAAACCATTCAATTTATTTTTTCTTCAGATTTGGTCTTTTTTATTACGTTTTGTTTTATTTAAAATAATTTATAAAACTTAATTTTTCTTATTTCATCCTCCAATTTTCTCACATGTTAGATTTGATTTGCATTCTTTTTATTGTTATTAATTGTTTGAGAGTTGAGCTTCTTGATTGAGTCCGAGTCTAGGATTTCACAAGTTATGAGTTTGAAAGATTGACTTAGGTTTTATAGATTCGCTCGAGTTTTCTTAATTTTTTATTTTTTGCTTTTTTTTAAGATCATGGTTTTTCATTTTTGTCTTCTAGGATTTATTTAATTGGATATTGGACAACTTTATTTTTTTATTTGCTTTTTATAAGATCTTTTATTAATTTTAAAATGACATGGGTTGTTTAGAGTTTTTTTTTATTTGTTGTTCTTTGTTAAATTTAGCTTTTTTAAAAGAATTGTTTTTGAATTTAATTCAATTTATTGATTAAATATAAGTATGAGATGTTTAATTCATGATATTTTGTTTTGTTTGTTTTCTAGGTCGTTGCTCTAACAACGCATGTGGTTTTTTTTATGTCGTCGTGCAACGTTTCATAATGGTGTTGGAACTGTCTTAGTGAGCTTTTTTGGTGCTAAGGTGGTATCCATGGCAAAGCACTAGTGAGTTTCTAACGAGTTTTTCTTTCTTCTCCTCCCGAATATAATATTGATAACTTATTTTTTATAGTTAATTATTGCCAATTTTTATTTGTTCGCTCTATTTACTATCAATGCCTTATTTTTTGAAATCATATTATTGCATTAACCAAACTTATTGAATGCAGTCTAATTAATGACTCATGTCTCAAATCTTTCTTGCTTATTTGAAAAGGCTACCATCATATGAACATTATTTTTTCATGCTGTGAAAAATATAGGTCAGCTTGCGGCACAGCGCATGCCACTTATCTACTGTTATCCTAAATAATATTGATCCTATGTACTATCACCTAGAATATTTGTGAGCTTATATGCAGTTATAAATGGTATTTATAGATCAAAGAATAATAAGAAAATATCTGAAATAAGAAAAATTTTATACCATAAACAAAAATACAAAAACAAAACCCACAAAACTAATTAAACATGAACTAGAAGAACTTAGGTTTAGTAGTAAGGCACCTTTATTTTTTTGTGAGAAGATTTTCTAAAAACTAGCTACCAGAGAGTTTAAAAACCCAACAACAAAAGAGAGGGTATTCTAAAACTAACAACAATCCAAAAACTAGTAGAAAAGGAGTTTAAAAAACCAACAAGATAGAAAAAGAGAGATTGTACCAAAACTAGAAAAAAATAGAGTTTAAAAAAATAATAGAAAATGTAAATGGAAAATTTCAAACACTAATTCATAATGAGTATTAGAGAGAACACACCTTTTATACATTTTTACTATTTTCATCAACTTTAGGGAGCTTAGAATTTAAAACATGATGATGCTCAAGATTTTGGACATCTAGATTTTATTAGGCTTGATATTCATGTTGGTGAAATATAATAAAAAAAACTTGGAATCTGTGTGACTTTGAAGTAAGAAAGAGTTTTTATCTTTAAAGTGATAGTTGCCTTTGCTATCAATATAGTAAAAAAATACATCTAGGATATAATAAGATATAATAAAGCCACTAGAAGTTCAATGCATAGAAAACTAATAACTTCTCTAATAACTTCATAAAAGGATATTTTTATAGAGAATGGAAGAAAAAAATACTTTTAGATGGACTCAAACACAAAAAGAATTATTCTTAATTTTCACCTTTTGTCCTCACTTTTAAAATAACTAGAGGTACAATATAAAACATAAATTAATTTTCATGTTTATTTAAACAAAAATCATGTCTATCCATTTAATATACATATCTCTCTAACTTAACCTTTCATATGAAATATGTTTTTAAGAATTAATAATTATGACTTCATTTTGGCTTTTTCTTTACTTTCTTGTATTGCAATTTACAGTCAACACTCACAACCAATAAATAACTATTTGATAACTATTTATTTTTATCATTCATTGTTGTGAATGTCTCAATAATTCAATCTTTTTGAAGGGGTGGGAAATAATGTTAATGTCTTTAGAGTCCTATGCACATTAAGCTCAAACATCAGAAGTTAATGGCGCAAGAGGGTTCGCCACTTTGATATGTAAGTCAATATTTGGTATACTTTATAGGTAAAATATGTGTATAATATTTAGAAAGAGAAAGAGAGCCATAAATAATACTGAAAGCTCTCTTGATATATGTTAGTATAATTGTAGTTAGAGTTGTATTTAATTAAGGGAAGAGCCTCTTTGATGATGTCTTAAAAAATCCAAGTAACTTGGGAGCAAGACATATGTGTTGGATAATCAGTTAATCTCTTGGTTTTAACAATTTGATTTATTCTTTCTAGTCAAGGTGGGTGGTGTTTGGTACCTGGTAAACCAAGATGGTTGGAGGCTAATACCTGCAAAAGATCCTCTTTGGTAGATTTAGGGACTCTCAAATGCTTAAGTAAGAATTTTTTTTTTTTAGAGAAAAGACAATCATATTTTAGATAGAGATGCTTTAAAAATATGTATGCATTAGAGAATAAAGATTGTGAACCTGGAGCTTGAAAGATTCATAATATATCTATAACCAATAAGTCTTGTCTTTTTATGGGAAGGAGTGACTAAACTGTAATTTTTCCCTAATAATTTTAATGATGAAAAATATCCTTGACATATGTATTAATGAAATAGAAATATGGTAGGACATTGGAAAATTCTATACATTATCTCTTACACAACATTAATATTGATGGAAATATGATAGGTTCTTAAATGACTTTTATACACTATCTCTTACACAACATTAATGTCGATGAAAATATGATAGGCCCTTAAGGGACTTTTATACACCTAAAGGTGTAGGGAGAGTAATATCCAAAATGTAGTTGAGCTTATGAGTCTAGGCTTTTCCCCTAGGTTGAGCCCATGAGGGTTAGGCCTTCCCCTTTGAGGCCATAACATTGGGTTCTTCCCCAAGGCTGAGCCCATTAGAGCTGAGCCCAGGCTGCCTGTTGCATGAGACCAATGATTTTTAGGCCCTTGGGGAGTTTTTCAAGCCTGTTAAATTTGAGTTTATCAATAGCTCTCAAGTTTTTGTGATATTTTATACACAAAAACTTTGTAAAAACACCTTGTACGACGAGTTTGTTGAATTTTCTTTGTATAAGAAGAGGGGTGGAAACCCCTGGTAATATACCAGAGACCCCATGTGTAGGGGCATACACCATGGTTGAAAAATAATTTATAATCATATAGAGGGGAACCATGGAGGAATTCATACTAATTAAATTTTTCTAATAGGTGGATCATAGAGGAGGATCTCATACTTAGAAAAACTTTTAAGGGGTGGAGGGGATAGACCTATACCAACACCTATACTTGAAAAATTTCTAAAGGGTGGAGAAAAACCTAAGAAGGGTCAACCTATATTTAAAAAATCTTTTAAGAGGCTCAAGAGAACTCGAGGAGGGTGAGCCTTATACTTAGAAAACTTCTAAGTGGCTAGGGGAACCTATGGTGACACCCATTCTTAAAAAGATTTTTATGAAGTGGAGAGGATGGATCCTCATTTATACTTGAAAAAATTTCTAAGAGGCGGAGAGGATGGATCTATATCAACACTCATACTTAGAAAAAATTCTCAGGGGCAAAGAAAAACCCAAAAAGGGTTAACCTATACTTAGAAAGTTTTTTAAAGGGTAGAGGGGAACCCAAGAAGGGTGAGCCTTATATTTAGAAAAATTCTGAGTGGCTGAATGGAACTCATGGCGATGCTCATACTTAGAAAACTTTCTAAGAGGTGGAGGGGAGTAAGGGGTGGAGGGGATGAGCTCATGTTTATGCCCATACTTAGAAAATTTTCTAAGAGGTAGAGGGAGACCCAAGAAAAGTGAGCTTATACTTAGAGAATATTCTAAGAGATTAAGGGGTATAATGCAGTTTATCTTAGATAAGGTGTACTTGGGATAATACGTCCTCCCTATACACAATGAGTCTTTTTATCCAGACTCTAAGACCAGTTAGGGTTCCTAGTGATCAAAATACTAGGTGGCGATTCCAGACTCTTTTTTTACTGATAAGAAACAAGAATTTCTTATTTTTTCCCCATCACCGGAGAGATCACGCTTCAGGAGGATGATCTTCATGACACCGCATACGTACGACAATATGAATTTTTATTTTAATCCCTATAATTCTATGTATTTCAAGTACTTTCCCTCAAAAATCTTGATCCTTATTAAAATGATACTGAGATATTTAGCCTTACACATTGTATAGGTTTTTCTAATGTCTATTGAAAATTTTGTGAGAAAATATGTGTGTGTGTGTGCACGCGCGTGCGCGCGCGAGCGTGTGAGAGAGAGAGATTCAATAAAGTGCTGTAACTTTACTATTTTGTACATATAATTCATCACGCACGCACGCACGCACGTGTGTGTGTGTGTGAGAGAGAGAGAGATTCAATAAAGTGTTGTAACTTTACTATTTTGTACATATAATTCATCACGCTTGTTGATGAAATTTATTATATGGTAAGTATGAGACTACCATCATGATGTAAAAAACATTATCTCATTTCTCACATGTATTATAGTTGAAGAAACTAGAATTGTCGTGATATTTACTAAGCATTGCAAACACATTGATATCCTTTTTAGAAATTAGCATAACCAAGACAAACACATTGAAATGCTTGAGGATCAAGTTTATACTTATAGAAAGAGTGATTATGGACATAACACATAATAAAAAAAAAAAAAACATTCATGATAAATATTGAGAATAGAAGTAATAGAATAAAACCTTAATAACATATTAAAAGGGTTTGATAATCAATAATATGGGCAAACAACCTATTAATAAGGAAGAAGACAATTATGAAATTATCAGTCCGAAAACGTTTAGGAATATTCATAGTAAACCTATGCCCAAGCTACCTTTATGAGATGCTAGTTCTTACATTTTTTAATGGTTTGTAGCCACACATTAACTAGTGAAAAAAAAGTCATAAGCTTTGAATAAGTCATCAGGATACTGATTCACAAACTCATAATCATTGTTAGAATAAAACATTTGAATTTGAGTATGAAATTATATGACAATCATTTTGTAAATTTGAAAAATAACATGATATTGTAATTGTTTATTCTATTACAATGATCAATGAATGGAATAAAATATTTATGACTTGAAGCAGGAAGGCTAGAAAAAGAAACCCAAACATCTGTATAAATGCATGCAACAGGATTTGAACTTTTATTAAAATTGATTTTAAAAGGAAATAATTTAGAATAAGCAAGAAATATCTTTTTTATAATTTTTAGATGAATTTCTCTCTTTCAAGCCAAGAATTTTTTTAAAAAAATTAAATTTTGGACCAAAATAAAATATTTAAAAAACTAAAGGAACTGTAATGGAAGAATTAGGAAAACAAGGGGACTAAAACATTGTACACATTATCCTTTTATGCTTTACATTTTGGTCTTCTATTTTAAAGTTTTGCATTTGTATAAAAGGTTATCATAATTTGGCCATTATTTTAATTACAAAAGAGTAATTGTAAGGAAAAAAAATACGATGACAAAAAAAAAAGGAGTTGAGCTAAATGAAAACCTCACAGCTACTTGTAATGTAATTTAATTATAATTTTAATGTAATTGTAATATGAGCTCGTCCTCTTATTTTATTTTTTTACAACTTGTTCATTAGAGTGAAGTACAAGTAACGAAACACGATTCACAATCCCAAGGTTATTATTTTTTTAATGAAATGAAGTTGAAATTGCAAAATGCATGTTCTTGGACACAAACGATAGAAGAGAGGAGGAAAAGTGGACTATTTGTCTCTGATAATTGTTTTATGTTAATGGGTTTCATGCCTACAAAATATTTCATTCGAAGCCTATACTTCCTCTACATCTAAAATATGTAACTTGTTCCTCCACCTTCAACAACCCAAAAAAAAAAAAAAACAAGAAAAAAAATCAAAGAATCTCCGACTTCTTCAGTAATCTATACAAAATCTACTGATCTACAAAAAAAAAAAAAAAGAACTTTACAATAACTGCACAGCTTGTATCAGTTACTCGTCAACATGCAGTATCTCACCCATCGTAAGTTACTCGTAAGGATGTTGTATCTCACCCATCATAATGCGATTGCTAGAAACCTTGAAGCCAAGGAGAGCAGGATCAATTTGCCTTCCTTTCTTCCCTTTCTTTTTCCCGCTTCGCCCACTCAGTGGGCCATCAGATGATTCCAAGGCAGCCGCATTAGCGGCTTCAGCCTCGGTAAAAACTGGCTTCTTTAGCACATCCATAAATGATGTCTCTGTTATACCAGCATCATTGTAAGATGAGGACCTCCTAAAACGCGCTTCTTTCTTGCCAGATGTCTGACTGTCACCTCCCCGGGTTGCTGCTACATTCTCTACAGGCTCACTCCTCCTTTCTGCAAGGCACCAAAGTATTTGGATTTTTTAAATCACCACCACAATTATCCAAAACCAACAAACAAAAGACAGCACATCTGAAACAATAATGATATACCATCAGAAGTTGCAAGGCTTGCCCGATTTTTTTGCTTGATATGCGAAGAAGATGCCATGTCTGACGACACATCCTTGGAAGAATAGACCCGTGATACCGGCGGGCGTTTATGCAAGGCACTGTCAAGCCCTCTAGTTAAAATAGAAGGCATCCTGTTCACAAGCATTTTTCATGAACATCAATATCGGTTTCAAATCAAAACAGTGCAACCCTCAACTCCTATATTTATGAAGCAAGACCTTTCCAGTAGCTTGATGTCAAAAGAAACAGATTTACTAGGGAAAACCCACTAACGCTGAATACACATGCAAACACAGATGTTGCTAATAGTGAAGTCATGCATAAACAGTTGACCACAAAGCTCATATGCACAATCTGAAAATTGTGAAATTCAAAACAGATTTAATGTCATTGTTGCCACAAATAAGTACAGAGAATGTGGGTTTGACTGCACCCCTGGAGATGTTAAAAGTTTACTTTATCATAGTAGAAGAAAGAAATTAAGCAAGTACTTTGGGGTGGAAAAAATATCCTCACCAACTCCCGTTCTACTGTGAAGTAACTTGAAAAGAAAAGGGGTGGTGGGAATGCAAAATATACCCTATGATTTGGCCCATTTGCAGTCCAGTGAAGGTTTCAAAATTTGAAACTTCAATGATTTGAGGTTTCCTCTGTTTGCTTTTACCTTTTTCCTGTCCGTTAAGTTTCTAGAAATAAGTCCATGATACAGCAGCTACTACGACACAAGATGACATGACATCATGTTAATGTACATGCACTAGGAGACCTATAAAATACAAGGCAGCTAAGATGCGAGTGTTCTCCCACATACTTGCATCTTGTTTTAAGCTTTTTAATGAAGAGAAATCATGAGAGCACCTAACCTATCAAAGAGTAACCATGCAAGTGCTCTGAAACCAAGTTCTGTAAAATACGATATTCAGATGAAGATTAACATCATGATTAAGGAGACCATGATGACTTCATTAAAAACAATCCTACAACAACAAAGGAGAGTCATTACCTGTCAATAGAGACCTCTTCACCCGTCAATTTATCTAATCCCATCTCATACCCGTGTAGGCCTCCATTACCACCTGCAGAATTTCACAAAGCCTCTAATATCCATCTAAGCATAAGCATGATATCTGAAAAGATGTATGTCAGAGAAAATACCAGCACTGCTCAGGGAACTATGCCTGCTACTCTGCCTGCTACTGGCATTAGCAAAATCCATAGCAGTTTCAGCTTGTTCAACAAAGTTCTCTTCAATGTGCGAAACAGACCTGGCCATGGCACTCATGCCTTTGGACCCATATCTGTTATCCAATTCTGCCAATTCTTTATCCATGGCAGATTTATCAACAAACATGTTATCCACATGATTAGTATGAGAAGTATCTACTATGCCTGAAAAGAATGTTGGTTCTTCAGTTAGTGCTCCAGATTTCGACCTTAGGGACAATCTTTCACCATTTCCTTGATGGTGTAATTGACCACTCAAGGACATAGCATGATTATCCTGCAGCAGAGAATTTGATTTCAAATTTTGAGGCTTTTCCATAAATGAGTCATTCATGGTGGCTTCTTGATCTGGAATATCATTTAAAGAGAACGACTCAGTGATTGGCCAAAAGGATTCCTGAGATTTAGAAGAAGATATAAGGTTCCGATAATCATCTTCCGATGACCGAATAGACTGAAGACCCATATTTTGGTGAAGATCCATTAAAACTTGCTTTGAGCTCTCCTCATCTCCGCGAGCTGAGGTCCAAAAACTAGAGTTTCCAGCAACTTCTGAAACATTCCTTTTTCTTTCAGCTTCAAGATGCAATTGTTGCATCCCTCCTTCAACCCAACTATTCTCTTGCTGCCCTTGTTTTCCAGGGAGGTGGCTCTCTGTCATTTCAGCGCGAGAACCATAAATATCACCAAAAACTTGTCGATGACGAGAAGAGACATTGGACGAGAAGGAACCCGGTTGATCAGTAGAATGCATATATAGATGCTCTGCTGAATCTGGACCTTGGGAATGACCATTTACATTATCCATATTCATCCCAGGAATGACAGCAGGCAGAGAAGTTGGATGGTCAAATGCCATAGAGCTGGGCTCATAATACCCACCCTGATGTGGCTCCTGTAGAGCATGATTCCATTTGTTATGGCTTAAATGTTCATCATGTGAGGAAAGCCTCTGCTGTTGCAGGTAAAAATCTGAAGCATTAAATCCTGTAGACTTAGACTGGTGATGACCAGTAGTATTTCTGAAGGTCTGACCACCTTCATCAATGGACCATGGCCAACCAACCTGCCTTTCACCATCAATTCCTAACTGTTGCCTTGCCAAAGATAACTCTTGCGCCTGCATCTGTTCTTGCTGAAGATGGAACTGCAGGTCTGAAGGGAGTATATTACCATGCTTCACCTGTGATAAGAGGTCCAAGATATCAGTCTGGGGTTCTTGAAGATTATTCTGGCCAATCTTAGCTCGAATTATCTGCTCCAGTGTTAGATCGAGGTGCCTTGGATTATGTGAATTCTGCTGCAGTTCGGCCGCCAGTCGTGTCCTAAATTGAATCTGCTCAAGCAAGTTTTCTCTCAATGGATCTCCCTTTCCCTGCCCATATCCAAGATCAGGCATCTGATGCTGCAGCAACTGTTCCAGAACCTGCTGCTGCTGCAGTTTCATTTGGTACTGACGAAGCTGTTGTTGCTGTTGGTGCAGTAAATGATGCTGTTGCTGAAGCTCAAACTGTCGCTGCTGTTGCTGAAGCTCCACCTGTCGCCGCTGTTGAAGCTCCAGCTGCCGACGCTGTTGAAGCTCCAGCTGCTGCTGACGCTGTCGAAGCTCCAGCTGCTGCTGACGCTGTCGAAGCTCCAGCTGCTGCTGACGTTGAAGCTCCAGCTGCTGCTGACGTTGAAATTGCAGTTCAATAAGATTAGAAGGGATTTGCTCAAAACCCAGTTCCGTAGTATGTGAGAAGGGATGAGATAAATGATTCTGTTGTTGACATTCTTTTTGCGTCTTCTGCAACATGAGATGCTGCTGGTCAAAATCATTGAACTCTGGCTGCCTGTGAAATAAGTGTCGAGCATCCGCGGAACTTAGATCGATGTGAGGATTAGTGAGTGGCTTTTTCCTATAATCTTCAGGCCATGTTTCTGCATAATGGGATTGATCAAATACTGCATCAAAGGACCTGTGACTGGCAAGGGCAGCATCATGCTCTGTATAAGAGTCCATAGCATGAACCTGCACTGGAAATTCATCACCCATGCCAGAAGCCATGTTGGATGATTGAGCACGCCTAAGATTAGAGTTGCTACTGAGCTCGGACATTGACAAGCCAAACGGATGAACTATTTCATCCTGATGAGTATGCATGCCAGCTTCTGAAAATTCATTTAAGATGGCAGGGTTGGTAGAAGGATTAGGACCAAATCGATGAACGTCTGCAACATCTCTCATCAAAGGGTTGCCACTACTTCCAGGCCTTCCAGGAAAGACGATTTCTGTATCCAACAAAGATCAGAGCAACTAAATGAGCCCAATGAACAGATACAGTGACATGAACAGCAGAATCATTCTAAGCAACTTACCTTCATCCGGAGTAACAACATTTTGAAATCTTTGATCATCAGAATACTCCATCCCACTGAGAAAACCATGATCAGGAACCCTTGACTGACCACTAACACTAAAGATGGCCTCAAATCCAGATGAAACCCGCTGCTGGTCTTCCCTGACAGCAGAAACCTTATATTCAAGAGAAGCAGAAGTCGCTGTGCTCCCTTCCAAGCTTTCTCCAACATCATCAGATAGTTGTACCTTAGCAGATGGACTAGTACTTGAAGCGCACCCGGGTTTAAGTTTTAGGTGAGGCATAATATCACCAAGTTCGTGGAAGGGTGATCCATCGGGAGCATCTGACAAACGAACTGGGAGGTCAGTTCCAAAATATCCTTGCTCAAACCATGCAATAATATCAATACCAAGGTACGGTCCCTGAATTGCCCCTTGAGGATCAAGATAGCACAATGATAGTTCCTCAGGCATGATAGTACCCGTGAATTGATGCCCATCATTATTTATATTCAACGAAAATTGATGGCTTCTTGAATTTTGCTGTGCAGAAGAAAAATCAAATAGTGAACTTGAATCATCAGGGAGCTGGCTACCAATTTCAAAAGAAGTAGCTGACTCAATATCCTCCAACTTAAGGTTATTCTGAAAAGCCACATCTGCCACTGGCTGCCTTTCAAAAGCTTTTAAATCCACAACGTTGTCAATCAGGCCACTCTCCCCAACACTGCTGGATTCGTCTCTCTTGAAAACTGCAGGCACAAAGCCATCCATCAACGCTCTGCCAATTGTTGTCACACACTTCTGTTTATCATCTTTATGCGTATCCTTTTCTGAAATACATAACAGAAGGGATAGTTTTAACACTGAAATAAAAGAAGTCAAAAAATTGATATTAGAATTACTTACCCTCAGCCATTGATGCATTGAACGTCTCAGCACCCGTACCTTGACCAGAAGCATTGCCAGTAATTTTTCCAAAAGAGTCTGCAATTTCTTCAGTCTTAACAGAGAAACTCACATTCTCCTCACCAATGCCTGAATAAAAAAGTGTTAGAGAGAATAGACGGTGAGATTGCAAAAGTCAACTGAAGATGTGACACTGATCACCTGCAGTGTTATTATTTGATGACTCGTTCTTCTCTCTAAATGAGTTGTTCAATCCTCCACTGCTTGTAATTTTTCCCAGCCATATATCTCCAAGGACAGCCTGCAAGAATCATATGATCCAATTTAAAGCAGTGACAGTAACTATAAGACATACCTTTAACATGACATTATGTAAATTGTATACCTCTTGCTCTGCATCAGGTGCAACAAAAGCCAATGGCTTAATAGCAATTTCCTGTGTTAGTGGAGACACAAGCTCCATCCCATCTGGTATGGTATCGAAACTTGGAAGAGTCTTGTGCTTACGGTAAATGTCAAGAAGTTTTCCCCTCGGATAGCAGAATGCATGATTCTTATCCACGGGAATGGACCCGATGGAAGAAGCAGTAAGATGCCTGCCAATTTGTAAGTTCCCACTATTGTTGGACCTTCCTCTTCCGGCAGCAAACGGCACATTCGGGCTCTCCACACGTCCTCTATCTGACCCAAATCCAGGTGCACTCCTGTAAGCAGCAGGTCCACCAGAATGAACTTCCATACGATGGCGAGGCCTCCACTTATCACGAGAATCATTCTCACGCTCAGAAGATGGCCTCCACTTATCACGAGAATCGTTCTCACGCTCGGAAGTTGGGCGGCTAGCAGTGCCAAAATTTTGTTTGTCACTGTGAGCCTCATCCTTCTCAACATCTGCCCTCTTATCATTTCGAGAATCCTTCTCTTTCTCTTCAGGACCCCACCTAGATGACCACTTGCTGTCTCTTCGGGATTCATGAGCAGAATTGCGGTTGTTGCCGTCATGCCAACGATCTGAAGAAGGCAAAGTTCTAGTCTCAGATATATCTCTAGCTGAAACAGAATCAGCACGATGGTCTTCTTTTCTGCGATCTTTTCTACCAAGCAAACCTGTATCCCTCTCCTCCTCACGCCAACGGCGGCTGCTTTCAACATCAGGAGCAATCCTCCTCCGATCTTTCTTGTCTTGGGATCCATCTAAACGCCAATTGTCTTTCAAATTGCTATCACTGGAGTTTCCATAGGACAAAGAATTTGAAGCACGTGTTTCCTGTTATTTTCAGGCATAAGGGTTAATTGGAAATACCCACACACACAACAAAAAAAAAATGAAAAATGAAAAAGGATAAATTTCATCGTAATAAAACCTCAGGTAAAATATAAGCTCACCCTGTGACAAAACTAAGTGAAAGGGTACTATCATGATAACAACAAGACTGCATTCTTGCAGACAGAAGAGAAAAAGAGGACTTTCCCCTATAAAGAGGTCAAGATGCTACAATTAAATCTCCTTAGGTTTGATATTGCAGAGCAGAGTTGGACCCAAAATTAAAAATATTTCAACACCTTCCTAGGTATAATTTCTGGTTAAAAACCATTAGTTATAAAATCCAATAAATTCCATCTCTAAATCCTGCCAACAACTATCCTAATTTATAATTTTTCAAGGGCCCTGGCTAAGCTAAATGGCTATAGACACCAGAATATACAACAGCACCAAATGACATAAATTATCAGGAATTAACAAAACAAATATATCCAAATAAGCATGTATGATTAAATATCAGTACATAAAAAAAAAAAGGCATGCCACCCTCATATAGATAACTAAAAACCAACTAGTCAATAAGCACGTCCAACTTTAGACAAGTGAAATCCCATACCCCTGATGCCCCGGTAGCTGATGACTTAGCATCCACCGGTTTAGCATAAAGCCATTGTGGAGAAAGAGGTATAGTGTTGTCTGCAGTCACTTGATCTGTAAAGCAAGAACAGTCAATCAATATATATATGAATTACAATCAAAAGACAATAAACTCAAGGTGGAAACCTGCAAATAAGCATTCCTCTGATACCTTTTGAGTCATCAGGCAAACTCAGCAGAGCCTTGTCCTCACCAATTCCTCCACGATCTAACATTTCCAATAAAAAAAACAAAGCATAAGTATTATTAAGCTGAGTAATCTATCACCATTCGGCATGAAAAAAATATACAGAAATTAACATCAAAGGAAGTCATGCAACTTGCATTCAATTGCAAAAATATAAAAAATGGTCAAAACCCTAAAGTTGAAGCCCAAATGGAAATAGACATAGCTATAAAAAGTAAGAAGAGATCGATTGGGAAAAAACAAAGAATGGAAAATCGAGATTAGAACCTTTGAAGGAGGAGAGGCGTTCATCGGTTGACTTGCAAGAGAGGAGAAGGAGATCGTCAGGGAGATTCGGCTTTCCGTCAGTCATCGTCGTTATCTAAAACCAAAAAGAACTTGCACAAATTCGGTACACACAGAGATTATCAATACAAGGAGAGAGATGAATAAAGCAGATTGCAATTGGAAGAGTAGAGATTTACACACAGAGAGAAGGAAATTACTAGGGTTTGGGAATTCGCAGATAGAGGGAGTAACGGGTAAGGGTTTGTGTGTTCAGTGTGTATTCGATCGAAGAAACACCATATAGTCGAGTGGCTGCGTGTTTAATTAATTTTGTTGTTTTTCTTTTTTATATTTCTTTTTTAAAAATTACTCCGTCTTTCCTTCTTTCTTTCTTTTTTTTTAATGCAAATGACTAATATATCTTATCTTTAAGTTTGCCTGGTTTTAAATTCTATTATTATATTATAGAATACTTTAAAATGTGTAGGTTTTTCACTCTTGCAGTATTTTTTTTTTTTTTTTCTTTTGATTTTGGTTTTTTTTTACATGTTTTTTTTTACCCAAAATTGATTTCTTCTTCTTCTTTAAAAAAAAAATTTTTGTTTCAAAATTATCTTTATTAATTTTTTTAAATATTGAACTAGTTGAAAATTTAACTAAATAGTATTTTTTTAAAACATTGTGAATTGCTATAATATTCTCATACATTATTTTTTTTTTATGATTTCTTTATTCGTTTTTTTTTCAAAATGGTCTTTGTAGATTTTATTTTTTTTATATTAAGTTGGTTGAGAATTTAGCTTTATAGTTTTTTTAAAAAAAAAATATGGATTGCTACAGTGTTTCCCCTTCATAGTTTTTTTTTTTTGCTGCAGTGTTTCCCCATATATTTTTTAAAAAAATTATCTTTATCGAATTTATTTTTTCAATATTGAGGTGGCTGATAATCTAGCTTTAACTTTCCCCATATTTTTTTATTTTTTTTTTTTATTTTTCTTTTTTTCTAAAATTGTCATTTTTTACATATTTTCTTTCTTTTTGTTTGTTTTTTTCAGAATTATTTTTGTTGATTTTATTTTTTTACTACTAAGTTGATTGAAAATTTAGTTTTTTAAAATAAAAAAAACACTGTAGCTTTCCTCACGTGTTTTTTTTTTTTGCTTTTGTTTCCTTTTTTGTATATTTTTTTTTCATTTCTTTTACCCAAAATTGACTATTTTTTTGATAGCCTTTGTCAGTTTTTTTATATATATATTAAGTTGGTTGAGAGATTAGCTTTGTAGCTTTTTTAAAAAAAAATACTATGGATTACTACAGTGTTTCCCTTACATGGTTTTTGTTGTTTGCTACAGTGTTTTTTTTTAAAATTATCTTTGTTAAATTTATTTTTTCAATATTGAGTTGGTTGAGAATTTAACTTTAACTTTAGCTTTCCCTGCTTTTTTTTTTTAAAAAGAAATTTCCCCACGTTTTTTCATTATAATAATAATAATAATAATAATAATAATTATTATTATTATTATTATTATTATTATTATTATTATGTTGTATTATATTATATAACTTTTTTTTTCTTTCATTTTTTCTTTTTATTTTTTTAATGAATTTTTTTTGTTTGATTTAGTTTGTTAATGTTAAATTTTTTTTTATTTAGTTATCAGATTTTCATGATACGAATCTCGGGTTTGATGGGTTAACCTGATTCGACGAGTTATTTTTTTCATTTAGTTTAATTTGTTAAAGTTAATTTTCTTTCTATTTAATTATCAGACTTTCATATTTTTATGACACGTATCCTGGGCTTGACGGGTTAACTTGGTTTGATAGGTTAACCCGGTTAATTCTAGGTAAACTCGTCATTTTTTTTTCTATTTAGTTATCAAACTTTCATGATGCAAATCTCAGGTTTACGGGATAACCTGATTTAAAAGGTTGACCTAATTAATTCAATGTTTTTTTTTCTTTTTCTTCATTAGTTTTTTCCTTCCTGTTGATTTTTTTTCTTTGTTTTTTTAATTAATCTATTTAATTATCACACTTTTATGACACGACCTTATAGCCAGACCCACATTTAGTATTCTTGGGTCCGGTGTTACAGCTAGACTCACTTAAACTTGGGTCTTGTAAGTTTAATTTTATTATTAATATTATAAATATTACTCTTAGGTTAGGCGTTGCAGCCAAACCCAAGATTTTGGGGCATAACTTTGCAGAAAAACCCAAGATTTTTAAATTTTTATTTTTTAAAATATTTTTTATGCAAAAAAAAAATGACACGCGGCATCGCGCGGGTATCAAAGCTAGTAGAATACTCTAAAACGCGTGGGTTTTTCACTGTAGCAGTAGTTTTTTTTTTACATGTTTTTTTAACCAAAATTGATTTCTTCTTCTTTTTTAAAAAAAAATTTGTTTCAAAATTATCTTTGCTAATTTTTTTAAATATTGAACTGGTTGAAAATTTAACTATATAGTTTTTTTTAAAACATTGTGAATTGCTATAATATTCTCATACATTGTTTTCTTTTTTTATGATTTCTTTATTCGTTTTTTTTTCAAAATGGTCTTTGTAGATTTTATTTTTTTTATATTAAGTTGATTGAGAATTTAGCTTTATAGTTTTTTTTGAAAAAAAATAATATGGATTGCTACAGTGTTTCCCCTTCATAGTTTTTGTTTTGCTGTAGTGTTTCCCCATATATATTTTTAAAAAATTATCTTTATCAAATTTATTTTTTTAATATTGAAATGGCTGATAATCTAGCTTTAGCTTTCCCCATATATTTTTCTTTTATTTTTTTATTTTTTTTTCTAAAATTGTCATTTTTTACATATTTTCTTTCTTTTTGTTTTGTTTTTTTCAGAATTATTTTTGTTGATTTTATTTTTTTACTACTGAGCTGATTGAAAATTTAGTTTTTTTTCTTTAAAACACTGTAGCTTTCCTCACGTGTTTTTTTTTTTTTTTGCTTTTGTTTCCTTTTTTGTATATTTTTTTTCATTTCTTTTACCCAAAATTGACTTTTTTTTTTTTAGATAGCCTTTGTCAGTTTTTTTTATATATATATTGAGCTGGTTGAGAGATTAGTTTTGTAGTTTTTTTTAAAAAAAGAAATACTATGGATTACTATAGTGTTTTCCTTACATGGTTTTTGTTTTGCTACAGTGTTTCCCCCACATGTTTTTTTTTTAAATTATCTTTGTTAAATTTATTTTTTCAATATTGAGTTGGTTAAGAATTTAGCTTTAACATTAGCTTTCCCTACTTTTTTTTTATTTTTTTAAATTTTCCCCACGTTTTTTCATTATAATTATAATTATTATTATTATTATTATTATTATTATTATTATTATTATTATTATGTTGTATTATATTATATAACTGTATTTTTCTTTCATTTTTTCTTTTTATTTTTTTTAATGAATTTTTTTTGTTTGATTTAGTTTGTTAATGTTAATTTTTTTTTATTTAGTTATCAGATTTTCATGATACGAATCTCGGGTTTGATGGGTTAACCTGATTTGACGAGTTATTTTTTTCATTTAGTTTAATTTGTTAAAGTTAATTTTCTTTCTATTTAATTATCAGACTTTCATACTTTTATGACACGTATCCTGGGCTTGACAGGTTAACTTGGTTTGATGGGTTAACACGGTTAATTCTAGGTAAACCCGTCATTTTTTTCCTATTTAGTTATCAAACTTTCATGATGCAAATCTCAGATTTTACGAGATAACCTGATTTAAAAGGTTGACCCAATTAATTCAATGTTTTTTGTTCTTTTTTTTCATTAGTTTTTTAAGATTTTTAAATTTTTATTTTTTAAAATATTTTTTATGCAAAAAAAATGACCCGCGGCATCGCGCGGGTATCAAAGCTAGTTAGTTTATTATTACGTGTTTCGCCAGGGGTCGAATTTTTTTAAAGTATAAAAAAAATATGAAGACTACAAAGTTTTTCTAATAATATTAATAAATTTGACTATACAAGTAAATTTTAAAATATCTTGAATCAGTTTTTTACATTATTTGAGTTTTTAATTAAATCATGATAGAGTTAATTTTATTTAAATTGATTGATTTTATGATTTTAAATAAAATTTTATTAGTTGGTAAAAATATGATATGACTTTTAAAAAGACTTTAAGATAATAATTTAAAAAAACAATGTTAAAAAAATAACAGATTGAATCAACACTAGTCTTCTTCGACCCGGACCGTAGATTTTATTTGGTTTAATAATTTTTTTATTTAATTATATAATAAAAATAGATGCTCATAAAATTAAGTATTAATATTAAAATAGACATTTATTAGAGATGATGATAATCCTATAAAAAGCAAATAAAAATAAATCATACAATCTCTTTCCCAACCAATTTGAAGGATGGAATAAAAAAACTAAAACCAATTAAAAATCTAAAAACTAAAAAAGCATATTCGGTTGGTCGTTAAACTCGTCAAACCTGTTAATTAGGTAACGCAGGCTAGCACACCAAACCTGCAAACTGGGTTATAAACTCCATTGGAATTATAATTTATTTTTTTAAAACTATATTTTATTTAATTATATAGTAACAAAAATAGACAATTACAAAATCAAACACTAACCCAATGTCAAGACCTTTTTTTTAAACTGTGATAACCTTAAGAAGTGAAACGAAATCAGTTATGAAATTGAATTCTCAATTAATTTAATTTCTAATTATAAAATTGAAAAAAAAAATTAAAATAATGTTAAACTCGTGAATCATATCAACCAGCCAAACATGTGAACAGATCCATTGACTTTATAAAGTTCAATAACATAATTTTTTTAAAATTATTTTTTTAACTGTATGAGAAAAAATAGATGATAAGAAAAAAAAATCAAATTCAATTAAAAAAAAAGACATCTCACTAAACTTGTAAACTAAAGCAACCTAAGTCACCTTGACAAACTTGCAAATCACACTGGCCAAAAAAAACAAAAAAAATAAATAGAAAGTCAAATTCTCAACCTCTCTAACATTAAAAGATAAAAATTAACAAAAAATTGAATAAAATATCATAAAAAACAAAAACATTATAATCCATAATACATTGGGTGTGGATAAATAGTAATTTCTCGCATCCTTTATTTTTCATTACTTTATAAAATTTAATATTATGACTTTTCTCTAAAAATATTTTAAAAAATACATGAGAAAAATATTTACTATAAAAAGTCAAGTTCAATTAAAAAAAAAACACTTCACCAAATCCATAAACCGAGATAACCTGAATTACCCTGGCAAACTCGCAAACTAACCCTATAGAAAGACAAAATAAAAAGAAATAAATTATGAAGTTAAATTCTCAACCATCCTAATATTAAAAATATAAAATCAACAAAAATAAATTGAAAAAAAATCAATAAAAACAAGCCAAACAAATTTTGAAAGCTTATATATATATATATATATATAAGTTTTTTGTATTTTGATAATATAGTATAAGTTTTTTTTTCAAAAATATTTTCCAATTAAAAATATATTAAAATAATATTTTTCATATTTTTATTTATTTATTTATTTATTGACAACAATACATAAACACTATATAAAAAAACACTCAAAATTCATTAATTTGATATTTTTCATACAAAATATAATATAAAAAGAGAATTAAATTACATCACCATACAGAACCTTAATGTTGACTCAAATTAAGAGAATGAAACTGGTATAACATAGATTAACAAAACATTAAAGGATGGAGCTAAATCACCGCAACCACACCCACAAAATAATATTAATTAAAATAGTTTTTTTATTATTATTGTTTAGTTTTTTTATATTTTTCAATTCACCCTTTAATTTTTTTAATTTTCTTTTAAATTTCATCATTCAATACTAGACTATTTTAGAAATTATGCTTCATATTATTTTTTCTTTATGTTAGGTTATATATCGGTCTCATGGATTTAATTTTTTCTTTTAATTATTTCAGCCTTCAACATTAAATATATTGGAAGTGGCTCCATGATTATTTTTTTTCGATTCACTTTCTGTTAATTTATCTCAATCTCATTATCAAGTCTCGAGTTTAACAAGTTAACCCACATTAACTCGAGTTTTTTTTTTGCCTTTTATTATTGATTTTTTTATTTTATCATTTATCATTAAATTGATTAGAAATTGAGTTTCATATTTTTTATTTTCTTTTTATAGTATCATCCTGATCTCATGGATTTTTCTTTTCTCTCATCAACCTCAACACTTAATATATTGGAAATTGAACTTCATAATTCTTTTTCATTTGTGTTTCTATGAATTTAACCTGATTTTATAACCCAAGTGGCAGGTTTAACATGTTAACCGGGTTAACTAAGGTTATTTTTTCCTTTACCTTCTAATTGATTTTTTTATTTTATCTTTCAACATTGAGTTTGTTAGAAATTAAGCTTCGCAATTTTTTTTATTTGTTCTCTAAGGATTTACCTTTTCTTTTCTTTTCGATTTTAAGTGGATTTGATAGAAATGAAGCTTCTTAATTCTTTTTATTTGCTTTTCATGAAATTATCATCGTCTTGTGACCTAGGTTGCGGGTTTAATATAGTTGGCTTGAGTTATTTCTTAAGTTATTTTTTTAATTGATTTTGTTTTTCAATTTCATCCTTCAACACTAAGTTGATTAGATATTAACTTTTGTGATTTTTTTTTGTTTTCTATAACATTGTCTTAATCTTATGACTTGGATTGTGGGTTTAACACTTCGACCCAAGTTGACTGCGTTTATGTTTTTTGGATCCTTTTTTAATTGGGCTTCATATTTTTTTTAATTTGCTTTTTATGGAGCTATCTCAATTTCCTAACCTGAGTCGTCAGTTTGAAAATTAGACTTGGATTATCGTGGTTCATTTTTTAGTCATTTTTAATTGTTGTTTTTCAATTTTCCCATTCAGTAACGCAATCTTTTTCTTTTTCTATTTTTTTTTAATTGCATCCTTTAATATTAGGTTATTTTAAAATTGAACTTCATAATTTTGTTTTTTAATTTGTTTTCCATGGAACTATCTAGGTCTTGTGGATTTAGTGTTTTTTTTATTTAAACTTTCAACATTAAATCTATTAGAAATGAAAGTTTATAATTCTTTTATTTGATTTTTTATGAAGTTATCCTGTTTCATGACCCATGTAACAGGTTTAATAGATTAACTCAAGTTAACTTGGGGTTTGTAGGTTGTTTTTTTAATTTTATCATTCAACATTAAGGTTATTGAAAATTAGGCTTTGTAAGTATTTTTTTTTATATATTTTTTCTACAGGGTTATCTCAGTTTCATGATACAAGTTGCAGGTTTGATAGGCTAACATGAGTTTTTTTATCTTTTTTTTTTAATTTAATATCTTGTTTTTCAATATTATCCTTCAGCATTGAGTTAATTAGAATAAAACCTTCATATTTTTATTTTATTTTACTTTTATAGGATTATCATAATCTGATCTAGATTGTAGAGACATATTAACCTGAATCGATACTATATGTAGTTTTCTCAATATTTTAAAAAATAGCATTTAATATGTCATTGTATCAATATTTAAAAATATTATAATTATATTTTAAATTTTAAATTATTTTTTTATTAGAAAACATATTAGTATTGCTTGAAATTTTTTTAAGTAAAAAAAATAAATTCGACTTATAGCGCAACATGCACCAATGATATAGTAAGTTTGCTATTAAAGTTAGGATACTATCATACCCCCAAACGCCAGACACATTTGATTTTATTGAACATGAAAAGATCCAAAAAGAAAAGAAAAAGGAAAATAAATGGTTACTAAAAAAATAAGTTTAAATTATAAAATACCCTCTTGAAATTTAGCGAAAAACAAATTTCCTCTAAACTAAAAAAAAAAACCCCTTGATTTTGCTCCTCGGACGATATGATTTTTTTTTTTTAATCTGTCCATTCTTTTACGATTTTATTGAGAAATTAACGGAAAAGCCCTTGAAAATCCTCTCAATTCCTGTCTTTCTCTATTAGGAAACATATTTTTAAATGTTGATAAAGAAAATGATAGGAATGGGGTGGATTTTCATATATATATTTTTTCAATTTCTTAACAGAATCCTAACGAAAGGGGTCGCATTAAAAAAAAAGTGTAAAATTGGGTATTGTTTAGTTCTGTAATTCAAGTTCAGGGGGGGGATTGTAAAATTAATCGAAAATTGCAAATTAAGTTTGAACAACATTATGCTCTGAGGAGAAGAGTAAGAGGTGGCACCGAGCAAAGTATTATAATTATTATTATAACAATAGCTAAAAGGAATCAGTGTTTTACTGTGGACTGCACAGTGCAATTCACAGTAAAACGTGAGAATTTTTTTTTTTTTTTTACTTTTTAGCTTTTTTTTAGCTGTTTTTTTTCTTCTTTTTAAGCTCTTTTTTTCTTTATTTTTTTTAATATTTTTTTTGTTAATGTTAAATTTTTTTCTATTTAGTTATTAAACTTTCATAACACGGGTTTCGGGTTTGACGGGTTAACCCGGATTTTTTTTCTGGTTTTCCTTTTTTTTTTTGCTTTTTTGCTTTTTTTTCTTTTTTTAAGCTGTTTTCATCTTTGTTTTTTTTAATGAATATTTTTTTGTTTATTTTTTTGTTTAATTTTTTTTATTAATGTTAAATTTTTTTCTATTTAGTTATCAAACTTTCATAATACGGGTTCCTGGTTTAACGGGTTAACCTGGATTTTTTTTCT
>Ga0325410_1001714_pt1 | contig 24293 bp, 14 predicted proteins | sample PopdelMetagenome_16_FD_206182 | JGI IMG/M metagenome (GOLD analysis project Ga0325410, IMG submission 206182) | Populus deltoides microbial communities from Bellville, Georgia, United States - Xylem-PdIQD-R3 | ecosystem: Host-associated > Plants > Phyllosphere > Stem > Wood/Secondary xylem...
ATTCTTTAAACAATTGATAAACAAATTAAAATGATATTGTGATAAATTACATGATATTTAAGTTAAACATTATACTTGCTTCTCTTATCTTTTCTTTTCAATGCAATGAGTGATCTTTGATATGTTCTTCAATTATATCCAAATTGTTTGTAATTATTGCATTTAACAATCCTGACCTCTTTGCTTGATTTAAACCATCGTGACCCTCTCCTTACTTTCAAATCTTATTCTTTCTAGATCTATCATAAGCCTTTTTAAAATAAAGGATTAGACATTCATAAAATCATCGTCAACATCCTCCATTGTATCTAAGTTTGAGATAAGGTGTATTAAACTAATAATAATAAAAAAAAGCTAAAAGCCATTAGTAAAGCATTTTAGCTTGTAAGGTAAACATTGTGGTTTCACATAATATTTTGTTTTTTTATTCTATTTCTTTTTCTTCTATCATTCATTTTTCCTCTCTCAATTTCATTCTTTAATTTGTGTTTTTTGCGATTTGAAGTTGATAATTTATTTTGATTCTCTTTTTATATACTTATCACAGTCTTGAAAAAATCTTAGTATTGGATTAGTGCTCGATTTTACAAAAACAAAAATCAAATTTATTGTTTGTAAGAAATTGAAAATAAGGGAACAAAATTGGAACAAATAAATAATGGTAGGCCTTTAGTTCTTAAGAAAAATATGATGTTAGTTCTTGTCCTCTTTCTATTCCTTTTTTCCTTTTGTTCATCAAATTCTGCTCTTTTTATTTTGATCCTTTAATTTTTTGTTATTTGGGGTTTAGGGTTGAAGGCAAAACACTAGTTAAATATGGATGAAACTATCGAATAATATGGTTGCATCAAATACCCTCACATTTAGCTCTTGCTCATCCTCGAGAAAGGATAGATAAAATCAAATTGAAAATAAATTAAATTAAATCACTATGACTAATCTTCTAATCTCCCATCAGTGTCCAAGTATATATGCATTATAAACAGGAATACAATCAAGAAGGATAAAGAGTATAGATTTTCATGAATTCATTTACATGCAAACTTCAAAACTCAATTAATTGTTGAGATTTAAATGAAATCTATGTCATGCCAAAGTGATAGGTCCTCTCATTGACATACACTCCAACACTAATGCGTTTAGGGTTATGTGTTTAAATCTCTCAAATTCAATCAATGAATATGTTCTACCATAAACTTGCTCTTCAATCTCATCTCCATTACTAAAATATTACAAGCAATGCATGAATTAAAAGGTCTTACTTTTTGGTTGTAATGGGGCTAAGGTTAAGGTGAGGTAAAAGAAAGGAAAAGAAAAGGTAAAAGCAAAGAAAGTAGAGCATTCTAAAAAATTATTATTTTTTTAAAACAAGATATCCCATCAAAGCACATAAATTTTTCATCTTTAAGCACCAGTGCTTAACTTCTTTTGATTTCAAGCTCCATCAACATAGAATCTTAAGAACATAAAGGAACACTTTTCTCTTCTATTTTTTTCTTTACTTTACTTTTCTTTCACCTTTGGCAACTTTGCCCATCTTTTTATCAAGCATCACTTTTTTTTTCTTTTCATATAATTTCCAACCATAATCCATGAGATATCATCAAGTATATGCTCTACTAATCCTTAGCCAAGGGAAAAGAAAAATATATAAAAAGTTAAGGCTTACACATGGGTAAAGCAAAGAAAAGATAAACAAGCTCAAAAGGAGCTCACTAAGGATAATATGCATTAAGTTGGCTTTTTGGCTCAAGTGATTAAAATTCTTAATGCCTTTATCATCTTCATGTACACATGTAATGTGAATGTAATCTCAACAAGATAAGAAGCAAATTCTAGAGATACATATCATTAAACAAATGCACAATCAAAGAATATAATGTTGAAGGCTCAAAAGCTTGCATTGATATAACACTATAAAGTTAACATGACATATTTTCAAAATCAATCCCTAAACCAATTAAACGTTAAAACTTGCATGCACACTCATTCATTCGATTTATATCTTCATCTATCTCAATTAATTCTCATACATAATACTCATATTCTCATAAACCAATGGGAGTTCAAAAAGTTCAAACATAAATTATTATTTTTTAACGTAACAAAGAAAATTAAAATTCTCTTAATACCCCCACACTTTGAACATAACATTGTCCTCAATGTTAAATAAAAGAAAAGAAATATAAGATAATGACAAAAATAAAGTAAAATGAAAAAAAATAAAAGATAAGGGAAAAAGAAAGCAAATCTGGTTTTTTTTTTTGTGTTGGATTGCCTCCCAATAAACGCTTTTATTTTATGTCATTGGCTTGACACGTCGCCTGCTCATGCTTCATAGATTGGTTTAGCTAACTCCACAGAAGCGGTGAGTTCTGTAGTCCAACCTTCATAGAAAGGTTTCAAGCGATGCCTATTGACCTTGAGAACTTTGTTTGTTTTTAAAATTGTAATTTCAACTGAACCATAAGGAAAAACATTAGAAACAACAAAGGGTCCAATCCAATGAGAGCATAACTTTTCAGGAAAAAGTTTCAAAGGCGAATGATAAAGAAGGACTTTGTCTCCAACATGAAACTCTTTTCTTGTAATCATTCGGTCATGAAGACTCTTAGTCTTTTCTTTGTAAATCTTTGCATTCTCATAAGCATTATTTTGTATCTCTTCCAACGTGATTCCAGTCTTTTTGGGTACCAAATGGATAGGCGCCACCCATTCATTATCCGTGATAGGGTAAATGACTCCTGCATCATGGGGGACAATTTGCAAAGCTTGTAAAGCCAATGTTGATTCATGCACGTTTTGGGGAACACATATATGCCTTTCCATCTCTTCTATCTCGATAAAATCATAGCCATAACTCAAAGCCACACTTAATCCGTTCTCATAGTCATAATAAAAAAACTTGCTGCACACACTTATCAACTTGGTCATAGCATGTAATAGAATAAACATTGCTATAAGGATATTTCATTGCATCATGAAATTTAAATTCAATCTTTTCATCTCCTACCTTCATAAACAAAGTATTCTTACCACAATCAATTTTTGTATTGGCAGTTTTCAAGAATGGTCTCCCAAACAATATAGGAGTGTTGTTTAATGAATCGCAAGAATCATGTTCCATATCAAGAATATAAAAATCATATGGAATAACTAAACTATCAATCTTGACTAGGAAATCTTCTATCACACCAAGTGGATAAACAAAACTATGATTCATAAGTTGTATTATAATACTAGTTTTATTCAAAGGCTCCAGCTAAGAGAATCATCAACATGTTTAGGGATAACACTAATGGATGCACCTAAATTGTATAAGGTCCTTTTAAAACTAGCATTACCAATAACACATGGGATAGTAAATGCACTTGGGTCTTTTTACCTCAAAGGCATATTCTGAACAATAACAGATACAACTTCACCCATACTTACCATTTCATGGCCTTTTAGCTTGTAGGCTTTCCTGGTGGTACACAATTCCTTCAAAAATTTGGCATACTTGAGAATTTGCTTAATAACATCAATGCAAGAAATGCTGAGTTCCACTTTCTTAAAAACCTCTAAAATCTTTTTTTTCTTTGTTCTCTTTCTTAGACCTAGAAAAACTCACAGGAAAGGGTGGAATTGTTTTAAAACTGGAATTCATTGAGTGAGGACTTACCTTTGGAGTGTTGGTTGTGGTTTCAATTTGTGAAGGAGGAGGATGTTTCTTCTTTATATTCAATTCATTTTTTATCTCCTTTTCTTCCTTCATCTCAATTTATTTCAACCTTTGTTCTTCAAGTTCTTTCTCACTTCGCAGCATGATCGCATTAACATTTTCTTTTGAATTCAATGCTTGGGAGGGCAACTTTCCATTGATTTGTGCCTCCAATTTCTCTACACTTGAAGCTACTTGCCCCATTTGCTTCTCCAAGTTATTAATGTTTGACCTTATTTCCTATTGAAAAGACATGACATTTTGTTGCAAGGTCACAGTGTTAGAAACCAAAGTTTTCATCATCTCATGAAGATCATCACTCGATGACAACCTCATAACATTGGAGTTTGTGAATGGAGGGGGCTGCCTCGCTTGATAATTTTATTGGGGCTAAAACCCATGAGGCTGGAACTGTCGGCCTTGATTGCCTTATTGAGGCGGGTTCCCATAACATAAGTTTGGATGATCTCCATCCATGATTGTATGTGTTGGAAAAGGGATCATACTTACACTAGGGTTGTTCATTGAATACTCCATCAATTGCATTAGTTTGTTCAATGTAATCCTTTTGTATTATTGGGCACATATCCGAAGCATGTCCTTGTAAAGAGCATATGGTACAACATTTCACCTGCTGTACATTGCCACAAGCCAAAAAACACACAAGAGAAGTAAGATCATTAACTTTATTCTCAATGTTAGAAATACTTACCTCATTTACTCGTTTGCTTGGGAAATCTGTACTGGTGCCAAACTGTTTCGAGTTGGTTGCCATATTTAAGATCAATTGGTGTGCAGCCTCGGGTGTCTTATCTACCAATGCCCCTCCTCTTGCCGCATCAATGATACTACGGTCAGTAGGCATCAGTCCTTCATAAAAATATTGAATGAGTAGTTGATTGAGTATCTGATGATGAGGACATTGAATACACAATTGCTCAAATCTTTCCCAATATTCAGAGAGTGTCTCCCCATGATATTGCCGAATCCCGCATATTTCTTTCCTTATATTGGTGATTAGTACTTAAAAATGCATTATTATTAAGGCTTTATATCATCATATTGTACTTTTAGTATCATTAAATTCCCTAACTTAAGAATGTTTTCATAATAACAAGTTTGATAATATAGATAGCTTTAATTTATAGTAAATGCTCATTTTAAATGCAGGCATATCTCACAATTCAAAAGATTAATTGATGTGATTGACTATTGAAAGTGAAAAGATAAAGAAAGGGCTAATGCTAGAGAAGAGATGCTAGATCAAACTAGAATACCATTTAGTTCTTTGATCATATCTGGAGTTGTGGACCTTGGATCTATGTTTGGTTTATTGTTTTGGAAATTTAAGGCATAGGCCTATAACTTTCATGAAGAGTGGAAGACCTAAATCTGTCGTTTTCAAATTCAAAGCTTGGCCACAAAAGAGAAGTCAGAATCTGTCCTGCAATCCATCCCGAACATTGCTCAGAATTTTACTCATAGCTAGAGTTCTAGAAGGCAAAATGACATCAAATTTGGTTGGTAGAAAGATAAGATAATTTACAACAACTTTCATGCAGACCATCTGCTCAAGTTCTGATGTTAGCAATGACATTTCATCCAGACAAGAGCTTGAGGACTATCCACCATGTCCACCAGAAGCACAACTCAGTCTTTTAGCCATATCTCGAGCTTTAGTGATCCAAATGCTCTACCATGTTGTGGGTGGAAAGAGGAGATGATTTACAATAACTTTTATAAAGAACACTTTGACAAATTCGGATTGCATCAATGTCATTTCATCCAGCCAAAATGCTTGAGTGCTGCTGTCCACCAAGTCCACTAAATCAATAGTTGGCCACTACATCAATAATCAATTACCAAAGGAATAGTTTTGAATTTTAGCCTATAAAAAGAGGCATTTGCCATTCATTAAGGCATCGTGGTTTTCAAGATCATTTTCTTGCCTTTTCTCTTTGTAATGTTCAAGTTTTCTTTCATGTTTTATTTTCATCAATCTCTTGTTTATGCTTTTCATTTCCTTTACTACTCTTAGTTAGCTTATATCATAATTATGTTCTTATCTTGTTTATTTATGTTCTTCTTCTTCATTATGTCTAGCTAAGTTAATTATGTCAAGGTGAAAAGGTTTCACTAATGGTGTTAGAATATGTATAACATAAACTCAACATGGACTTTAATGTTTATATCCAAGAAAGTTTGTTATTAATATGTCTTATCTTTTTATCTTACTAATTATTAATACCTTGCTTGTTAAATGATTAATCTAGATTTGTGTTGTATAACACTTGGTACAATAAATGCTTGATCCTTCATAACCTTCAACCGACATCATTGTTATGAGAGGAACTTGATTTACTGTTAATATAAGTTAGCATCATGAATTCCTGACAATATTTAAAAGTATGGTGTTACTAAAATAAGATAATTAATATGATCATGTTAAAAATTTATAATGAACTATTAAGGATAAATCATCCGATTGAAACCTCCTTTGTTTGTGGTTCCCAGTTGAATAATAAAAAGAGTTTATACTATACTTATTTCTAATACCATTAGTGGATCCCCTAACCTTAACAACTGTTTTTATCATTGTTTAATCCTCACATTAATCTCACATCTCAAAGATCTCTTGAACTCTTTGTTAATTTATATATATTATTTATAATTTATATAGTTGACCTCCTTGTGGATTGACCTCGGTCTTGCCGGGTTATTTATTACTTTGACACTCCTGCACTTGGAATAAGACATCAACTCTTTGATTGTGTTAGTTGGTAACTCGAGATGCTAGGAAATATTTTTCAAGGAAGATCTTCTTCATGCCATTCCAAGTTCCAATGAAACCTGGGAGAATAGAGAAAAGCCATGCCTTTGTTGTCCCTTTTAAAGAGAAAGGGAAAGCTTTCAACTTAACATGTTCTTTGTCAACTCCATTCGGTTTCATGCCAACGCAAACCATATGGAACTCCTTGAGATGAGTATGAAGATTTTATCCTGCAAGACCATTGAATGTTGGTAGCAAATGTATAAAACCATATTTGAGCTCGAAGTTTACATTATTGTCGATGTTGATGCACAATGGTTGATTTTCCACATTAAGAGTAGCAAGTTCCTTAAGTGTTTATTGTCATTCAATATCCATGGTGTTGATGTAAGCTTCCTTTCGTAACCTGCGTAAAGTGTTTTCTATTTCAAGATGCATCTGGACTTGACTCTGGTTAGTAGAACGGGTTACAAGCATAAATCATCAAGAAAACTCAAAGAAATCAACCACACAAAAGATCAAAAACAATGCAAATTATACAAAAATCCTACGCTAGAAAACTAAAACTACCTAAAAACCTTAGAAAACAGTGGAATTTGGCCTCGATAGAGTGGGGCTAGTGACTAAAAGCATTAATCCTGTTCAGAACGTCGTTTTCTTTTAGGAAACAAAAGGCCGATACCTAATTCCACCAAAAAATCTGTTATGAATAGTACCACTACCGTAAATGAACAGTATCGCAGCAAGAAAAAATTATGTTTCTTTTTTTTTCAGAAAAATAAATAACAATCACAACAATTAAAAATAACAGCACAAGAATGAACTAAAATTACTTCCCTTGCAATGACAATAAAATTTGTTGCAATGTCGCGGTCACACAAATTAATTACCCTAGCTTAAAACACAACACACAAGATAATATAGAGCAAGCAAGTGATCGATCCCACGAGGAAGGTTCAAGTCAGATTTTTATACTAGATGATATGCAATTTGGGGGGGGTTTGGACGTTATATAGGTTAAAGCAAAAGAAAACAGAAAACTATCAAGCAAAATTAAATAAAATCAGAAAATTATCAAGAGAACAAACCTTAGTCGCAAGCACACATCCACCTACAGAAATCATAACTGATTATGGAAACTAAATATCAATTTATATTCTAAATATTTATCTCTTCTTAACATTAGTTAGTTAACGAATCCATCGTATAACTAACCCTAACCATCAAACAACGACAGTGTCCGCGCTAATAATTTAATTCAATGGCAGCCTTAAGAATTAGATAAGTTGATTAATCAAGAAAACATAACTATTGCAGCCTATGTTTGATTTGATTGAATGTTCTCCCTAAGATTAATAACATAGATCCGCCACAATTATTAAACTATGTTGCTTCACAAGTTCATATACCACAACTCCAGTTTTGATATCAAACTTAGCAATAGATTGTTTACAATAATAACTTAGAGTCCGCTCTACCAATTAAAATAAATAATTATAGGAAAAATAAGCATAGGAGAACAAACATATTCATTATATAAACTGGAAAAAGGTAAAATAAATCTCACAATTCTTGAAATTCAAAGGTTTTCGTGTCCTTGCAACCAAGAAAAAGAGTTTAGCCTTGCATGTTTGTTGAACAATTAATTAAAAAGAAAGAAGAAAGCATGATTTCAGGTTTGTGAAGGAGAAAGGGCGTTTTTTCTCTCTTGGCTGGCTGTCCTCCCTTCTCTTCTCTCATTCTTTTTATATCCTAGGAAACCATAGTCTTTATTTTACAAAATAGTCCTCATTTAAGTAGATAGTTTACATTTAAGTACTTCAATAAATATTTTTCTAAAAAAGAAGAAATAACCTTGCATGAAATCTTCAAGCTTTGGCTTAGAGGAGCTAAATTGTTGAAATAAAAACTTGGATATTGGTTTAGATGCTTCGAAACGTAATTTGGACCCGTTTATTCACGAAACCTGTTTACTGGCAGAATTCAGTTGTCATCTTTGAAAAATCATATCTCCCTCATGTGACATCTTTTTTGCTGCAATTTGGAGCATTGCTAGGTATTTGAGTCAAGAATCTTAAACAATTAAGTTTGCATCCAATGGACTTCTGTAGCTCAAGATATTCAAGTCAAAATGGTCGAAGGTCAACACTAGCAAATTGCGAGATTTGACTTTAAAGGCTGCGATTTCCATGCTCTTTCTTATTTTATTTTCTTACTTTAGATGTCTAAAAAGGTATGGATGTTAGCTTTTTAATTTTACTGGAATCACTTCATTTCAACCTCTAGAGTTCACGCTCTGCACAAAATATCGACTGAAGGTCTAATATGCCAATTACCTCCAATTTACTCCTTTTTGCATCTTTCATTCAAAAGTCCTTTAAAACATAAAAAAAAGAATATCAATGCATTATATATATAAAACATAGGCAAAACACTAGTTAAATGGGTAAAACTATCGAATAATATGTTTGCATCACTGTAACAAACCTTTCTCTTTCTCTCTCCATTCATGGCTCTCTTACCAAGTTATGCCAGCCACCACCCACCACCATCAATCATGTTCAACATTTAGAGGTATATTACACATTTCCCCTCAATTAATTTATATAATTCATGCTAATTACTAAATTTACAGATGTTAGGGTTTAGAATTATGATTTTTTAGAATATATTAGGGGTTTCATGATTTAGGTTTAAATTAGGTTAATTAGCTATAAAATACATTGATTTGAGTTGTTAATTTTGAAAAAAAATCAATGATTTTGGGTTTTCATTGATTATGTTATCGTTAAGGTTTTGCTAATAAATTAGAGTTGATTAACCCCATGATATTGATAAATTAGTCTTATGTTTTACAGTGTTGTTTAATATAATGTCTCATGCTATTAGAATAATATGCTTTTATGGTGGTACATTATCAAATACCGAAAATGGTATCACTTATAATGGAGGAAGTAATGAGTTCTTAACTACTTTATTAAAGTTATCTCTTAATGAGTTATCAAAAATGTCATATGATTAACTTGACTTGAATGTGTTTGAAATGAAACTTGAAATTACCTGGAAGATGATGCAAATTAGGGTTAGTTTAACTCGTTGTGTTGGTGTACTTATTTATAGTGATGGAAATGTGACTTTAATGTTTGGGTTGGCCAACCTTAATGGGATGAATATGCTAGAGCTCTATTTGAATAGTAGACCTAGACAATGAAACTTCTCTAGTATAGAGTTAACTTGAGTGCCAAATAGTATTCAAAGAACCACACAAGCATCACAATCAGCTAATACATCTGGTTTAGATAGTAATACAAGGAACCAAACCTCAACATAAAAAAATATTGATATATAAGCTCAGTTGGGTATGACATCTGCTCTATATTACTATAAAGAATTCAAACCAAGTGGGAACAAAGATGACCATCATATTAATAAAGTTGGGGATGAGGAAGATGGGAAAGTTATGGTTGATGATGAAGATAAAAATTTTGAGCTAGTTGAGCCTATTAACCAATACATGAGATCTTATGCTCTTGAATTTAAGGTTGTGAATGGGCATGCCCAATACAAATACAATAACTAAGTTATGAGTCGTAGGCACTTAAGCTTATTAGGGGATAAATTAGAGGTTAGACAAAACTTCAGAGAAAAATCTAAATATATTACTGCAATTAAGTTGTGGCATATTAAGAATTCATTATAGTACAAGGTCCATCATTTACTAAAACTTATAGGAAGTTGCAATGCATTTAAGAACCAACATATAAATAATATTTGTATGAGAGATATCACTAAATGTCTGATTCAAAGGTGATTTGAAAATTAAAAGGGCTAGACACATGTCAAAACCCACTAGTTTTGTAATGCCATTATCATATTGACTTTGGTCTCATTATTGAGGTGATGTTGATAATTATGAAAGCTGATATAAGTATGAATGTTGTAAATATTCAAGCTAATGTGGAGAGGGATTATGAGCATGACGTCTCATATTGAAAGACATGAATGGCTAGGCAAAAAAGATACTAGAGCATTTGTTTGGTATTCATAAAAAGTCTTTCCAAATCATCCCTAGAATTCTATAAGCCATTAGAGATTTAGATATAAGAACATTTATCAATTGGGATTATAAAATGGTTAATGGAAATAAACATTTAAGAGAGCATTTTGGTCTTTTGGTGCTTTGATAAATGGTTTTCAATAATATCATTCTTTTATTAGTATTCATTGTAATTGTTAATACAATAAGTACATCAAAAAATTGTTGATTGTAGTTGCTTATAATGCGAATAATGGAGTTTATCCATTGTATTTTGCTATTATATATAAAAAAGAGATGAATAATAGCTAGAGATAGTTAGATATTCTTTGCCAGTATATAATTGATGGTCACAATAGGTTGTGTATTATATCAGATAAATATATGGTTTAAGAATGCCATGACATGGATATTTCTTGAGCCTATTAGGTATCATTGATATGGTTTGTGACACTTTACAAGTAACTTTAATACCATATTAAAAATTATTGCCTTGAAAAATATGTTGTAGAGGATGGACATAAATCCTTCAAAATAGGAGTTTGATATTTTACATGATGATTTGATTGAGACGGATAACGTGATTAGAGCATGGTTAAAAGTTGAATTTAGAAAGAAATAAACACTCTTATGTGATTTTAGTGGTCATCATTATGACAATATGATAACCAATTTATCATAGGTTTTTAATAATATATTGAAAAGTGTTTATGACTTGTTGTAACAACTATATTGCGTATAATGTTTTTAAGGTGTAATAAATATTTTATTGAGCAAAGAGTCGTCATTAAAGAAGTTATAAGTCGTGATGTATTGTGACCTCCAGTTATCCTATTTGAATTACTTGTTGAAGCGATAATATCCATGGCAAGTCCATTTATTTTTCAAAAGGGTTATTTCAATCTGAGACACCACTAATAGCTAGTGTTACAAGAAAAGTTCAAGAAAAGATTAAGATTAATGAACCAATTATGAATCAACTTTTACTTGTGATAAATGATAATTATATTATATTCAAATCTCATTACATGTTGCTCTTTATGAAATGTTAAATATGTGCAATTGTTTGATCATTTATTCTCCAATGAGTCGTATAAAAATGCATATACTCCTCATTTGCTACTATAGCCTGCATATATTGGTCCAAATATATATGAATGTCCAACTAGATAGAGACTAGAGAAGGGGTCGAAAGAGATCCTATTAGTTGTATAATAAGATGGATGATAGAGATTGATACTCACAAAATAAATATGGTATATGCAATTAAAGAGGTCATAATAGGAATACATAACAAGTTGGACAGTGTATGTTAATTACTGAATTTGTTTCAAAATATTAACATAAATTATTGTTTTACATTCAACTAATGTAATGTTTGATTGTATTGCAATGCTAACAACTTGTTTTGACAAGACCTCGAGATAAATATGGTTTGAAATAGAGGACGTTCATAACTTCTAACAGTGCTGATAGACATAACCACTTGGTTGTACAACTAGGTCCATATGATATTTTGATTTTATATATGTAGAACCAATATTTTTTTAAGGATTTCTAGAATGAAAAGGTCAACTAATTAGACTTGAACTGAAAAATAATAATTTTAAACTACTTTAATTATATATAAATTTCTTGATTTTCAATGCAATGATCTTGTGAAACCTCGTCAGCATGTAGTTATGGAGTTTTATGAGTATGTTAACTTTTTTGTTATTGACGTTATTTTTTATAAGACCATCTAACTGCATGGCATTCATATTGATTACGAAATGATTATAATTTTGGTTAGACTTTGGAGGCCTAAGACCCATACATTTCACATACGTGTTAGTGAGATGACACCCATACCATAAAACATCTCTATTTTAATTGGCCTCCCGATAAATGATGCTCTAGAGATAGGATATGGAGGTGTGGTTAATAGAGATGATATATTTTATCGTCTATGAAGACATATGCTTTTAACCAGTACTTATAGAGATAACTGCATCAAAATAACATGGTTGGAGACTAATTTTAAGACACCCCAGTGTAGGAGATAAATGATCAATTGGTTATGTATGCTCAAGTATATATATAATGCATATGTTTAAGGGTCTCATTTCATAAGAATGCGAAATTCTTTTTTTCCACCATTACCACAAGTAATGTAGTGCAATTACTCTTCCTAACATTGCTTGATGACTTTTAGGTCATTCTTAACTATAGTTAAAGGGCTATGCTTGCATATCTATACCAACAACTATGTAAAACATGTATGAAGTAGATGAGACAAATAGTCGGGTGTCCATTATTTCTCTAGGTATAATTATTTTTTAATATTTTCCGGTAAATGATTTGTTTTGTTTGTGATAATTAATGTCATTTTTAAAAATAACTTAGAGCTTTAAATGTAAATTAATATAACTTTGGTCATGGGAGCATCTCCATATTGGATGTCTAAAAAGCTGGGGCAATAATATGTTCAAAGCCAACACCTATAAAAAACTCTCTACAAGATCTAAGTAATAATAAAATCTAATAAGTCTTGGAAAAAGTTATTCATATAAGTTAAGTATAAAAAAAATATACTAAATTTATGGCTTATCATGTCAGATGGTGTTGCGATGTTGCAGTCATACAAATTAATTGTCTTAGCTTAAACAAATAAGATAGCATAAAACAAGTAAGGGGTCGATCCCACGAGAAAGATTTAGTTAAGGTGTTCATGCTAAATGATTCAAAGTTTGAGGGGGGGTTCGAGATTATCTAAGCTATGCTAGGGTAAACGAAATAAAGCAATCAAAATAAATTAAATAAACTAAAACTTATTAAGAGAAAAATCTTGGTCTCAAGTAAACATCCACTAACGAAAATCAAAACTGATCATTAAAATAATACGTCAATTAATATTTTGAATATTTATCTTTTCTTAATATTAGTTAGTTAACTAATCCACATTGTAACCCTAACCATTAAACAACCACAACATCCACACTAATAATTTAATTCAATGGCAGCCTTAAGAACTAGATATGTTGATAAATCTAGACAACATAATTGTTTGCAGTCTATGTTTGATTTAACTGAATTTTTTCCCCTAAGATTAACAATATAAATCCGTCATATTTATTAAACTTAGTTGCTTCACAAGTTAAATATCACAACTCTGGTTTCGATAAAAAAAACTTAGCAATAGATTGATTAGAATAATAATTTAAAGTCCGCTTTAACATCAAACTAAATAATCATACAAAATAAGTATAGGAAAACATTCATACTCATCATATATACTAAAAAGAAAAGAAAAAATAGATCTCATAGTTTTTGAAATCCGAAAGTTTCTGTATCCTTTCAACCAAGAAAAATAACTTTGCCTTGTATGACTATCGAAAAACTAATGATGAGAAAAAATGAAAACATAATTTCAGATGCAGGAAAAAAAGTGAAAGTTTATTTCTTCTTTCCAGTTGCCACCCTCTCTCTCTCTCTCTCTCTCTCTCTCTTCTTTTTATCTAATGGAAAACCCTATTCCCCACATTCCTACTAAAGTATGGGAGTCCTTTTCAAAGTAGACAATCCATGTTTAAGCAGTACATGACTTTTTCCTATAAAGAAGGAAAAATAATCTTGCATAAAATCTTTAAGCTTTGACTTTGGACTTGGTGAAGTTAATTTTCCCAAATAAAAAACTTTTACATATGAAGAAATAATTATCATGTCAGTTGGGATCTTCGAGAAGTAAGTTGAACTTGTTTCTTCGCAAAACCTGTATATTGACAGAATTTATGAGTTGTCTTAGAAAAAATATATATCTTTCCTATGAGATCTTTTTTTGCTTATATTTGGTAAGTTGATAGGTATTTGAGTTAGGAATCTAAAAAAATTAACTTTACATCAAATGAACTTCTCTAACTCAAAATATTTAAGCTGGAATGACTAAAGGTCAAAACTAGTAGAATGCGAGACTTGTCTTTGAAGGTTGCGATTTCCATGATATTTTTTTTCTTTCCATATATGTATATAAATGTATGGATGTTAGCTTTTTAATTCCATTAGAATCACTTTATTATGACCTCTACAACTCATGTTATGCGTAAAAAAATCGATCGAAAGTCAAATCGCCAATATTCGACACGGGTTGGAGCATTATTTGAATTTTATCTTTAAATTATTCATTTTTGAATCTTACATCCAAAATTACCTTCAAAACATAAAATAAAAAAATATCAAGGCATCTTATATATAAAACATGGGCAAAATACTAGTTAAATATGGGTAAAACTATCGAATAATATAGTTGTGTCAAATAGTGTGATGCAAGCCATTTTACTTTGAATACCACTCACATCCATCATTTCTACTGAGATGAGTTAGACGTATAACAACTTCATTAGGTATGAGTTATATTTTTTTTATTTGAACTTTATTTTTTTCTAGTTTTGAATTTTTTTCTAATATATTTCTTTCATGTCTTAATAAGTTATATGAACACAATATACCAAGAGTTTGATATTATTAACTAAACTTGTATGCTGGGGGGAGATGACTTGTGGTTAGCAAAGGTCTTGCTATATTGTTTTAACATAGTTGAGATGCATTGTCTTGATTGAGTAATGTGATAGTTTAACCTATCTCAACACATCCCAAAAATATATTGATACCAGTAAGGAGTTATATATTATCAATTGTCAAGGTAAGTGGAAAAGAATTGATTGATGATTTATACAAATTATCCAGATCTTTAAGGTGTCAAGAGAAATTAAATATTTGTAGAGTGAGAATCGATAATTGATTTAGATACCTACATGAGATGATATTTGCAAATAACACACTGAGTTATTGCACCTACATGGTTGTGTTTTCCAATGCATCTATATAATCCAATGCATTATGAGCCCTTATATTCTAGACATAATCGATTGAGATGTAATATTTTTTTTTAATATAACATTTATTAAATATTGTTAATGTTATTATAGATGATTAATGAGTGCTAATTATTTTTTTAATTTATTTATTAGATTCATTACTTATTACGGAAAGTTTAAAGAGCAACAACCACTATTTGTGGAGGCATCGATGAGATGATATGTGCCTTGACCAACAATACATTTAATTTGTATTGTGGTGGACTTAGAAGGTAGAGGAGGTTGAGAATCTCAAAATAATTTGAAAATGTATTAAAATTATTTTTTATATTTTAAAATTTATTTTTAATATTAGTACATTAAAATTAAAATGATTTAAATTTTTTTTTTAAATTTTAAAAAATAAAAATAAAAATAATAATAATGAAACGATCGTTCAGCCGCAATTCAAGAAGGAGCTAAGCAAGGATTACCTAAAGTGAAATGATTTTCTTCCTTACACGACTAGAAGTTACCATGAGTCTCTTACGGTAAAAAAAGAAAAAGAAAACGTGCTTTGCTTGTACCTGCCAGCTCACTCCATCTCGACAAATCCTACCAATTGGAGGAAAGGAAAAAAAAAAAAAAACAAAAAAGAAAGAAGAAAAGGATCCACAGTATGAGTCAGAGTCACAAGTGGCAGATTAGACTTGCCTTGTCCATTAAGATAAAGAAAAAGGCAACTCGACTTGTTTCTGCATGCACACGCCTCAATTCATTCCTTCTTTCCTTTTACAGTTACAGATGTGGATTCTCTTCGCTTCTCTTCCTTCCTCCAGGATGCTTACACTTATTTATTAATTTGCTCTTTTTTTTTAATCGTATTTTAATAAGAGTTTTAAAATTCTTTTTATTTTACTTATTTCTTTTCATGGTTTTAGATTGATTTAATATAACAATATAAAAATAAATTTTACAAAATAAAAAATATTATTTTAATATATTTCTAAATAATTTTTATTTAATTTTATTTTTAAATATTTTTAATATAATAAGTTGAAAATAAATCTAGAAAACACTATTTTAATATATTATTAAATAAAACATATTTTAAAAAGTAAGTTCTCCACCAATTCCTAACTTGCTATTAAGTTAAACCCCCAGCAGCGATGACCGCCAAATCACACTTTTCTCTGCTTCTGAAACTACATCACCTCCCTCCGGTAGCCAGACTCCGACGACTCTGCTTTTGGTTAGGTTAAGTTCAGTTGCAGATAAAAAAAAAATAAAGAATGGGATGTAACCAATCGAAGATAGAGAATGAAGAAGCAGTATCAAGATGCAAAGATCGAAGGCACTTCATGAAAGAAGCTGTCTCCAGCCGCAACGCGTTCGCCGCCGCGCACTCTTCCTACGCCATGTCCTTAAAGAACACCGGCGCCGCCCTCAACGACTATGCCCAGGGCGAGATCCACCCTCTCTCCTCCGCCGCCACTGCCGCCACTGCCGCACCTCCTCCTCCGCCTCCTTCCTCTGTCCTTCCTCCGCCGCCCCCCAATAACATGGATTTCCAGACTTTACAGCGGTCGACGAGCATGCCGGAGATGAAGATTCAGAAACCGGAGATGAATAAGCCGGTGGAGACGATACACGAAGAGGAAGAGATGGAATATGAAGCTCATGATAATGAGAGGTTAGTGAGAAAGAGAAGTAGTAATGGTAGTAACAGAGGCAGTACTGGTAGTAACAGAGGAAGTTCTGTACAAGAAAACCACCATCAACAGCAACAGCCCCAAGATAACCATTGGGATTATTTCTTTCCACCCATGGATAGCATTCCGGGACCGACTTTGGCGGGACCGCCAGAGATGGAGGAAGAGGTGAGGATAAATAAAGAGCAGGTGCAGAGGAAAGTGTATGAGGAAAAGGTGGATCCGCCACCGATGGTGGTGGAGGAGAAGATGGAGAAGGCCATGGAGGTTCCGGTTCCGGTTCCAGTGCCGGAGATGAGTGTGGGAAGGAAGATGGGAGGAGGGGAAGGAGGGAGGAGGTTTGTGAAAGGGATGAACTTTATGGAGATATTTGTGGACCTTGATGATCATTTTTTGAAGGCATCTGAGAGTGCCCATGAAGTTTCTAAGTTGCTGGAGGCCACGCGATTGTATTATCACTCAAATTTTGCGGACAATAGAGGTAATCGGACCTTGTTTGTTTCTGTGTGTTTTCTTTTCTACTGTTCATTCATTGTTTCATAATTCTGATTGATTTTCATTTCTTGAATTGTTTATTTTGATGTAATTGCTTATCCCAATATCTATCTGCAGTGATAGTTTTTTAGAAAATGTTTTTGTAGTTGGATACTTTAGCAATGGGATGGTTCCATTATGTCCCGTCATTTTAAATAATCCTGTCCTGTATGTTATAGGACATATTGATCACTCTGCAAGAGTGATGCGTGTTATTACATGGAATCGATCATTTAGAGGAGTTCTTGGTCTTGATGATGGGAAGGATGATATCGACATAGAAGAGCATGAAACTCATGCAACAGTACTGGATAAGATGCTGGCATGGGAAAAGAAGCTTTTCGATGAAGTGAAGGTATGGTGCAATGTTTACATTCTTTTCATTTTACATGAGACGGCTAATTGTGTGTTTCGGCCTGCCTGTCTTCTATTCAAATTCTTGAATTGGCCAATGATACATGGTACTTCCTTCTGGTATTTTCGTATTTGGTTGCTTATGTTTAGCCCATAGAAATATTTAAATCATTTGTTATTGTGCATTCATAGCCTTATTGAATCTGGATTACCTTCTTATGAAGCTTAGTTAATCTCAATAGAATGGTGAAATTGTTTGTTGTTTGGTCAACTGTGTTACGTTTGCAGAATTAACATCTTTAAATTTCTGCTTTACAATATGTAGCACTTTGTAACTGTCATCAATGATGAAGTTGATGATAGCTTGGGGTTTTTTTACCTCGCCGTCAAATTAAGAAATCTGCTATCTATAATTTCTCAGAATCTCTATCTGAAGCAATGTTTTGATTGTTTCAAAAACTATAGTTTTCTAAGGAGTGAAAACTGATTGTTTTTTCTTTTTGTGGACTACCAATCTGCAGCTACTTCGTACTATGCTGTAGATCTAGGAGCCCAACAAATTTGTCTGCCAACAACAGTAATTAATTGATACAATCATGCAATTTTTCCTTTATCATATGTTTGGCATTTTTGTCTGCCTACTTGTTTTGACCCTATTTATGTCGACTGGAAGAAACACACTGGTGGGTTAACTTCCATTGCCACCTGAAACTGCATTTAGTTGCTATGAATTGAAAACTTATTGTCAACATTAATTAAAGCTTAAACTCATTAGTTTTCTAGAGATGAGAGTTTTCCTGGAGGGGTTTGGCTAAGCTCGTTTAGTTTTCTGTTTTTTTGTCCTTCCATGGTTTAGGAGATGAATCTGACATGATGTTTGGCTGCGGCTTGATAGGCAGGTGAATTGATGAAGTATGAGTATCAAAGGAAGGTTAATTCGTTGAATAAGCAGAAGAAAAGAGGGACAAACACTGAATCACTAGAGAAATTAAAGGCTGCTGTAAGCCATCTGCATACAAGATACATTGTAGACATGCAATCAATGGATTCAACAGTTTCAGAGATAAACCAATTACGTGATGAACAATTATATCCAAAACTTGTTGAGCTTGTTGACGGGTAAGTTTCTCTTTGGATTAGTGGAAAAATGAATTTAAATGGTTAAAGTTGCTTGGTTTCTTCTTTGCTAAGGTATAAATTTTTATGAGACAGAATCCTCATGTAATTTTGTTTTGAATAATTGGTGATAGAATGGAAATTAAAGACATATGAATGATAGTAACATAAACCTTATAAATGATGTTATGAGGCAAATCATAATGCCAGGGGTTGCATGGAGTTGTATGATTAAGAATGTTTGGTTCTTTCACTTATAAGCTGGCTAATTAGGGGATATGCTGAAAATTATTTTGCAAAATTTTAGGTGATTGTTACAGGATCATCATAGAACTTAGTGACATCTTTGTCACTGTGCTTGGAAGGGCTTAAACTAGATTTGCGCACCATGATGGAAAGATATTACACACTCCTCAACTCCCTCTCCCTCACCCTCTCTTTATGATATTCTTAGTCAAGGTTGCAGAAAGTTGCATAAGTTACAAGTACAAGTGTGAAAGTTGTAGGAAATTGCTGTAAGTAACAGAGTTGGCAGAAAGTATAGAATGGGTAGATAAGTGGCAACAAATACAGTCTCCTCGACGTTCCTCACCACCAAAAAGTAGAGCACATGCATTTACTTGTGATGTCAACATGATCGTGCATGGCTTTGATGGTTTTGATTGAATCATGCACCAAATCATATTTTTTTTAAAAGGAGAATTTTGTAGCAAAGTGTGATTATTAATAGAAAAATGTCATGAAATGGTGGTTTTAGAAAAGTTTTACAAAATACCAGAGAAGAGTATGAGATGTTACTAGGGGCGACCATCGTGCAGATAACAGAGACATTATGCTTATATATCATCCTTCACGTGAATGTCCTTGCTATTAATATCTTTAGGGATCAATCTACCATCAGAACCTATTGAGGGTAAAGCTGGTAAAGTTACGAGAAAGTGATATTTGAAAAAAGTGAAAGAAAAGAGTATGGGGTCCTTAAGAAATTACATAAAATTTTCGGAGAATAGAAGAGAGTCAAAAGAAGGGGAATATTTAGCAAAATAATGGTGAAAATCTTTAAAATGTTGTTGTTCAACCAAAAGTAACACAAAAGGTGAATTGATATCTTTACCCATCATGTGAAATTACTAGTTTAGATGGTTTTAGTGTTACTCATGTCATTGATGGTTTTTGAGAAATGTGGTGAAGTTTGCAAATCACCCAAGTTGCTGTAGGAAATTGCAGTTTATTGCTAAAAGAAGTTGCGGAGTTTTTAATTTCTACAGACATTTTCATTTCAGTTGATTTCTGTTTCCCTTGCTTCCGCTTCTGCATCATTCAACATTGCTTTTTGAAGGCATGGAAAATTGAGTTGTATGCTTTTAACAAGCATTTACTTGGAAAAAAAAAAAAAAACTAATGTAGAAAAAGAAAAGGCAGTTTTGGCTTGAATCCTGGATAATATCGACTGCTATTTCCACGTGAAATCCGTGCTTTGTTTAAACCACACATTAACTGTTGTATGGGTTTCAGGATGGCCACAATGTGGGATACCATGCGATATCACCATGAGGCCCAGTCTAAGATTGTAAATGCCCTAAGAGCTTTGGACATTTCACAATCTCCCAAGGAAACTAGTGAGCATCACCATGATCGTACCTTTCAGCTCTTGGTTGTTGTGCAAGGGTGGCAGTCACAATTTTGTAAACTTATAGATAATCAGAAAGGATACATAAGGGCCCTGAACAGCTGGCTAAAGCTGAACCTTATTCCTATAGAGAGCAGTTTGAAAGAAAAGGTTTCTTCTCCACCAAGGGTCCAGAACCCCCCCATCCAGTCACTTCTTATTGCTTGGCATGATTTTTTGGACAAACTCCCGGACGAGGTTGCAAGAACTGCTATAAATAATTTTGCCTCTGTAATTCATACCATCCTGCAGCATCAAGAAGAAGAGATGAAGTTGAAAGAGAAATGTGAGGAAACAAGAAAGGAACTATTCCAGAAGACGAGGAAATTTGAAGACTGGTACCATAAGTATATGCAGCAGAAAATGCCCGCTGAATTCGATCCTGAATTGACAGAAGACAAATCTGACAATGATGCTATTGCAGATAGACAGTTTGCTGTGGATGCAGTGAAAAAGCGCTTGGAAGAGGAGGAAGAAGCCTATAAGGAGCAGCGCCTTCAGGTGAGGGAGAAGTCTTTGGCAAGTCTTAAAACTCGCTTGCCAGAGCTCTTCAGAGCCATGTTTGACATTGCGCAAGCTTGTTCAGAAATGTATAGGAACTTGAGGTTCATATCACAGCGTCGAAATGCAGGCTAAAAGTGTTTAGCAGGATATAGGATTTTGTACACTTTCTTGTATACCTTGCAAATGAATATCCAAAGAAAATATTGTATTTATAACTGCTTGTATTATTTGCAGTAAAATCAACAGTTGTACTGGAATTTTGTATCGAACAAGTCCCAAAAATCATGAATGTATTCATAAAATTTGTTGTGTTTCAACTTAAGGAGATGTCTTTACTTTATCTTCAGTTCTTTACTGTTACGAATATATGGATGACCTGCATGTATGACGTTGACTAGCTAGCCTACAGTTGACCCAAGAAAATCTAGCTGCCAACATTGCAGTATAATGGAAATTGTCAAGTTGACGCATAAATAATACCATCATAACCTAGACTCGAATTATCCGTGAACCTAAAATCTTATGTGGTCATTTGGTGGCTTAATGCAACGTAGTTGTGCTTCAGATTGGGAATATTCAGCTGGTGGAATTGTGTTTCTGGTGTCTGTTGTCCTCAAATTATCATGTAGTGCTTTCAGTTTGGTCAGCATTGTTTCTCCATTTTTTTTAGTTTCTCTTCTGTCATTCTTCTGGGTTCTGTTAACTCTACGAACTTTTGTACGTCCTGATCACTGTGAAATGGATCTCGATGAAGTTGTAAATCTTCATTTTCGTACAAACCATCTTTGTATCAGTGGGTTCTCTCCTTTCTGCTTTCAAATTCAGCTAGAAAGATGAAGTTCCCATACCTATAAAGCCTTGAAACAGCTCAAGTTGAATTCTATAAACAAATAACACGTCTGTCCATACAACTTGGCGAACTTGTATACAGAGCAGTGAAACAGAAACTTGTCAACTATTAAGAATTTTCAAATTCCTTCAGGGCTTGCAGTAATTGCTTTTGCGAGGACTCTCTGATGAGGGATGCTGCCCGGAGAAACAAAGTGGTTTTGCGTCCTGCTTTCTGTTTCGTTGTTCAGATTCACCCCTGCGGGCCTTGAAGGGTAAGCTCTTGCCAGTCTCTTTGCTTTAAATGGTAGAAAAGAGACGGAACCTTTAGGAAATCTTAAACCAAAATGATCCCAACACAAGCACAAAGGGAAATAACATCAAAACGTAGATTTCCTTTGATGGATAAATATAGTTCATGCTCCTGCTGTATTGGATATGTATCCAAGGCATGATTATTGATGGAGAAAAATCCACTAATTCATGTCAGATATGATTATAATTATCTGCCTTCTTTTTTTTTCCCAAATTTGTTAGTTTTACATTTTTTTTTAAATTCTTGTTATAATAAATGCTTTTTTTTTCTAATTATTTGGGTATATTTTATGATTTTGTTTTGATTATGCTTGAATTTTTTTTATGTTTTGTTTTTGGCAGAGCCATAAAAATTACCAATTTTTTCTCATGGTATATATTTTGATTTTAGGTTGAATAATGAACAAAATAAGAAGAATTGATTTTTTTTTGAGGAAAAGAGGAAAAATATTGATAACTCATAGCTTAATGAACCAACTCCAACGTGCAATGTTGAAATTATGGTTAAACATCCCCAATATGCTTCAGTTTACGAAAAACCTGCATTGATTAGTTAGCCTTCTACTAGAATTAACATATCTCATTTAATTAGAGATCCAAACAATCGTTCTCAAATTTAAGAATACTCGGTTAATCAATAAGATAAAATTTAAAGGGCATACATTAATTTGGAGTCATATCAACCTTTAATGTCTGAATATCAGTTGATAGATGAAAAACATCCTTGTCGATTTTAGTCTCATTGGTTCAAAAGTTATCTATGGCTTGAATATTCAGAGAAAAATATTACATTTTGTTTCCCTTACTATCTATTTCCAAGTAAGCCATCTAGAAAGCCAAGATCAAACACATTTACTGTTAAATGATTCAATTGTTGGAAGAAAGTTAATGATGAGGAATAGTGTGCTTTTTTGACTCATATGGAAAAATATTCAAATTCAGCTCATAGATTTGTTACCAAGTGCTTGGAAAATTTAAAAAATCAATCATGTCATATTGAGAAGGTAGTTAAGAGGCAAACTACTCCAGAAATTCTAGATCATCGATTGTATATTAAAGCTTCAATAGGTATTATTCGTTGGCTTACATTTCAAGCATGTGCTTTTAGAGGGCACGATGAATATCCAGAATAAAAAAGAAAACTAAGGTAATTTTCTTGAAATGGTGGAACTTTAAGCATCATACAAAGAACAAGTGGGTGCTCTTGTATTGAGTAATATTTCATAAAATGCTAAATACACCTTAAAGAACTTTAATTTATCATGAGATTGGTGATGCAAGATTTTTGACACGATCAAAAGATTAATATCTTTTTCCAAGTGTAGGAGTGTCGAAGTAATAAATAACCCGGCAAGACCGGGGTCGAACCACAGGGAGGTTAATTGTATAAATTATAAATAACAATAATACAACAACAATAGTAACAACAACAACAATAATATTAATACTAGTAGTAGTAATAGTAATACTAATAATAATAGTAGTAGTAGTAATAGTAGTAATAATAATAAGAATACAAATAATACTATTAATAATGATAATAATAAAGATTAAGAAGAAGAAGAAGTTGATGAGAACTTGAGATGGAAGATTAACGTAAGGATTAAACAATGATAACAACAAATGTTAAGGTTAGAGGATCCATTAATAGTATTTCAAACAAGTATAGTATAAACTCTTATTATTCAATTGGAAACCACACACAAAGGAGGTTCCAATCAGATTATAAATTGTTAACATGATTACATTAGTTATCTTATTTGAATAATACTAATACTTGTAAATGTTATCAAGTATTCATGATTATAACTTATGTTAACAACAAATCAAGTTCCTTTCATAGCTCAGGTGTCGGTTATACCATACAGTATGGGCTATGAAAGTGCCAAGTATTTGTTGTACCAAGTGTTATACAACATA